>OLPH01000042.1_pt1 | contig 150917 bp, 133 predicted proteins | sample 1672951 | NCBI WGS metagenome assembly OLPH01 (sample SAMEA3136740, study PRJEB25190) | human gut metagenome | reverse complement strand
CTGAAAAAAAAAAAGCACCTGCAGGCGTCCGTTTTAGACGCCTGCAGGTGCTTCGGGATATCTAATTCATGCATGGAGGGGTAGATACTATATGATAGAAACTGCATCAGATGCTGTCTTCCAAATCGACAATCTTAGCCGGATTGAGGATATCGTTCGGATCCAGCGCTTTCTTGATTGCCCGGATCATCTTGTATTCACCCGGCGGGGTGCAGCGTTTGAAATCAACGAGTTTCTTATAGCCGATGCCGTGTTCACCAGACATCTTGCCACCCAGTGCATATACTTTTTCAAAGAGGTCTTCATGGAAACCGGCCATCTTCTTCATCCAGTCTTCCGGTGATAAACCATCTTTATTAAGCGGCAGCACGTGGATATTGCCATCGCCGATATGAGCCGATGTTACCGTATAGATTCCGTGTTTTTCTTCCAGTCCTGGTACTTCCGCCGTAATTTCAGCAATCTTGTCGAGAGGTACGACGAAATCTTCTGCTACGAACATGATGTCGATATCGCGGGCTGCTTCAGCAAACTGCCGGCGGCATCCCCAGATACGGTCATCCGCCTGGATGACATCGACGGCGCCCATATCATCACAGAGATCACTGATTTTTTCCATCTTCTTGTCTAGTTCATCTTCATCAAACGATTCTACGGTGATGATGACATAGCAGCAGTTTTCTTCTACATGGGGCAACGTTACTTTGCAGAAATTGCTGCACATCTTCAGCGCTTTATTATCCATGTATTCGATACTGGTAGGTTCGATACCGGCCTTCAAAATCTTATTCGGCAGGGCAAATGCTTTGGCATCTTCATTAAAGATTGCTACCAGGTCAAATTTATACGGCGGCAGAGGACGTAATTTCAGCGTAATTTCTGTTACAACGCCCAGCGTACCTTCCGACCCGCAAATAAGTTGTTCCAGGCAGTAGCCGGTCGAGCATTTCTGCAACCGCGCTCCGACATCTACGATATCACCCGTCGGGGTAACGATTTTCATGCCATAAATCTGATTCCGTGTCGTCCCGTATTTTACAGCCTTGTTGCCACCGGCATTGGTTGCTACGTTACCGCCGATCTGGCAGCTGTCAGCACTGCAGGGATCGCCGGCATATAAGAGCCCCCGCTGTTTGCATTCCTGCTGGATAACGCTCGTCCGGACACCGGTCTGGACAACAGCATAGAGATTATCTTCATCGATTTTGAGGATCTTATCCATCTTATCCAGTTCCATGACGATACCGTGATAGACAGGAATGGCACCACAAGCAACACCAGAACCAGCAGCACGGGGCGTAATCGGTACGAGGTACTTGTTCGCCAGTTTGATGACAGCTGCTACTTCTTCCGTCGTTTTCGGGAATACGACTACTTCGGGAGTACGGAACCAATAGGGATTGCCTTCTTCATCGGTCTGATACGTCTGCAATTTTTCCGGATCTACCGTTACGCCTTTTTCTCCCAGTACTTGTTTCAGTTCGTCCAATAATTCTGCCGATACCTTATTAAATCTTGCCATAACCTATCTCTCCTTCCTATATAAATGCCTCATATACTGCGGCATAATATCCATGTCAATGAGCGGTTCCCTGTGCAGGGGGAGCTGCTTCCGCTGCATCTTCTGTTTTGTTCCCCCAAAGTGATGCAACAAAGGAGCAAAATACAGTCGTCCAGACAACACCGATAGCTCCCGGAATTGCCGACATGGGATCAAAATATGTAATCCCCAGGGTAACTGCCAGCGCCGTATTCTGTACGCCAACGATAAAAGTCATCGCTTTCCGTTTCGGAGCTTTCATGCGCAGCAGGCGGGCTACAGTATATCCGATAGCCAGGCCAATACCTGTATACAGTACCAATGTCAGGGCAGCCATTCCGGCTACAGCCTGCAGCCGTTCTACGTTGAGTGCTACAATGACGGAAATAATACAAACGATAGCAGCTACCGTTGCCAGCGGCACGACTTTCAGAATGACCGGCATTTGTTTTTCAAAGAATTTATGAATCAGAAGTCCCAGCGCAATCGGAATAATGACGATTTTAATGATACTCATAAACAGGCCTACCGCATCAATAGGCAGGTATTTGCCGACATAAAAGAGAAGCAGCATAGGCATGACGACAGGCGCTACGATGGTGCTCAGGCTCGATACCGTTACGGCCAGAGCCTTATCGCCTTTAGCCAGGAATGTCATGACGTTGGAAGACGTCCCCGTCGGCGTACAGCCCAGAAGTACGAGACCTACAGTCAGCATCGGGTCCAGATTGAATATGGTTCCCAGTCCCAATCCGACGAGAGGCATAAACGCATACAGTGTCACGATACCGACGATGACATCCTTTGGCCGGGTCAGAACCAGCTTGAAATCATTAGGCGTCATAGAAAGACCCATGCTCAGCATGATAATGCCCAGGAACCAGGGAATCGTCCCGCCGTAGGGTTTAAATGGCGTCGGCACAAAATATGCAAATACGGCACATAAAATGACCCACAGCGTTACATACTTAGTTACAAATTTTACGAACTTTTCGAACCCAGTCATGCTTCATACCTCCTTACACATAAAATGATACCTGAAAACATAAATCCTTACTGCATTTAATTATTACCGTATCGAATTTCTTTTATGCGTTTATGTTAACATTATCCAATTAAAGAGTCAAACTCTGACCAGTATGACGTTTGTGTTCATTTTATTTTTCTCATTTGGGCCTTTTTTTCGTCCATTTTCGTATAAATTATTACATTCTGATTGTTTTTCTTTCATTTTTCAATAAAAAAATCTGGCAAAATATCTAAATAAATTAATATTTTGCCAGATAATTTCTTATTTTTTTATTTTATGTTGGTGAAAACGGGCCTTTTTTATTGAATTCCTGATTGTTTTCAGCAGGAAACTTGCGTTTAAACTCAGCACGGGCCAGAGCGAGATGCCGCCGCATAATCGCTTCCGCCATTCCCTGGTCCCGCATTTTTAAAATATCACAAATCGTCATATGTTCCGTTCCGACGACTTCAAAATATCCCGACGGTGGATCATAATTCAGATAGCTCCTATAGCGGTACAACTTGTATTTAATATGTTCATAAAACTCTTCCAGCAAAGGATGATCCGCCAGATGGACAATACGGGAATGAAATTGATATTCCAGGTCTACAACATCTATATACCGGTGCTGCAAATTCCCGCTCTTTACACAGATGTGCTGAAGCTGTCCTGCTATATCATACAATACATCCAGATCCGTATCTTTTATGGCAATGGCAGCTCTCCCCGCCGCATAGGGTTCTATCAATTCTGATAACTCGGCAATATCTGTATATTCTTTTTCAGAAAATGCTGCGACCCTGTATCCCGGCTGGCGGACAACATATGAATTGTGCATGAGCCTGGTCAGGGCATTTTTGACAGGAGAGCGGCTGACACCCAGTAATTCGGCAATGGTACTTTCATTGACCCGGCTGCCCGGAGCCATACGGAAACTGACAATTTCCTGCAGTAAAATGTCATACACTATATCACTAAGAGATAAGAATGGATTTCGTTTCCTCATACGTTCAACCGACTGCTTGTCCACTTTGTTCACCCCATTACCGCTATAATCAGTTACTATTTTATCATAATCTGTACCGGTAAAAGAGTCAGGAAATCACAGTATATCCAAATGTATCAAAATCGGTATAGAACAAGTCATAATGTTTCATTTTTTGCATAGAAAAAGTGGCGCCTCAAGGAGCGCCACTTTCGCTATACCCTATTTTTGTTGAAATAAATCTCCCTGAGATGGTGATTCTTCATCTTCGCCGTCGATGGCTATCGTATCGAGGGCCGCTACCTTGTCATCTTCTTCCAGTTTCTGGATTTTGACGCCTGAGGTAATCTTACCTTTTTTGATGCCAATGCTTTCCACATCGGTGCGGATGACGATACCATTACCGGTAATGAGCATCAGTTCCTGATTATCGCGGACGACTTCGACGCCGACGACATCGCCGGTTTTCTCAGTAATCTTGAAGTTCTTAACACCCTTGCCGCCACGGTTCTGTACCTTGTAGGCTTCTACGTTATTGCGCTTGCCAAACCCTTCTTCACTGACTGTGAGGACCTGGCAGCCCGGTGCGAGGATATCTGCTCCGATGACCATATCACCAGGAGCCAGATCAATACCACGGACACCGCGGGTATTGCGCCCCATAGGACGGACATCGTCTTCATTGAAGCAGATAGCCATCCCCAGTTTCGTTGCCAGGATGATATTCTGTCCTCCCGTCGTAAGGCGTACCTTAGCCAAGTGATCTCCTTCGACGAGGGAAATGGCAATGAGGCCATTGCGACGGACGTTCTTGAATTCCTGCAGTTCCGTCTTTTTGACCCGGCCTTGTTCCGTAGCCATAAAGAGGTTCATGGACGGATCCACCTGATCGAGATCAATCAGGGCATTTACTTTTTCCCCACTATCTAGAGGCAGCAGGTTGATTGCCGCGATTCCCTTGGAATTCCGGCTGTTTGCTTCGGGGATTTCATATGCCTTGAGACGATAGACGCGGCCCAGGTTGGTAAAGAAGAGTACCGTGTTCAGCGACGAGGTATAGAGCAGATGATTGACTGCATCTTCATCTTTCGTACCCATTCCCTTGATGCCGCGGCCGCCTTTATTCTGCGTATGATACACATTGGCATTGATGCGTTTGATATATCCACGGCGTGTCAGTGTCAGGACCATGCGTTCATCAGGAATCATGTCTTCTACGCCAAATTCCGACGTATCGGCCACAATCTGTGTCCGGCGGGGATCGGCAAACCGCTTTTTGGCATCCAGAAGTTCATCTTTTACAATTCCCATGATCTTATGCGTATCGGACAGCACATCGCGCAGATAGGCAATCCGTTCTTCCAGTTCTTTATATTCCTGTTCAATTTTTTCCCGTTCCAATCCGGTCAGGCGGCGCAGACGCATATCGAGGATAGCAACGGACTGCTTGTCGCTCAGGCCGAATTTACTCATTAAAGCCGTCTTGGCGATTTCATCCGTCTGGGATTCGCGGATTGTCCGGATGACTTCGTCGATATGGTCGAGGGCGATAAGCAAACCTTCCAATATGTGGGCACGGGCCAGTGCCTTTTCCAGTTCAAATTTGCACCGTCTGGTTATGACATCCTGCTGATGAGCCAAGTAATAATGCAGTACTTGTTTCAGCGTCAGGACGCGCGGATGCCCATCGACAAGCGCCAGCATAATAACGCCAAACGTTTCCTGTAATTGTGTATGTTTATACAATTTATTCAGGACGATATCCGGATTGGCATCGGCCCGCAGTTCGATAACGATGCGCAGACCCTTGCGGTCCGATTCATCGCGCAGGGCGGTAATGCCGTCGATTTCCTTGTTGCGGGACAATTCGGCAATCGTTTCGATGACCCGGGCCTTGTTGACCTGATAAGGGATTTCTGAAACGACAATGCGGTGTTTGCCCTTGTTCATCGGTTCGATTTCCGCACAGGAACGCATCTTGATACTGCCCCGGCCCGTCGAATACGCCTTGATAATGCCGTCACGGCCCATGATTTTAGCGCCCGTCGGGAAATCAGGACCCTTGATTTTGGTCATCAGTTCTTCCAGACTAGCATCAGGGTTGTCGATGAGCATGACACAGCCGTCGATGACTTCACCCAGATTATGTGGGGGGATGTTCGTCGCCATACCGACGGCAATGCCAGCCGAGCCGTTAACCAGCAGATTCGGGATTTTAGAAGGAAGGACCGTCGGTTCCTGGAGAGACCCGTCATAGTTAGGCATGAAATCAACCGTATCCTTGTCGATATCTTCCAGCATTTCGCCGGTAATCTTGGCCATGCGGACTTCTGTATAACGCATAGCAGCCGCCGAATCACCATCGACAGAACCGAAGTTGCCGTGACCATCTACCAGGGGATAACGGGTAGAAAAATCCTGGGCCAGGCGGACCGTTGCATCGTATACCGAGCTGTCACCATGGGGATGATATTTACCTAAAACTTCACCGACGATACGTGCTGATTTCTTATATGGCTTGTTCGGCGTCATGCCGGCTTCGTGCATCGCATACAAAATACGGCGGTGAACAGGTTTCAACCCATCGCGCACGTCCGGCAGGGCACGCGTGATGATAACGCTCATCGCATAATCGATGTACGAGGTCTGCATTTCACTTTCCAGACAAACCGGCAAAATTTTGTCAACGTTTTGTTCGTCCACAATGTCACCTCATATATAATAAAAAAATAATCGCTTATATATACTTATATATAGAGCATCTGTACTATTATACCAAAAATCAGAGGAAATAGATAGGTAAATAACCCAAATAGCAAAAAAGCGCCTTGCCGGGCCGTTTAGGAGGAATTTTAAAGCAAATGTATAGAGACTGCAGCAAAAGAGCCCTAAAAGCTCATTTTGTTACAGTCTCTGTCAGATTCTGTAAAATTAACACTAATTACCGTTTATTGCTCTTGCGCCAGATATGCATCTTGTCTGCTTCTTTGATGAGTTCGTCCCGGAAATCGGGGTGTGCCAGGCCGATGAGGGCTTCTGCGCGCTGCCAGGTCGATTTACCCATGAGGTTGACCATGCCATATTCTGTCGCAATCCAGTGCGTCTGGGAACGGGGATCGGTGACAGTCGTACCGGCTTTCAGGATGGGGCTGATGTTGGACGTAACCGTACCGGTCTTTTTATCCGTATGGGTCGCGTGCATGGCGATGATGGACTTACCGCCTCTGGACCGGTAGGCACCGTCGGTGAAGTCCAGCTGGCCGCCGCTGCCACTGATCTGGTGGGTCCCCATGGATTCGGCCGATACCTGGCCATAGAGGTCTACTTCGATGCAACTGTTGATGGAAATAAAATTATCAATCTGTCCGATAACAGCCGGATCATTTACATAATCGATGGGAAAGGTTGCCAGAGCAGGATTGTCATCTACCCAGTCATATAAATCCTGAGAACCAAGGGCAAAGGCAAAGACCCCTTTATCACGGTTCAGGTTTTTGACTTTATTCGTCAGTCTGCCTTCCTTAGCCATAAGGTAGAATGCGTCGACGAGCATTTCTGTATGGACACCCAGATCTTTCAAATCCGATTTGGCAATCATAGCGCCTACACTGTTAGGCAGCCCGCCAATGCCCAGCTGCAATGTTGCCCCATCGGGAATGGCTTCGACGATATAAGAAGCTATTTTCTGATCGATATCGTTTCCAAGGACGAAAGGAATAGTCGGCACTGGCACATCCGGCGCTTCGACGATGGCATCGACGTCAGAAATATGGATGGCTTCCCCACGGCCGCCAAGACAGCGCGGCATATGCGGATTGACTTCGACGATGACTTTTTTAGCCTTTTTCGTAATAGCCTCGGTCACGGCCGCACAAAGGCCAAAGTTAAAATATCCGTGTTTATCCATAGGCGCTACAGTAATCATCGCCACATCGACATCAATGATATTGCGGTAAATCGACGGTTCATTACGGAAACACATAGGATTAAAAAACATGCGTGACTGTGCTGCCAGCTTGCGGTCATATCCGCTGAGATGCCAGTTCATGACGGTAAAAGTATCGCAATCGGGGTCGCATTCGCATACCTGGCGGGGAAACAGGGACATGGTTTCCCGTACTTTAATATCATGTAACTCATCTTTGCGGCCCGCCAGTGCTTTATCGAGCAGTACCGGCTGGGAGGTCGTCATGCCATAATCGACCCAGTCGCCGTCTTTTACAAGGGTAACTGCTTGTTCCGGAGTCGTCAGTTTTTGTTTATACATATCCGTCCATTCTGACATTCTGTTCACCAAACCTTTCACAATATATGCGGTCTGTACCGCATCAACCACAACAGAGATATTGTTCTAAAATTCACATGTACAGTATAGCTTATTAAAACGTTTTACGCAAGATATCTATGCAAAATCTGTATTCATGTTGTGTGTTATACGCAATGCTCGCATATCAGATCAGGATATGCATTTTTTTAGCAGTAAAGGTCAGCTCTTCCCGGAATTTCGGATGGGCAATGGAAATCAGGGCTTTTGTCCGCTGAGAAAGGGTTTTCCCCCGTAATTTGGCGATGCCGTATTCTGTAACGACGTAATCAATATCATTTTTACTCGTCGAAACGATGGCTCCCGGCGTCAGTGTCGGCACGATTTTGCTGATAGTGCCTCCTTTTGCCGTAGAGGGGAAAGCAATAAAGCTTTTTCCGCCCGGTGAGCAGATGGCACCGCGCACGTAATCAGCCTGGCCACCTGTACCAGATATATGCCGCGTTCCTGTCGATTCAGAGCAGGCCTGACCAAAGAAATCAACTTCAATAGCCGCATTGACAGAAATAAAGTCCGGATGGCGGGCGATGACTGCCGGGTCATTGACATAATCGACAGGTAACATGAGAAATGCCGGATTGTCATCAATAAAATCGTAAATACGCTGAGAACCAAAGGTCAGGGTTGCCACAGTCTTTCCCCGGTGAATCGGTTTTCTAGTATTGGTGACAGCCCCGCATTCAATGAGTTCTACCATGCTGTCTGTAAACAGTTCTGTATGGATTCCCAGATCATGCTTATCCTTGAGGGCCAGACCCACGGCTTCTGGTACAGCGCCGATACCAAGCTGCAGTGTCGCTCCGTCAGGCACTTCTTCGGCAATATAACCGCCGATAGTACGGCTGATTTCATCAATCTGTACCGGCGGCACGATAGGCAGGGCATGGGACGTTTCACACAGTCCATCGACCTGTGAAATATGGATTTGCGGCGCCGTGAGTACCCGCGGCAGCTGATCATTGACTTCCAGATAAATATGGCGGGCTTTCCGGATCATGGCAGCACTGCAGGAACCGCTCAGGCTGGTGCTGAAATACCCGTGCTTATCCATAGGAGATACCTGGGCAAAGAACGCATCAATGTCGATATATCGTTCAAACAGTCCCGGCGCATCGTGGTAATAGCAGGGCATGATGTCGCAGCGTCCTTCGTTGGCAGCTTTGCGCAGTCCCCCGCCGGAAAACCATGTAACAGGCGTAATATTCGGATAGGCTTCAGAAGATAACGTCCCCAGAGGCGTCACATCGAGCAGAGTATGACAGGTCACATCCTGTATATCCCCGGCAGCGGCCCGTTTTCCCAGAGCATCGGCCAGGACCGGCGGGATGGCTCCTGAAATATCAGCACAACAGGACCAGCCCGATTCCACACAGGCGGCAATCTGTTCCGGCGTTTTTTTCTTATCGGCATATTCTTGCATTACATCCATGATAATTTCTCCTTTCACTAAAAAATCAGCATTGCTATGATTTCACTACCCAAAAGAAATCCCCGCCGCACACAATATGCGGCGAGGATACGTGAGGAGGGATTTATTCTTCCTTACCAGCCTGTGAAGCGGCAATGATTTCATCCATTGTCTTTTTCGGTACTTCTTCATAATCAAAGAAGGACATGTTGAATGTACCTTTCCCCTGTGTCATGGAGCGCAAAATCGTCACATAGCCGCTCATTTCGGCCAGAGGCACCTGCGCTTTGACTACAATCAGGTTCTTATGGCTGGGATGATGTTCCATGCCGAGGATCCGTCCGCGGCGGCCGCTGAAGTCGCCCATGACATCACCCATATATTCTTCCGGCACGATGACATCGACATTATAAACCGGTTCGAGAATAGCCGGTTTCGCTTCGGGCACGCCTTTCTTCAGCGCCAGTGCTGCCGCTACTTTAAAGGCCATTTCCGACGAATCGACAGGATGATAGGACCCGTCTTCCAGTGTGACCTTGACGTGGATCATAGGATACCCGGCAATGAGTCCTTTTTCCAACGTTTCTTTTACGCCCTTTTCGACAGCCGGGATATACTGGCGCGGCACAGCCCCGCCGAATATGGCGTCGACAAATTCGAAGTCTTCCCCATTGGTAAGGGGTTCCAGTTTGAGTTTGACATGACCGTACTGACCATGACCACCACTTTGCTTCTTATGCTTGCCTTCTACTTCCGTAACGCCGTTGATGGTTTCCCTGTACGGAATATATACCGGTTTGAGGATACCTTTGACGCCGTATTTGCGTTCCATCTTATTCATGATGTGTTCCAGATGGACGTCGCCCATGCAGCGAACGAGTATCTGCTTGCCTTCGGCATTCTTTTCCACCTGGCAGGTAGGATCTTCTTCACTGATTTTTGAAAGAGCCGTCATCAGTTTTTCTTCGTCGCCTTTCTTTTCCGGAACCATGGCGACCGTATGGAGCGGATTGGGGAAGCGAATTGGATCATATTCAACAGGGAATTCTGCCGTAGCAAAAGTATCACCTGTACGGGCATGAGCCAGTTTCGGAATGACGACGATATCACCAGCAATGGCGTCTTTGACCGGTACCTGTTCCTTGCCGACCAAGGTAAACATCTTGCCCAGCTTTTCTTCCGTATCCTGGGTCACGTTATACAGCTTATCCCCTTCTTTGAGTTCGCCGGAGAAAATGCGGACATAACTCAGTTTCCCGGCAAAGGGGTCGATGAGTGTCTTAAATACAAATCCCGTAAACAGCTTGTTAGGATATACCATAACCGGTTCGCCCGTCTTTTTATCCGTTCCCATCATGACCTTCTGGGATGCGTCCGGCATATAACGGATGATGCGCCCCAAAAGTTCCGTCGTTCCGATATGATGGACTGCACTGCCGCACATGACCGGGCATACCCGGCCGGTCAGCATGCCCTGGCGCAGGCCCTGGCGCAGTTCGTCGATGGTCAGTTCTTCCCCTTCCAGGTATTTTTCCAACAGTTCGTCGTCGCCTTCTGCAGCGGCTTCCATGCACATTTCACGAACTTCACGGGCTTTAGGCATATATTCTGCCGGCACTTTGATTTCTTCGGCCTTGCCTTCTTTCCATTCCCAGGCAATCATTTTGCAGACATCGATGATGCCGCGGAAATCATTGCCTTCTCCGATCGGAATCTGAAGGGGCATAATAGATTTGCCGAAAACAGCGCGCATCTTTTCGAGGCAGCCAAAGAAATCGGCGTTTTCAGCATCCATTTTATTGACATAGATCATGCGCGGCAGCTGTAGTTCTACGCCGTAATCCCAGGCGCGTTCCGTATCCATTTCTACACCGGCATCAGCCGAAACGACCATGAGGATGCCATCAGCAGCCCGCAGGGCAGCACGGACTTCACCACAGAATTCGGAATACCCCGGCGTATCGATGAAATTCAGCTTGTATCCCTGCCATTCACAGGGCGCGATACCGAGCTGAATCGTCACATTACGCTTGATTTCTTCCGGTTCAAAGTCCATGATGTGTTTGTTGTCCTTGCCCACACCGACGGCATCAACGGCTCCGCAGGCAAGCAACAGGGATTCGACGACGGCCGTCTTGCCGGCTCCGTCATGGGAGAGTACAGCCACGTTGCGGATCTTGTCACTAGCATATTCTTTCATAAATAAATCGCCTCCTAAAAATCACGTTATTATATATATTCGTGATGAGGAGGCGATTTCCTTTTTTATTTATGATTTTTTTCTAACTTATCTATGCTTTATGCTCTATGCTTTATGCGCCGCATCCGGTGCAATGATGCCAGCATCCTGATTGGAAAGCGCTGCCAGCGTGAGCGATGTCATGAGCTCCATCCCAAAAGGCAGACAGTTTTCATCGGCAGCAAAATGAGAATTATGGAGCGGCCACACAGGTTTTCCCGGAGCCGTTGCCCCAAGCCACAAAAAAGCACCGTTATACGCTTTGAGATAACCGGAGAAATCTTCTGCCGTCATAGCCGGTTCCCTTACATCTCCCAGAGCATCCCCCCCAAACCGGGTGCGCACGACATCCTTGATAAACTCTGCCTGCTCTGCATCATTAAAGACCGCATCATATCCCCGGTCGTACTGAAGCGTACTATCCGTGCCGAGCATCGTATCGAGGCCGCTCAGCAGACGCTTCAGCTTATCTTCCACCATATCCTGAGCTTCTTTGTGATAAGTCCGGCAGGTTCCTTCGATGACGACCTCATCGGCCACGATATTATAGCGCGTGCCGCCGTGGATGGTGCCAAAGGTGAGTACTGCCGGATAAAGTGGGTTGATCTGACGGCTGATGATGTTCTGTACTGCCGTCAGAAACTGACCGGCCGCCACTATTGCATCGGTACCGCGATGCGGCATAGCGGCGTGACTGGCCTTGCCACAGATAGTGACCGTCACGTGATCTGAAGCCGCCATCATAGGACCGGCCAGAATCCCGACCTGACCAGTGGGAAGTCCGGGCCACACATGAAGGCCATACACGGCATCAGTACCTTCGAGGATTCCCGACTTGACAATGGCTTTAGCCCCGCCATCGGGAGATTTTTCTTCTGCCGGCTGGCCAATAAAAATAACCGTACCGGCAAAGGTATCTTTCATCGCCGTGAGAACACGGGCCGTGCCGAGGAGAATCGATGTATGGGCGTCATGGCCGCAGGCATGCATGATACCGTGTGTTTCTGAAGCAAAAGATAGTCCCGTTTCTTCCGTGACCGGCAGGGCATCCATATCGGCCCGCAGGGCAATCGTAAGCCCCTTTCCCTTCCCGCCGTGGAGAATACCCACGACAGCATGTATTCCACCTACTTCTTCATGCACTTCTAATCCAAGACTGCGGAATTCCGCAGCTACCAGGGCCGCCGTCCCCTCTTCATGGTATGAAAGTTCCGGATGGGCATGAATCGTACGGCGGAGCTCACATACGTGGGGCGTATATTTTTCAACTAACTGTTTTATCATATCTTGTGTCATTTTCCTGTTCCCCCTTTTATTTCTCAGGAAATATCACTATAATAGTAATATTAGACATGAATACATGCATAATGTAAAAATGGCTGTCCCGCCATTTTGGTTAATTATACCATAAGGAGGAATATAAATGAAAGCATTTGATAGAGAAAACAGCGTCTGGGCTCGTTTTTCTGAAGAACAGCGCCTGGAAATGGAAGAATACAGCAAAAAGTACCGCCAATTTCTCGACACGGCCCGGACAGAACGGCTGGCCAATGCAGAAATCATCCGACAGGCTGAAGCTGCCGGTTTCAGACCGCTCAGCGACTATACCTACCTTAAAGCCGGTGACAAAGTATACTGGAATCAGAAAGGCAAGTCCGTCATCCTCGCCGTCATCGGCACAGAACCTGTCTCCCAGGGGATGAAGATCGTTGGTTCTCATATCGACTGCCCCCGTCTCGACCTGAAAGCCATGCCCGTTACGGAAAAAAATGGCATCGTCTATTTCAAGACCCATTATTACGGAGGTCTTTTAAAATATCAGTGGGTCTGCCTGCCTCTTTCCCTGATTGGCGTCGTCTATACAGCTGACGGACGGCGCATCGACGTCTCTATCGGTGAAGACCCTGATGACCCGGTATTTTTCATCAATGACCTGCTCCCCCACCTCGGCAAAGACCAGGCAGCCAAAAAACTTTCCGAAGCCATCAGCGGGGAAATGCTCATGCCCCTCGTCGGGACTAATAGTGAAGAGGAAAAAACAAAGCCGGCCGTTCTGGAATTGCTGAAAAAGAAATACGGTATCGAAGAAGAAGATTTCGCCAGCGCCGAACTGGAAATCATTCCGGCCATTAAGAGCCGCGATGTCGGTCTGGACCGTTCTATGATTATGAGCCATGGCCACGATGACCGGGTATGCTCGTATGGCAATCTGGCAGCCATCCTCACAGCCCATGCCGGCACTAAGACGCAGGTAGCCTTGTTTGCTGACAAGGAAGAAATCGGTTCCGTCGGCAATACCGGTGTCCACTCGGCATTTTTCCCTGATTTCGTTGCCGAACTCCTGGCATTACAGGGCCATACGGAAGAACTATGGCTGCGCCGGACCATGCGGAACAGCCAGGTCTTATCCGCCGACGTATGCGCTGCCCTGGACCCTGTATTCGCCGATGCCTATGAAGAAACAAACGCGGCACGGCTCGGCTATGGCATCTGCCTCTGCAAATACACCGGAGCCCGCGGAAAAGCCGGCAGCAACGATGCCAATGCAGAATTTTTATCCCAGGTACGCCAGATTTTTAACGCCGCCGATGTCCCCTGGCAGATTGGGGAACTGGGAAAAGTCGATCAAGGCGGTGGCGGCACCATCGCCTATATCATGGCCGACTGGGGCTGCGATGTCGTAGACTGCGGCGTCGCCATGCACAGCATGCACGCTCCCTTGGAAATCGTCGCCAAATCCGATGCCTATAGCGGATACCTGGCTTATAAAGCCTTCTTTGAAAGCAAGTAAACAGACCCGTTATTCAGAAGAAGTCCGTTCTTTCAACGCTTCATAAAATTGCTTTGACAAGGGAATGTCTATTCCCAGTTTCTCTGCTGTCTTTACGAGATAGCCACTGAACGTTTCCAGTTCATTGGGCCGGCGGGCCATGACATCGTGGGCAAGGGAGCTGGTTACATTCTGATTTTTCTGGCCTATGACGCGATGATAAATCGTATCGACCAGGTCATCGGCCAGATCAACTCCCTGAGCCTTCCCAATCGTATAGGCCTCATGGAGAAGGGTATGGAATTCCTCTTTTCCCTGCGGACGGGCAAATACACCGGCAAAGGTATCTTCATAATAAGCCGTAATCACGTTAATGGCGCAGTTGGTGATGAATTTATTCCACACTTCGACGCGGATATCGTCGGCATATCGTATTTTCAACCCCGGATGATCGAGAAGATCATGGAGAGTTGTACTGTATTCCCCTTCAGCACTGCTGATATACATGCGGGCAAAGGCCCCGGACTGACGGATTGAAAAATCGGCCTGGGCTTCTGTATTAATGTAAATAGTCGAATCCATAATTTTTCCCTTCGGCAGAATAGACCGGGCTACCTCACTATGATCGACGCCGTTCTGCATGCAGACAATCATCGTATGATCATCTACGCAGGGGATCACGGCCTGTAATGCTGCCGGTAGGGAATAATTCTTGACGCAGACAAAAATCACATCCTGAATGCCGCACGACGACGGGTCATCGGTTACTTTCGGATGAGCTACGTGTTCACCAAAAAAATCACTGTGCAGAATAAGACCTTTTTCTATGAGAGATTCTTTCCGCTTGCGGCGGGCAATCAGAGTCACATCATCATAGTAGGCACACAAAAAAGATGCCATATATCCACCGATACCGCCAATTCCCGTTACCATGATTTTCATGAGTCATCACTCCCTCAACATATAAATCAAAAGACTGTTTTTACCATTTTAGCATAATAAATCGGTAAAAACAGTCTTTTTCGTCTCTATACTTACCTTTCTCCACAGGCTTTAGCAAGAAATTCATCTAGTGCGGCCGGATCAGGAATAACAGTATCCATCTTCCAACGGTCTTTTTCTTCTTTAGCCTTTGCGTTTTTCAGGACTTCTGCCGTTTTATCGGCAGGAATGACGACGACGCCATCAGCATCGCCATAAATAATGTCTCCGGGACGGATAAGCGTATCGGCACAGGCAACTGTCTGTTGTACTCGTCCCAGATAATTGACAGGGGGACTTTTCGGCGTAATACCGCGGGCAAAAACAGGAAAATCACCACTGGCAATGGCCTGACTATCACGAACGCATCCATCAATGACGATACCTGCCAGGCCCTGCTTTCTGGCAATAGTCACGACAATTTCTCCCAGGAACGCTGCATCGGTTGTTCCATGGGCAGCGATGACAAGGACAGCGCCTTTGGGAGCTTCCCGCAATGCTTTAAATACAACAGAACAATCATTTTTAACGACTTGTATGGTGTAAGCCGGTCCTGTAACGGTCATCCGTTTATCCAGTGGTTTAATAGCAGCAGCCATCGTCTGGCATCCTGCCATGGCATCTGATAACGATGTAGATGACACGCCATTCCATTCTTGTATATTAAATTCCATAATTTCTCTCCTGTTTCAAATCAGCGGGATGTATTAAATGACCAGCAACAGCCGTGGCAGCCGCTACAACTGGTGAACCCAGGTATGTTTTGGACTTCGGGCTGCCCAGACGGCCCAGGAAATTCCGGTTATTCGTTCCAAGTAATACTTCATCATCAGACAATAACCCGCCACTTCTGCCTTCACAGAGCGAGCAATAGGGATGAGTAACCATAGCTCCAGCCTGAATAAATGTTTGTATGTATCCCAGAGCAATGGCCTGTTTAAAAATGGACCGCGATGCCGGTGTGATAAGCAGTTCCATGTGGGGAGCAATGTGCCGCCCTTCCAGTACGCGGGCGGCAGCTGCCAGATCCTGCAGCCTTCCATTCGTACAGGAACCGATGAATACTTTATCTACTTTCATTCCTTCCAGTTCGGACAGCGGTTTGACATTATCTACGTACGGATGGGCCGCAATATACGGTACCATATCTTCGGCTTTATACGTCAGCACTTTTTCGTACTCTGCATCGTCATCAAAATGGAGCCACGATACGTCATCATATTTTACGTTGCTGTAAGCGCAACTTTCTTTTGTCGGTGCGAACAGTCCGACTTTGGCACCGCATTCGACGGCCATATTGGCAATGGTCAGCCGTTCGTCAACGGGCATGGCATCGATGGTAGAGCCACAGAATTCCAGGGATTTATAGGTGCCGCCGGCAGCTTTCAGATCTCCCAGGATGCGCAGGGCGATGTCTTTGGAGCAGACTCCGTCCGGCAGTGTGCCGTCTATCTGGATTTTAATGGCTGACGGTACGCGGACCCACATTTCTCCTGTACCCAGGACGGCCGCCATTTCCGTGTAGCCGATGCCCGTAGAAAAAGCGCTGACAGCACCGTAGGTTGTCGTATGGGAATCAGTGACAAATACGACGTCACCGGGCCGGGCATATCCCAGTTCCGGCATGAGCTGATGGCAGATGCCGTCGCCGGCATGGACTTTACGGGCGCCGAATTCTTCGGCAAACTGATATCCGTATTTCAGGTGATCCCCATCGAGAGGAAGGCAGGTCGGAAGCAGATGGTCAAACATGATGATGACTTTTTCCGGATCCCAGGATTTCGTAAATCCCATTTCCTTGAATTTCCGGTATACATTTGTCGTATAGATATCGTGAAACATGACGCAGTCCGGATGAGTGATGACGATGTCACCGGGTCTGCAGTCTGCTACGCCTGTATTATGCATCAGAATTTTTTCTGCTAATGTATGTCCCATGATAGCAGTCTCCTTCCGTACTATAAGACAAAGGATAAAATAACACTGCCTGCAATCAATACGAGGGCACCGCCCAGACGGGATGAAACGGCAGCAAAAGGCATGAGTTCCATTCTTTTGCAGGCACCAAGTGTAGCAATGTCACCGGAACCGCCCATATTCGCCATACAGAGGCCGGCTGTAATAGCGGCTTCGATGGGATAGAACCCGACAAACCAGCCGACAACAGCTGCTCCGACGATGGCACCTAATACGACTGCGGCTACAATGATTACATAACTGGGCGTCAAAGCAGGAATGACGGCACTCAGGCTGATCAGACCAAAGCCCAGCCCGGCCAGAAGGGTATTGGTGAAATTTTTGATGAAGAACTGGAACCAAAGAGCGCAATATCGTTCAATGTTAGCTGGCAATATTCCCAGAACTTTAACAACAATCATTAACAGAATCATCCAGGCATAGGCATGAATACTCGGAATGAACCGTTGAATCAACATACCCAGAGCCAGGAAAATACCGGCAAAAGTCATACCGACGGCAAAGACAGATAAATTCGTTACTGGTTCCTCTTTTTTTGCTTCTTCGGATTCTGCCTGTTTTCCTTCGTCACGCATAATATGACCGTTTCCCGTCATCCAGGGATGTATTTTTCCAAGACGGTCCAGAAGCCCTGCTGCAATGATGGCAAACGCATTCCCCAATGCTACAGCCGGCGTCATCAGGGCTAATAATTCACCTACATCGCGCTGCATGATTTCACCAAACATCTGGGAAAGTGGAACGGCACCAGCCGATGTCCCTCCTCCCATGATGGGGACGGAAATAAACAATGTCGTTTCTGAAAAAATATTTCCAAAGAGAAGTCCCGCTGCACCGCCAAAAAGGATGGCCAGGATAAAGCCACCTATGATACAGGGTAAATACCGGATAGCAGCTCTGATAAGCAATTTGCGGTCCATACCAAAAATACTGCCGCAGCAGAGAGCTGCCAATGCAAAATTAATAAAAGTCCCGGTCATAAACGTTTTGCAGGTTTTGGCAAAATCATCCGGCACCAATCCATACATCACCATAGCTGATGTACCAAATAATACAACAATGGATCCGCCGCCCAGATAATCTTTGACGATAGGAATGCGGTCGCCAATGAACCGGAATGCTTCACCGTATACGATGAGCAATGGCAATACACCGGCCAGACTTCCCGGTAGAAATTTAAAGAAAAGGGCCAGATTGAGAATAACAAAAGCTAGTATGAAATAAGGCCAGTCCATATTCAAAATCTGCAGTCTTTTTGTCGTTTCCATATGTGTCTCTCCTTTCTTACCCCTTTATGATTCCATTGCGTTTCTGCATACTTTTGACAAGGCCGCCGTCTTCAATAATCTGAAAAATATTATCCGGTATGTGGGGAATATCATATTTCTTCCCATGACAAGACACGTACCGGTTTATTTCTACGGTTACGACATCACCCTCAACGACATGATCTGCCAATTCATTGCATTCAATCAATAAGAGTCCGTTATTAATAGCATTACGGAAAAATATCCGGGCAAACGATTTTGCAATAATACAGCGGATTTTCAATGCACTCAACGCTTCCGGAGCCTGTTCCCTGGAAGATCCACAGCCGAAATTATGTCCTGCCACGATAATATCTCCTGGTCTTATCGCAGCTGCCAGTTCCGGCCGCAGTGGTTCAAAGGCGTGTTTTTTGACTTCGTCCATCGTATCCAGTGTCAGCCACTGGGTCGGCATGATGATATCCGTATCAATATCATCTCCTAACTTCCATATTCGTCCTTCAAAACGCATTTCCATATGCAAACACCTCCTATTCCTGCAGAATGCCACTCAGGGCGCACCTGGCTGCCACCTGCGGTGACGTCAGATAGACCTTTGCCGATACATCCCCGGAGCAGCCGGGATAGTGATAGGATCCCGTAGAAACCAGGGTCTCACCCGCGTCAAGTATTCCCTGCGCCCGGCCCCAGCAGACACTGCACCCCTGATTCATGACGATGGCACCGGAATCCAGGAAAATATCAATCAGACCCTCCTGCAAAGCCTGCAGGTACACAGTACTCGTTGCAGGCGCGACAATCAGGCGCAGACGATAAGCAATCCGTTTCCCCTGGAGAACAGAGGCAGCAGCTCGTAAATCGGATAATTTACCGCCACGACAGCCGCCAATAAATACCTCTTGCACAGGAACAGGTACCTGTTCCTGCAGGGGGACGATATGAGTCTGATTTCCCGGTTGAACGGCAAGAGGGCATACATCCGATACATCGAACGTCATAGAAGGAGCTTGTTCTGTATCCATGATTATGGCACTGATTCCCCCGGCCTGCTGCAGAAGATGGCAGAAATCATAACACTGATCTTGTGAAAAAACCGCCATATCCTTCTTTGCAAAAAGGAATAGATCTCCTGTCCTGCCACTCTGTTTCAACATTTTCAGCAATGCCAGTGCCGCATCCTGTGCAGATACAGTTTCAGCCATGCTGCCTCGTATGGCAATACGCTGTATAGGTGGACAGGTAAGCTGTAAGGGCCCACCCGATACGACAGAAGGCAATACTTCTTCCGAAACAGTAATTCCCAGGGCCCCTGCCGATCCCAGGCCGGCCATATGACTCCCAGTACCAGCAACAATCTGTCCTTCTTGTACATATTTTTCTATTAAACGAATATACCCGATGCCCTGGCACGATTCTATAGCCAACCCTTTTTCTACAGCCCAGCGAATCAGCCGGCGCTGTCTGGCACCTATATCGATGGAGCTATTAGGCGTATCATGGTCAATACAAACAATGATTTTCTCACTCTGAATCGTCGGTTCTGACAGAATGGCATCTATCGTTTTGTCACTCAGTGCGTCTGTCACCATGATGTAATCAGGCCAGATAGAACAAACAGACCGGGTATTCTGTAAAAGCTGTCGTATCTGCATTTTATCCATAGGTTCCATTCATCCTTTCTGATATCGTATTTCTTTTAGTTCTTTGATTGTACATGGTTTTATCTTATCTGCCAATTTATGAGTAAACAAAGGTAATCTATTGTTATTTGTTTCAAAAAATGCTATATTTTACCTAAATTGAAACATATATATATTTTTCTATTATTTTTTTCTCCCATAATTTTCATATAATTCGGTTTTACAGGACTATTTTGAAAGGAGACTTACATGTCATTTTCAGCTGATACCCGTTCCTTCCGTATCTGTGTACTGGCCTACAGCCGTATTCTTCACATAGTCCATGATGTCATTCGCCAGTTACCTGACACAGGAGTCGAATATATCGTCATTGAAGCCGGCCTGGCCGATCAGGATGCCTGCGTCACCAGAGCAATCCGTCAGGGATGTGAAATATTTGTAGCTGGTCCCGCCGGAGCAACACTATTTGCCAACCACTACAGTTACCCCGTCATTCCCTTTCAGGTTCAGGATATAGATTATCTCCGGGCCATCCGCACAGCGCTGGATCAGGGATACCAGCACATTGGCATCATGCGTTACCGTCACGCAGCCCCTCTGCATCTGGATGTATTTCAGCAATTGATGAAGATCCGTCTTACAGAACTCGTTTACGATGCGATTCCACAGATTTATTCCATCGCCAGAAAAACGCAATGCGATATACTGATTGGTCCGGCAGCCGCTCAGGACGCAGCCGATGCAGCCGGCAAAGCATCACTCCTCGTCTATGCAGGAAGAGAAGCCATCCGCGATGCCTGTCTGGCTGCTGGTGAACAGATAAAAAGAATCTATGCAGCACGGCGCCATCGTGTCATTACTGAATCGTTACTGGGAACAACCCAGCTTGGTATCGTCATTATTAATACAGAACAGGTCATCGAATTTTTTAATCGTACCATGCAGAATTATACAGGACTGACATTGCATCAGGTCAGTGGCCGGACATTGACAGAGATATTTCCCAACCTGCCTTTGGATACATTTCTGAAAAGCGGACTCAGCCAGAAAGATAGTTACCACGTAATCAATGGTACCATGATGCGCTGTGTCTTCAGCCGCATCACAATTGGTTTTCACGCTGGTGGCGTTCTCCTCACGTTTCATCCCACCCCGCACAACACAAAAAAAGACCGGAAGCAACAGCGGTATACTATTGCCCCGGTTTATAAACTGGAAAAAATCACCGCGTATTCACCTGTCATGAGTCATCTTGTACAGCTTTGCCGTCATATTTCTCCCATCGAATACGCCACCACTCTTATCGGTCCTGCCGGCTGTGGTGGTGAAGAGCTGGCTCATTGCCTGCACAATGCATCCCGCCGTTCGGGCAATCCCTGTATGACACTGGATTGTTCTTCTACAACAGACGAACAGGCCGTTTCCACCCTTTACGGACGTACACAGAACGGATACACACGCAGCGGTCTCTTTTTTCATGCCGCCGGTGGCAGTATCATTATCATTCATCCCGGTCTGGCCGGTCCGCGACTCCTGGCTATCCTGCAGGAAGTTCTGACAAAACAGCAATACATCTCCCCGGAAGACGGAGAACCCGTAGTGCTGGATATTTTATTTTATACAGTAGCCACCGATCAGGAATACCGGCAGCTGCCTATAGGGCTGCGCCGGCTTCTGTCTATTCATTGTCTGACATTGCCGCCACTCCGGGACCGGCCGGAAGATATCTGTGAGCTCTTTGTGAACTACGTCCATCAACAGCTGCCGCAAAAACGGCATACCCATCTCAGTGAACATATGACACAACTGCTTACCACATACAGCTGGCCCGGCAATATCATTGAACTGCGCAGCGTCAGTATCCGCTATGCCCTGCAGCTAAAAACAGCAGCCAGTCCAACCCTGCGTTACCGCTATCAGCTTCTGATGGAAGCCATCGGTGAAAACAATGTAAAAGAAGATCTATATCTCCAATATCCGGCACTGATGGAAACACCTGTCACCGATTTGAAAAACTTCCGTGCCGGTATTCAAAAGCTCCATTCCCTGTTCGGCTGTACGTATAAAGAAATCGCTGAAAAACTGAATATGAGCCGTACGACATTATGGCGCCTGCTCCATAGTACCTGAATTCTTCAGCGGAGCAGGGCGTATAAAACAAGGAGAACAAAGATAATGACTACCGGCTGCAGGCCGACGATACCGATGACGACAGCCAGACACAGGAGAACGAGCAGGACGCCAATCACTTTGGAGATCCATGGCATCGGGGTCTCCTGTGCTGATGTTGGATCCATCGCCGATGGTTCCTCTGTAGGAGCATCCTCTGTATCTTCTGTCACAACTGTATCTGTCTGTTGCATAGTTTGCCCCGTTTTCCGGTCCTGTCTTCGTTTCTGCACAGTTTCCAGAGCTGCCAGATCATTATTACGGCCCGCTTCAAACCCTTTTTCAAACCCCCGGTCATGGCCGTAATCATAGCCTTTATCAAAACCTATGTCAAAGCCCCTGTCATATCCTGTATCAAAGTCATCGGTCCCTTCATCGGATTCAGGTAGTACCTGATGGGTGAGCGTATCGATTTGTCTCCCGCATCCTGGACAGATAACATCCCGGCTTTCATATTCACTGCCACAAAACGGGCATTTCCGCGGCACAGGCCAACCGCATTCAGGACACGTATCCTCTTCATCACTGACATAGAAAAAACCGCATCCGGGACATTCCCGATAGGCCATGACACTCACCTTCTTTGTTTGATACATACGATTATAATAGTAATAGCTTTTATTTTTAGTATATACTTTTTCGCAGTAAAAAACATCCTTATTTTTCTGCAATTCCATTTAATTTTTCTTGTTTGACTATTTGCCTTTTGCGTGATATAGTAGATACGTAAAATTGATAAAAATTTGCAATGACATACAGGAGGGATTTTCATGAAAGTTATTTTGCTCAATGGCAGCCGCCGCGAAAAGGGCTGCACCTATACGGCACTTTCTGTCGTCGCTGATACGCTGAAAGAAAACGGAATTGATGCAGAAATCATCCATGCTGTTCCGGATACGGCTACAGTCAATGCCGTTGCTGAAAAAATGAAGACCGCCGATGGTCTCGTCATCGGTTCTCCCGTATACTGGGCTTCCCCGTCAGGAGAAATCGTTTCCTTTATGGATCAGCTCGCCGGAAAAGCCGGTGCGGCCCTCGTACACAAAGTTGGGGCAACCGTTGCATCTGCCCGTCGTGCCGGAACGACTGCTACTCTCGATGTCCTCAATAAATACCTGGCCTATCATCAGATGGTAAGCGTCGCTTCCAACTACTGGCCCATGGTACATGGCAATACGCCTGATGAAGTCCGTCAGGATGCCGAAGGTCTTCAAATCATGCGCGTCCTAGGCCGCAACATGGCGTGGATACTGAAGTGCATTGAAGCCGGTAAAAAGGCCGGCATCTCCGCACCGGAAACGGAAGCCAAAGTCATGACCAATTTCATCCGCTGAAGTATCCTGACAAAATCGTAAAAAGCCTGAACATAGCGTTTTTTCCTGCCTTGCAGGCTTATGTTCCATTCCTATCCTAAAAGAGACTGTATCCAGTCTCTTTTTTCTTGCTTTTTTCTATAACCTCACGTAATATAGGAATGATTATAGTATAAACGGGGGATAATATGAATAAGCAAACTATGACGCGCTCCGAATGGGTCTCATCCCAACTTCTGACATGGCACAATGCGATCAGTGCCATCGCTATTTTTTCCATTATCATGTATATTTTTATCAAAGGCCATCATCCCATGGTCATTATTGGCTTTTTTGGCGCCTTTTTCATTCTGACGGCATGGCGCATGCTGCTGACTATGGTTGTCGTATCGGTCATTGCCTCCGGTATTTGTCTGGCCTTTCCTTTTCTGGCACCGGTCGCCTTTATTATCATGGTCGTTTTATTTCTGGCCCGTATCGGCTTTATCCTCAAAAACTGGCGGGCCGTCATTGCCGGAATGTTTGTCTACGGTCTGGCTTTGACACTGTATTTTAAAATACAATGGATCTATACAGGATACCATTACATCTTTAGTGGACTGCGCCAGATTGTGCTTCTCCTGCCTCAATCACTACTCCATCTGATAAACAGGCCTGCTTTCTTTTTTACCTGTCTGGCTTTTACAACATTGGCTATAGTCATTGCCTTTATTTTCCAGATGCTGCTGTACTGGTTGTACCGTAATGGCTATACCGCTTCCGGAGCCCTTAGCATCATGGGAAGCATCCCCCTTGTCATCATCGCCCTGATTCTCCCCTTCTTAAAAGCAGCTGCCGTAGACGGGGCCATAGCTGACGGTATATCTGGCGACTTTACCCACGATGGGGCTTTTGCTCCCGACAGCGCCGTCAGTCATGACGGATTCATCAAAGCGCCATCGGGTTACCATCATGTCAATGGTTATACGCGTATCGCACCGGACGGCCACACGGAATACGTCCATGACTACATACGCTCCAATCCTGACGGAATCATCGAAAATAACCTGTCCTATCATGGTTCCCACCCGGCTCCCACAACTTCCGGATCACTGCCCGGCACGACGACACCTAATACCGGACAGGACGTACCGGCAACAGGAAGTGACACCTATGTCATGCTTGCCGGTTCTATACATGGTGCATCCCGGCCCGTATTTTCTGCCCGGCGTCATCTCATCCTGACCCTTATGGCCGTATATATAGGTGCCGGTATCCTGACCAGTACGGCCGTCTATTTCATATATCATTAACTCCATAATAGGTACTAGAACGGAAAAATTTAAGCAGGAATATAAGACAAAAAGACTGTGCACGATGAAAACATCATGCACAGTCTTTTTAGCTATGTCCTTAAAAAAATCATCTATCCTTCAATTCCAGGATAGGATCAAAGTAAGATAGCTTTGTATAATCTACGTTGCCACCATCGGTAATTGCCAGGTCAGGAATCGCCGTGATGGGCAGGAAGGACAGATAAAAAATCGGATCCGGGAGACGGCTGCCAATCGCTTTGGCCGCTTCGTCGAGTTCATTTTCTTTTTGTGCCAATTCTTCCGGTGTCAGGTCTGATGCAATACCTGCAATGGGCAGCGGCAGGAACGAAACAATCTTTCCATCAATGACGACGACCTGTCCCCCGCCTTGTTCGATCAGTGTATTGGCAGCCAGTGCCATATCATCATAATTGGCACCAGCGACGACGAGGTTATTATCGTCAGGAGCCGCCGTCGTGGCAATAGCACCTTTCTTAAATGACCATCCGGAAATGAAACCCTTGGACATGTTACCATTTATGCCATAACGTTCAATGACCGATACGAGGGCCACGTCTTTTTCGGCACTGGGACGGACAATACCTCCGCGGACATCCAGTTCGACGTCACGGCGTCTGCGCATGAACGGCCCGATACTGTTGATCGTTTCTACGACAGCCTTTCCTTCATCCATATCTACATGATAGGCAAAATCATCTGCCGTCAGCGGTGCATGCTGTACGGTGTGCAACAGGGAATCATCCCGTCTGGGTACAGTATACTCGAATTTATTTTCTCCCTTTTCTGTCACCAGTATCCCCTTACTGATGACTGTCTGTACACGGAAAGTCCCCGGCTGATCGACGAGAAGGATATCCGCATCCTTGCCTGGTGCAATAGAACCGACACGGTCGTCGATTTCATAAGCTTCTGCCGCATTAATTGTCGCCATCTGGATGGCCGTCATCGGTTCGATTCCCGCGGCGATGGCCAGATGTACCATATGGTCGATATGACCTTCTTTGAGAATGCCCCGGGCGTTTACATCATCAGAGCAAAAGCTGGTATGACGGGCTATGCCCGGTGCGCCTTCGGTAATAGCGCGGACATTTTCTTTAAGGAATTTCGTGACTGCTGATTCCCGGATAATCGTGTGCATCCCTTTGCGGGCTTTTTCCAGGAATTCCTGGTGGTCATAACTTTCGTGATCGACACGAACACCACTCATGAGATATTCGTTGAGAGCCTTGCCCTTAGCCAGGGGACTGCAGCCAAAAATAGGCCGATGATATTTTCTGGCCAGGACGAGTGCTTCCATCGTATCCGGATCCTTAGTCTGGACAGCTTCACGTACCAGTTCCCATATACCATAACAGCGAGGATCCTGATGATATTTTGCATGATCTTTAGCTGTCACATTATACGCAATGGTCGAAACGGGAATCGTATACGGTGTCTTATAAGGCAGTGCCCAGAATACTTTCATAGGAGATGCATCGACTTCCTTGAAAATGGCTTCCAGCCCATCGACGCCGATGACGGAAATATATTCATCGAGACCACTGACAATACTGGTCGTACCGTGGGGAACGACGGCCTGGGCAAAACGTGTCATGCTCATTTTGCTGCATTCTACATGGATATGGCAGTCAATAAGTCCCGGAGCCAGATAGGTTCCTGTCGCGTCTATTTTTTGCGTATGTTCATCGATATAGTCAGAAATATCACTTTCAACGGCGACGATTTTCCCTTTATAGACAGCCACGTCTGCCTTATAGTATTCACCCGTATTGACATTGATCAGCGTACCGCCGATAACAGCCATATCGGCTTTAATCCGGGCTGCACCAGCATCGATATAATCAGATAACAGTTCTTTCGTAAGCATGTATAATCTCCTTAAAATTTAAGAATAGTCAGCGTATACAACAGAATGAGGAAGAGAACGAACATGACCCAGATGAGTGGATTGAGTTCTCTGCGCCGTCCGGCAATAGTCATCAGGATTGGATAAAACAGGAACCCGAAGGCGATGCCATACGAAATATTAAATGTCAGTGGCATGCCGATGATGACCATGAAAGCCGGGAAGGCGACTTCAAACTGATTCCAGTGGATTTCCTTAAGAGACGATGTCATGAGAACGCCGACGATAATCAGGGCCGGAGCCGTAACCTGAGCCGTAACGACGGCCAGAAGAGGTGAAAAAATCATACTAAAGGCGAAGAGAATCGCTACGACAACGGCTGTCAGGCCTGTACGGGCACCGACAGCTATGCCAGCCGAAGATTCGACATAAGCTGCCGTAGGAGTCGTTCCCATAACAGCACCGCCGAGCATGGACAGAGAATCTGCCATGAGAGCCCGGCCGATGCGGGGCATTTTACCATTATGCATAATTCCGGCCTGTTGTGCCAGTCCGATGAGCGTGCCAGCCGTATCGAAAAAGGCCACCAGGAAAAAGATGATCACTACGGCCCACATCTGAGGATCTGTAAGAATAGACGCCATATTCGTCACGCCTACACCGAACGTCGGATCCAGACTCGGCGCCATGGAAATAATGCTTTCCGGAGGCGGTATTATCTGTGTCACCAGTCCCATGACAGCCGTCAGGACGATACCGTAAAAGATGGATCCAGGCACTTTCTTTGCCATGAGGATAGCCGTTACGAAAACACCAAAGATAGTAAGCCAGGTCGTCGGAACTTTAAACGACCCGATTGCTACCAGAGAAGAGGGATCGCCAATGACGATACCGCCTCCCTGCAATCCCACGAAGGAAATGAAAATGCCGATACCAGCAGCCATAGCATATTTCAAATCCTGAGGAATCGCATCGATGATGATTTCCCGGATCTTAAAAAAGGAAACGAGCGTAAACAAAATGGACGCGATGAAAACACCGCCCATGGCCTGTTGCCAGGGAATACCCATGGCAAGGACGACCGAATAAGTAAAGAAGGCGTTGTCACCCAGACCTGGGGCGATAGCAATCGGATAATTAGCCAAAAAACCCATGAGCAGGCAGCCCATGATAGCTGATAAGGCCGTAGCCGTAAAAACAGCACCGGCATCCATACCCGCATCTCCCAGGATAATCGGATTGACAAAGAGAATATACGCCATGGAGACAAATGTCGTCAGACCTGCCAGACATTCCCTCTTTACTGTTGTATTGTTTTCAGATAAATGAAAGACTTTATCCAAAATTCCCATAGATTGGTTGCTAGACATAAAAATAAGTACCCCTCATTATATAAATAAATAGACACGCTGTTGCACTGCGATTTTCTTAATGGGTTCTTGCATATTCTTCCAGTTCGGCGATATAAATAGCCTTTTGTTCTTTACTGATCCAGGATGTTTCAAAAGAATTCCGCGCCAGCATCACTACTTGTTCTTTCGTCAGGTTGAAAGCATCTGCCAGGGCATAGTAATTATCACTGATATATCCGCCGAAATACGCAGGATCATCGGAGTGTGCCGAGATCTTGACGCCCTTATCGAGCAATTCCAGTACTTCCGGTCCCTTCATTTCAGGCCGTACGAACGTATTGGACAGCGGGCATGTCGTAAAGCCGATATGATGATTGGCTGCGTAGGCAACCAAATCAGGATCTTCAACGATATTGGTGCCATGATCTATCCGTTCGACGCCGATAACTTCCAGCAGTTCACGGATGTGTTCAATAGAATCTTTCTGGTCGATATCTGCATGTGCCGTAAGATGCAGGCCATACTGTTCAGCCTGGGTAAATTGATTGAAAAATTTCATGGGCGGATTATTGTGTTCGTCTGAATCGAGGCCGACACCAATGAACTTATCGCGGTACGGAAGGGATTCTTCCAGCGTTTTACGGGCCGATTCACGGGACATATCCCGTAAGAAACACATAATCAGTCTGGCATCGATATTGAGTGCCCGGGCATCGACAGTAGCCCGGTATAAGCCGTTGATGAAGGTTTCAAAAGCGATACCACGGCTCGTGTGTGCCTGGGGATCAAAGAAAATTTCAGCATGACGGACATTATTTTCTGCGGCATGATGAATATATTCCATGGCCAAATCATAGAAATCATCTTCTGTCTGCAATACATTCATGGCAGGATAATATACAGCCAGGAATGAAGCCAGGTCGTCATACTGATATGATGCCCGTACTTCTTCGATCGTAGTCTGACCGATATCTACATGATTTTTCTGAGCCAGTTTTAATTTTAATTCTGGTTCCAGAGTACCTTCGATGTGCAAATGTAATTCTGCTTTCGGCATGCCTACGATAAATTCTTTCGTGACTTCTGTAGCCATAGATAGACCTCCTGTTATCATAAAAACAAAAAATGATACATCCATGCGTTTGTAATACACATAGACATATGATGAATAACCAACAAAAAAATAGGCTGCCGCACGCTATCAGCGTACAACAGCCATTCCTTTTTCCCGGACTCTAGCGCCACTGGAGTCTTTATTATGTAATTCATCACGGATTTATTATACCCATCCGATTTATAAAAGTCAATTACTATTCCTGCATATCTGCTCATCACCACTGTCCTGCAGGAGAACAAGACTGTAATCAATACCATTCATTGATATAGCATTTTTCTTTTGGGAACAAGGCCTGCAATGTTTCCAGTGCCCGATCTGTTCCCTGTATTTTTTCGTTGAAAACGAGATCATCGACGTCCATCGCCCCAAATACGAGGAGAGCCAGAGTGCCAATAGGCATGACAGCATCGGTCATTTCTCCATCAGGCCGTTTTTCTACGCTGGCTGTGCCATCCTGCACAGTCAGACGCCATGTCCCTGTATTCCAATCGGCCAGAGGGTCATCTGTCCGGAATGTCAGACTTCCTTCCGCCCGGTATGGCAGTTCTTCCAGCGCTCCTTTGACATCGACAATACGGCCGGTCATGAAGGGCATCGTTTCATGGCCCTGTTTGCCATCGGGATAGAAGCGGTATGATTGGTCGTGGATTCCTTCATTCCACTGGAATGTATCGCCCTGTGAGCGGTGGTTATAGATATAATTCAGAAGTCCCTTCTTGCCCCTGGCTGTAGCATACACGAATTCCCCGCTTACGATAGTCGGTTCACCGAGCTGATAAAAGAGATATCCGACCGGCTGGTCTCCATCGAGGCAGACGGCGATATTGCCTTCCGCCAGCTGGGCGCTGATATGGCTGCGCCAGCTCTGTTCATCCCGGACGGCATAACCGGAAAGATTGCGCGTATAGGCATCGTATACCGGCGCCAGATAAGTCCATTCATCCGGGCTGGTAATAAATCCATAGTGGAGCGTCCGGTCCGTAAGAGGGCGCAGAGCATCGAGAGGAAGCGTTTCTTTCCACTGATGACAGTATAATTCATAACCGTAGGGCTGATAGAAACCGGCCTTGCTGGGCATGAGGATATTGACATAATGACCGCGCCGTTTCATTTCTTCCAGGGCTGCCGTGAGCAGTTTGCCACCGACACCGCCGCGCCGGGCTGCCGGATGCGTTGCCAATCCGACAATATAGGATGTCTGCACTTGTCTGCCCCGGAGATTCAGTGTATAGGGATTGAGATGGGTCAGACAGGCCATCTGATCACCCTGAAACCCCATGAGAACCTGTTCCGGTTTATAGAAATTTTTAAAATACCACTGGAAAAACGGATCTTCCCGATGTTCAAAACAGTAATCCCATAGACTTTCCACCAGCCCTCTGTCCTGTTCGCCAGCTAAACGGAAATTCATAGAAACCTCCCCTTTCTCTATAAGAAAGAGGCTGTCATGCAGGAACAGCCTCCGTTTTTATTTTTTCAATGTCACATCAAATTTTTCTACATAATGGTGCGGGTTGTATGATTCCTTGGAATGACGCAGACCGGGTATACCCATATCTTCTTCCCGGTTGATATAAGTCGTGTGAGGCCAGGCATGAACGACAAATTCATGATTAATGACCTGATACAGGCCACGGATATTGGGATCGCTCTTTTCAAAATGGATGATTGCCGTATCATCATTGAGCATTTCACCAATGGAAAAAGCGACGATCTTATTATACATGCGGATGGCGCCGCCCGTCGGCTGAAGGATTTCCCAGTTATTGAATACTTCTTCGATGGCGTGGCGTTCACCCAGAAGTTCTTCATCGTCATCCTGTTCTTCATGCTGGTCATACCATGTCTTTTCCGCTTCCATACATTCATCAAAAATTTCTTCTGTAATAGGCACGTATTCCCAGTTTCCGATGTACTGATTGCGGAAATGATTGAGGTTATTCTTTTTCTGACGGAATTTCTTTCCTGATAAGTTGATGAGGTCCTGTGTGAGATACACGTATTCGTAGTTATCCCGGTCCGGCGTAAATTCATAACAGTCTTCACAGAGTGTCCGGATCCGTTCGGCAGCTGCCGGCGTTACCCCTTTCATGAGGAAAGGATAGCCATGTTCATCAAACCATTCGTGCATCCGTTGTACGCCCTTTAAAAAGCTGCCGTCTTTTTTGGCAAATGGCGGAATCCAGAACTGCTTTTTGCCACGGCCGGAACGGATATACATGACATCGTCTTCTTCAGCCCACTGGATTTCATAGGGCTTCTGCCAGGCAAACAGCGTCATGAATGTTGCATCAGCCTGTTCATACCGCTTCTGCTGAAAATAATCATCTATAATCGGTTTATCTTCCAGACGGATTTCTCTAAATTCAATAATAATAATCTCCCCCTAAGTATATGAACGCCGATCCTCAAGTACCATCGATTCATGGCCGGGATACGAATTTACTATTTTCAATATAATAACGCCAGGGAAAAGTCTTCCCTTTTTCGGCATAGTCTACATGAATGCGCGCAGAACATGCTATCTGCAGTGGTTGGCGCATAACCGGCTCAGCAATGTACAATTCATCACCACAGAGATCCAGCTTGTTCTGTGATTTTGTGATTTCCATGGCCTGACAGAGTTTTCCCGGTCCGTTGGTCAGATGATACGGACTCCGGGTACGGTTATCCATGTTACGGTTGCGGAACATATCATCCAGACCGGAAAGAGGTTCTACAGCCCGGATGAGGACTGCTTCCCCACTGCCGGCACGACCGGTCACAACATTCATACAGTAATACATGCCATAAATCTGATAGACATAGCTGCAGCCTCCGGATTGGAACATCGGCTCTGTCCGGGCCGTCCTGCCGTGGTAACTGTGGGCCGCATCATCAGGCCAGCCGTGATATGTTCCTCCATAAGCCTCGGTCTCGACGATACGGCCGGCATAGACTGTATTCTCTGTAACGTGTACCAGAACAGCCCCCAGAAGATGCCGGGCAACCTGACAGACATCTTCTTCATACCATTTTTCCGGCCACTTCGATCCTATCATTCCGCTATTCATTTATCTATCCTTATCTTTGTCTTTGCGATAACCCAGTGAATAGGATATTTCATAGGCATACTGGCTCATGGTAAAGAGCATCTTCTGCCGGATAGAATCATAAAACCGCATGCTCGGACCGGCTATGGTCAGTGAAGCGATGACTTGTTCCTCAAAATTGAAAATCGGAACGGAAAGAGCAAACAGACCGTGTTCGCTTTCATCCTGGGTAATGGCATAACCATTGTGCCGGATAGAGGCAAACTCACTTTCCGACAAATTGCCATATTGGACGATGACCCGGTTCCGTTCGGCCTTGCTAGCCCAGGCCAGAAGCACTTTGCCGGCAGCACCTTTATAGATAGGCAGCGATTCGCCCATGGGAATAACGCGGCGCAACGAATGGGTGCTTTCTACATGATCCAGGCAGATACGACTGTCTCCTTCGGCCACATAAATACTGGCCGTTTCATTGAAAATCTGCTGCAGCCGCCGCAGATACGGTTTAGCCAGGGTCACGACGTTTTCTGTCCAATGGGAGGAATATCCCAGAGCCAGTGCTTTCGGACCCAGCCGGTACTGTTTGGATGCTTCGTTGCGCGTCAGATACTGACGACGTTCCAGTGTATTGACGATGCGGAAAGCCGTCGAAGTATTGAGGTCAGTCCGGGCCGCTATTTCTTTCAAAGTCAGACCGGTATTGCATTCGACAAAAATATCGAGGACATCGAGACTTTTTTCCAATGATTTGAGCAGACTATTTTGCCGCCCTCTTTTACCTGTGTCTTCTATATTCATGGAATCGCCTGCTTTCTTCCTACGTATTGACTTTCATACCGATTTCCAGTGAATCGGGCGGATCAATGACTACCTTTTCTCCTTCACTAAGGCCGTTCAGGATGACTACCCGTCCGGCTTCTTCATCCCCCGTCAGGACAGACCTGGCATCGGCCAGCCCCTTGTCATTAACGATATAGACAAAATCTCCACTGTCTTTCGTCTTGACAGCTGTTTTGGGTACAGTAATCTGGGATACTTCCTGTGGTGTCGAAAGGCGGACATGATAAAATTCGCCGGGCACGAACAGATTCTTGTCGTTATTAAATGTAATCTTGGCCATATAGGAGCCCGTTGCCGGATCCTTCACTTCAGAAAGATAGGTCAGCTCACCTGTTTCCGACTCGCCAGACGGAGCAATGATAGATACCTTGATCGTGCCATTACTCTTGGCAGTCTGCAGTGCCTCTATATAATCTTCCGGTACGGCAAACGTCGCTACCAACGGCGTCATCTGCTGAATCGTGGCCAGGACATTGCCGGCAACGGCAACAGACGGATTATCGGCTACAGAGGTGACACGCCCGTCAATAGGCGAATAAATCGTAGCGTTGCTCAGCATTTCCCTGGCCGATTGGACAGCCTGCTGCAGCTGGGCAATGCGCCCCGAATCGACAGCCGGAGCGGCTTCCTGAACAGGAGCAGACTGAACTGAAGGAGCCGTACGGGCCATCATCTGGTTGTATTCGACTTTGGAAATAGCTCCTTCATTATACCAGACATCGAGCTTCGCCCGCTGGCTACTGTCACCACCACTGCTGGCAGCCGGAGCCTGATATACCGGAGCCGCTGCGGCAGCAGAAGACGCTGCTACCAGCTGTGCTTCGGCATCACTGACGCTCTGTTGGTATGGAGCCGAATCGACCTGTACGACTACTTCGCCGGCTTTGACCTCCTGTCCTACCGTAAGGGGCGTCGAGACGAGTTTGCCCGAAAGCTTAGGCACTACATTGGTCATGTGCAGGGCCGTAATATTTGCATCGAGTGTCAGGGCCACAGGATGGTCCGATTTCGTTACACTTTCCGTTTTCGTAGTCACGCTGTTGCCACAACCAGAAAGGATTGCGGCAGCGAAGACGGCAGCAAGGGCTGCTGCTGCCCATTTTTTGATTCGCACCATATTTCCTTCTTTCGGAATTTCAGAAAAACGTATAGAACAACGTAAGAACAGCTACGGCGGGCAGGCCGAAAATACCGACCAGAATTCCCGTTATGAGAGTAATAGGCACATGAGCCAGGCCCAGGAGATAGCCGAAATGGTTGACCCCATATAAGAGCAGCAATCCGATAACGACGTTTCCCAGAAGATGGCGAAGCGGTGCCAGAATCAGTTTATGCACCAGCACGAGAATGACGATACCGATGCCAATGCCGTAGAAATCCATAAAGTCCTCACATTTCCTGCCGATTAGCTACGGCACCGGCCAGAGTAGCCTCATCAGCATATTCAATATCTCCGCCCATGGGAAGGCCCCGGGCAATACGGGTAACCCGGATGCCTGCCGTCTTCAACAGGCGTGCCAGATACAGGGCCGTCGCTTCCCCTTCTACGTCCGGATCCGTTGCCAGGATGACTTCCTTGACTTCTGTATCCTGCAGGCGCTGCAGTAGTTCTTTGATCCGCAAATCATCGACACCTACCCCGTCGAGGGGCGACAGTGCACCGTGCAGGACATGGTAAAGGCCGTGATAATCACCGCTGCGTTCGATAGCCAGCACATCCTGCGGCGTTTCGACGACGCAGATAATGGAGTGATCGCGCCGGGGATCACTGCAGATAGGGCAGGGATCGGTGCTCGATAAATTGAAGCAGACTGAACAAAAATGCATCTGCGATTTGGCATCGCGGATAGCTCCGATAAAGGCATTCACGCTTTCTTCCGGCTGCTGTACCATATAATAAGCCAGCTTGCGCGCTGTCTTGATGCCAATACCGGGCAGACGGCGGAATTGTTCTGTCAGCCGGTCCAGAGGCGTATCCATCAGAACATGCCCGGCAGCTTCATGCCGCCCGTTATTTTGCTCATTTCCTGAGCCATGAGATCATCGACTTTTTTACTGGCTTCATTGACGCCGGCGACAATGAGATCTTCCAGCATTTCCGTGTCTTCCGGAGCAATAACATTTTTATCATTGATTTTGACACTTTCCACATTCTTTTCCCCGTTCATGACAATGGTCAGGGCACCACCGCCAACCGTCACTTCCACAGTACGTTGTTTCAGTTCTTCCTGCAGTTTTTTCATGTCTTTCTGCATCTTCTGTACTTTCTTCATCATACCTTGCATATTTCCACCAAACATATTCATATCCTCCTGATTTTCTGATTATTTTTTAGTTTCTACATATATATGACAGTCTCCCAGCTTCTCGAGCAGTGGGTCCAGTACCTGACGCGCTGCCGCAGGGATATCCCCGGGAGCCACAGATGTCATGACCGCATCTTCTTCCGATGCAGATACTGTATCGGATTCTGTTTTTTCCGGAGAAGCGGGAGATCGGGTCACCGTGATTTCACTGTTTTTTTTTTCGTAGCCTGCCAGTTCTGGATCTCCTTCCTGATAGGCTCTCATGTGATAGCCCTTGCCCAAAATACCGGCCAGAGCTTCATCAACGTATTTATAATAATCTTCCCGGTTGGCCCGCTTTACCATAAAGGCCGATTTTAATACCAGGATGACTTCTGTTTCTCCAATATATAGGACCCTGCCCAGGCGTATACACGATACAACCTGCATTTTTTTCTTTTTTTCCAGTATCTGACAAACCTGCTTCCAGACGGCATCATAATTTTCCGGCACCGGCAGCGCACGGGACGAAGCCGTTTCTGGTATGGGAACAGGCGATGGCGATGCACTGGCAGAAGAAGCCTGTGCTGCCGGAATATCTCTGGATACGGGCTGTACGGACGCCGGTGGCGGTTCCTTGTCCTGTATAGGCGGAACAGATGATACGCCTGCAGGAGGCGTCCTGAAAAATCCGGCATCGTCATACGGTTCGTCTGGCAAATCCCCGGAATGAGAAAATTCATCGTCTGGCAGGGGAATTTCTTCTCTTTCTTTTTTAGTACTTCCCGCTGGCACCCTGATCTGGCATAAGGCTTGTTCCAGCCGCGTCACCCGGTCGGTCAGTGCCTGGATCTGCGCCGCACCTGCCGAGGTATCCGATACGGCATGAGTACTGGTGCTTCCTCCCTGGCTGGCCATGAGCAGCCCCATTTCCACGGCAACACGCGGTGCCGGCGAATTTTTTGCCGTCATAAGTGCTTCCTGAAGCACTCCGAGAATGCGGAAAACCTGTCCCGGTTCGACGCGTCCTGCCTGTTCTGCCAGTTCTTTCATCGAATCGGCATATGCCGAAAGTGTATCTGATTCAGGCGCTGCCTGATACAGCATGAGCGCCCGCAGATGTTCCAATAATTCAGTCAGTATGACCCGGGGTTCTTTTCCCATGCGGACAATATCATCGACGGCACTGATAATGACATCTCCCTTATGGGAAAATACGGCATCGGCCAGGGAAAACAACCAGTCCCGGCCAACCAGCCCCAGAAGATTCCGGACCAGGGTTTCATCGATAGTCCCATCAGCATTGCTGACACACTGGTCCAGAAGACTCAGAGCATCGCGCATGCCACCGTCTGCCTGCACGGAAAGGATATGGGCAGCTCCCTTGCTAATATCAATATGCTCTTTATCGGCTATATAAAGAATCCGTTCTGCTATATCCTGACTGGTAATGCGGCGAAATTCATAACGCTGACAGCGGGACAAGATGGTCATCGGAATTTTTTCCGGTTCTGTCGTGGCCAGGATAAAAATCACATGGGCCGGCGGTTCTTCCAGTGTCTTTAGAAGCGCATTGAAGGCTTCTGTCGTCAGCATGTGCACTTCATCAATAATGTAAATCTTTTTGCGTCCTTCAGCCGGCATAAATTTAATCGTTTCCCGCAAATTCCGTATATCTTCAATACTGCGATTGGATGCCGCGTCGATTTCTATGACATCGAGGGATTCCCCGGCAAGGATATGGCGGCATACATCGCACGTATTGCATGGGTGGGACGTCGGCCCATGGACACAATTCATGGCCCGGGCAAAGATTTTAGCCGTACTGGTCTTACCTGTGCCACGGGGACCGGAAAACAGGTAGGCATGAGCTACTTTATCCGTATCTATTGCTTTTTGCAGAGTTTCCGTAATCTGGCGCTGACCCACTACGTCTTCAAAGGTTTTGGGACGCCATTTACGATATAGCGCAATATATGCCATGATAGTCCTTTCGGAAAGATGTAAAAAAAAGCAGCTAACGGCATAGCTGCTTTGACCAACTGAAAAGTACTCGTGTATGACAACCCGTCAGGTTGCCTCATGGCACATGGAAATGACTACTTATCGCTGCTTCCTCTCGGACCTGACGAGGTTCATAGGTTTCCATTGCACAAGTCCCGACGGATTGCCACGCACCAGTACTTTTATTCTGTTAGCTATGTAATTATATCGTATAAATGGAAAAATAGCAAGCATTTTTACATTGTAAAATCAGCATAAAAAAGGCCTGTCAATAGGCAGGCCTTTTGAGTACATCGTATTTTTATTTGTGTTCCCAGATATCAACGCGGCGGTTGTCAGCACGGCCCTGATCCGTGTCGTTGCTGGATACAGGATCATGGAAGGATTTGTAATCCAGGATCATCTGAGAAGCCGGTACGCCATTATTGACAGCATACTGGGCTACATTATCTACACGGCGTTTGGAGAGATCCGTGTTGTATGCATCGCTGCCCTTAGAGTCTGTATTCCCCGTCAGTTTGAACTGTTCTGTCGGGTTAGCTTTGGCAACGGATACGAAATGATCGAGTTTGCCCTGTTCGGAAGCCAGCGGCTGATCTTCGTCAAAACCGAAGTGGATGCTGTCGAGGTAGTAATCATTGTATACATGCGGAGCTTCTACAGGAGCCGGAGCCGGTGCTTCATAGACAGGAGCCGGTGCTTCTTCTACAGGAGCTTCTTTGTGGCCGCCGCCGAAACGGTAGGACAAGCCGGCGATGAAGCCTTTATAGGAAATATTGGCATCATCTTTCAGACCAGGCATATCACCTTTGTCAGCCAGTTTCGTGTTAAGGTAACGGTACCCGGCGTTGATGTCGAGATCCGGCGTAATGCTGTAGCCGAGGCCGGCTTCCCACATGGAAGTATTCTTCGTGCCGAGAGCGCCTTTGGCATAGATGTCGAAATTCTTGGCAAGCGGTGCTTTGGCGATAAGGCCGATCTGAGCTACGTTATTGGTGTCACTCCAAGCGCCGAGGTCGTTATTGATACGGTTCCAGCCGGCGAATACGGCAAAGTTTTTATTGAGGCCATAGACGAGGTTGACTTCGTGTTCGTCACCGTCGGTAGCACGTTCACCCTTATAATCGGTCTTCAGGCCGTAGTAGTTATACTGCAAGGCCAGTTTGTCCGTAAAGGCATAGGAAAGACCGCCCTGGAAATTCCATTTGGAATCAGAGCTTACATCTCCACTACCACCATACCAGTTGGAAGAATCTGCTTCAGCCTTCGGATTCCAGGCGCCGAGGTCAATCTGCCACTGGCCCTGTTCAAACTGTGTCTGCGGAGTTGCAAACGCAAACGAAGATACGCACGCTGCTGCAGCAACGAGTGCCAATACTTTCTTTTTCATCATAAGTATCCCACGCTTTCATAAATAAATGCATCATTGATTCATAACAATTTCTAATAAAAAATCATTACGGACCTTTGTTACGTCTTTATACTACCACTTGATTGTTACAGTTTTGTTACAATTTTCTGGAAAGTACGATAAAAAAGAATTACAGTTTGCTCTATTCTGCCGTTTCTCCTACATAACTTATAATTTTGCGCAATATATTGGGAAGCCGGGAGGATACACTGTCTATATTGACTCGTTCGGTCCGTTCATGCAGGTCTTTGCCCCAGGGGCCGAGGAGCAGGAAGGGAATCTGCATTTCTTCCATGGCGCCAAAATCAAACCCATAGGATTTCCCCCACAGCGGCAGATTATGTTCCAGCAGGGATTCATCCATGTCCGGATTGACACAGCAGTAGCTGCAGTCGGAGACACCATTAAAATAATGATCATAGCGAACATCGGTCATCTCGCCGATAATCTGCCGAAGCCCGTCATACCGCGTGTCATGAAGAATCAGGCTGTCTGCCGCAGGGTAATAAGGCGGTGCAAAGGCAATGACGACCATAGGCTGATTCATGCCGGTAAAATCGAGGACCGCTTCCAGAAGGCGTATCGTTTCCTGGGCATAAGACGTTTCACCTTTTTGTAATCGGATAAAGCTGTTATTTTTGGCATTTTCATAAAATACATCGAATCCCGGGTAATCTTCTGCCTGTTTCAGTAGTTCGGCACTGGTCATGACTTCCATTGAAAGGGCGGGACTGACATGGCTCAAAGCATCGGAAACGGCTTTTTGCGCCACATTTTGCAACAGATACATGACATCTTCCGGCGTCTTCGTATAAGTCATGAAATTAGCACAGCCTGCAGCACGCTGTGGCAGGGATACATCGTATTTATCCTTGCGGTCCCGCTGGAAAATCCAGGCTGGCGGCGGCGTCATTTCGTCACCACAAGTATCAGCCAGAGACGCATCACCTTCCGTTTCCGCCACGATCCGGGACAATACCCCCAGTGGATTGATTCCCTGCTGATAATTGCCGACATGGACCGATTTTCCCTGTACGATGACGACAGGCAGGAGCTTTCCTACCGACCCGGTAAATGCCACGATTTTCCCATTTTTCTTTTCGTTAGGTTCACTATTGATGAGAACGCAGTAAATGAGCCCATACGTATCACGCAGATCTTTCAATACCGGAACGGCTGTCCGCATTCCCGTCGAATATGATTCTTCATCAGGCAGGGAGACAAAAAGCAGGCCGGCTTCACCACCACCCTGGGCAGCATATTCTTCGAAAACAGCCAGCTGGGCAGCCGCTCCGCCTTTCATATCGCAGGAACCGCGTCCGACCATCCATTCTCCGCTCTTTAAATCGGAAAGGACGGATTCGTCTTTTTCGAACTGTATCAGTTCCTGCAGAAGTTTTTCCGGAGAAAAAGCGTCATCCCGCAAAATGCCATACGCTTCCGTACCGACGACATCATGATGATTGAGGAAAATGACCGTATCCTTTTTCCGCCCCGGTATAAACCCGCAGACGACAGACCGGCCGGCCGGATCGTTGGGAACGCGCATGAGGCTGACTCTTACGATTTCCCCCATGGAAGACAGTTTTTTCTGCAGATATTTTTCCATATCGACTTCTTTTTCCGTATTCGTTTCGCTGTCAATGGCAATCATTTCTTTCAGGATATCCAGTACACGCTGATTTTTTTCCATAACCCCATCCCCTTTTTATTTGAAAATCCATTTTTTTCGTGACAAATAATTCCATACGGTTACAATAGCACTGGCCATGATCTTTGCCGGGAGCGGCGGCAGTCCCAAAATAGATGGCGATGTAAAAATCCACATGAGGAGCAGATTCCATCCCAACCCGATGACACTGACGAGGAATACGAGAGAAATTTCTGCACCGCGCTGATAACGGCTGCCACTATCGAACACGAAGACGTTACAGAGAATATAATGGTACAACGTCGAAAAGGCAAAAGCCAGTGTCGTCGCCACCAATACATTCTGCGTCTGCAGAGGAAACATGGATGCTCCTGTCAGTACCTGAAAAATCAAATAAAAAAGGCCCCATTCCAAGAGAGCTGCACTGCCGCCGACAAGAAGATACATGAACAATTTCATGTATTCGTTGTTTGTATAATCAAATCCAAAAATTTTTTTTTGTTTCATACGGTCCTTTCCGCAGCAGTATATTACATCTATGCCAGCAATTGTCATAGCATATTTTTATTATAGGACATATAGAAAATAAATGCCACAAATTTATCATTTCTATGGCATAATTATTAAAAAAAATGTATACTGAATATAGAATTCTCCAGGAGGTGATAAAATATGGTCTATGCATCAGAATCAACATATCAAGTAGAATTTAATCATCACGCATATACGCTGCCCGTCTGCCCGGGAGCCGGCGGCATCAGCCTGGTAAAAGTCGATTTTATACATAATCCATATTTAATGTACGATGCGGCAGTGGAAGCTAACCGTTACATGAATCACAATATCAGCAATCATATTAATATCATCGTGACACCGGAATGCCGCTGCATTACCCTGGCAACACAGCTGGCTTTCATGAACGGCTGCCAAGTCATCATGCTCCGTAAATCCTTGTCTGCCGATGAAGAGCAGCGTCCCTTCTGGAGCGGAACCTACCAGTCTCGTACGCATAACAGGCCGGAACACCTCTATCTGACAGAAGATAAAGCCCGGATGATGGCGGGGAAACAAGTCCTGGTCCTCGACGACGTATCGAGTACGGGAAAAACCTTTATTGCCATCCATAACGTGTTGGAAAACGTAAACGTGCGGGCCTCTTTCTTTGCTATTTTTGATGAAGATTGTGAAAAAGACAAACAACTGGCAACCCTGCCTTCATACTACTTCCTGAAGACACTGCCTGTACCGGATTACAGTGAATAAAAAAGAGACTGCCGATGCCGTGGCATCAGACAATCTCCTCCCTATTCATAAACGATAGTTATTCTTCTACTCCTGTCAGTTCCAGGCATTCTTTCCGTGCCGAATCTTCACAGGAACGCATAGCCAGAATCGTCTTTTCAAAAAGGTCATTCAAATCCCAGCCCAGCATTTCTGCACCGTTTTTGATGACGTCCCGGGAGCAACCGGCGGCAAACCGTTTGTCCTTGAATTTCTTTTTCAGGCTCTTGACTTCCATATCTTTGGTGCTTTTCGATGGGCGCATCTTGGCAGCTGCCCAGATGAGGCCTGTCAGTTCGTCCGCAGCATAGAGTACCTTTTCCATCATATGTTCCGGTTTGACATCGACCGTCAGGCCGTATCCATGACTGACGACGCCGTGGATGAGCTTGTCATCGGCATGGATTTCAGCCAGGAGTTCCGGCGCTTTCTTGCAATGCTGTTCCGGATATTTTTCAAAATCAATATCATGAAGCAGTCCTACGAGGCCCCAGAAATCGACATCATCACCATATCCCAGTTCCTGGGCATACCAGCGCATAACGCCTTCAACGGTCAGGCCGTGCATGATATGAAACGGTTCCCCGTTATATTTACGAAGTAATGCAATTGCATCCGATCTTTCCATATTATATATACCCCCTTGTGTTTACATCAGATTAGTATTTATTATATCATAGAAAAAAGCCGTGGCCAGCATTTTTTGCCACGGCTTCTATACTTTTAGAACATAATTCTAATTTATATACAGGCATCTACATCCGGATCGAGACGATTCATGCGGAAATCTTCGACAATCTGGATAAAGTAAGGCAGGTGGATGGGATTCTCTGAAAAACCGAATAAGTGACTGGCACAATCACAATCGGTACAGCCAAAACCATCTATCCGCCATCCGGCAATGCCATAGACAGCATGAGCCAGATCATGCTCCAGGTCCTGAGATGTACGGATGGGAATAGCTGCAACCGTATCAGCATACTGGCGCAGGTAATCGATGTGCCAGTGCATATTCTTACGGCGCCTTGTATGACGGGACAGCCGGGCTGTGAGATGTTTCCGGGCCGATCCTGTATAGACATAATATCCAGCTGGAAAGTGCAGGCTCCCCCTGGCTCCAATGACTATATCCATCGTCTCTTCCAGATGCATGACAAAGAGATAGTCACCACTATCATGATTTTCTCTTACAAGGACCGCTTCAGGATACGAAAGAAGGCGCACAGGCACCGGTTCCGTAAAGGACGGAGTCCAGGAAAGGGCCAGTGCCTTCCAGTCCAGTTCCGGTGCTGCTTCCATGAATGCCGAAGCAAAATCTGGGTCCGTATGATAATCCGGCAGGAACCATCGGGCCCGGTCCCAGTGTACGAGAAACAAAAGTCCTGTATGAATACCCTGACGATGCATGGATGCCAGTTCCAAAATATGCTTGCGCCCCCGCGCCGTGACAGCGTCGGGAAACATGGCTCCCGTGCGGCTGAACAGAGTACACGATTTAACTTCTACATAAAATAATTCTTTCCCCCGGCCCAGGAGCAGGTCAAACCGGCTGTCCCCGACCGTTACTTCCCGGCGCAAAAGGTTCCAGTCTTCCCATCCTGGAACCTTTTTTTCGGTAATCAGGCGGGCTGCCGTATCATTATTGTACTGTGTGTCGAGGAGAATGGGCACACCGTCTCGTTCTACGCCCACTACATCCCAGGCCGTCCGCCGTTCCGGTTTGGCACTGTGCCGGACATAGAGCTTTGTACCCGGGTACAATAATTCCCACATCCGTCCCGGATTAGGCATGTGGCAGCGTTCTTCTTTGCCGTGAATAGACACGGAAGCGATGAACCGGTTGGGACGGCTGATAAAATATCCAATTTCTACAGGTTCGTTATATATCATGATGACGTACTTTCTGTAATAACCAGTATAAAGCACCACTTAGAGCTGCTGTTTCTCCCAAATGGGCAAAGGTGACGCGTGTATGCTCATATACTATTGGCCGGAGACGTTTTTTGAGTTCCTCCGTCAAAAGAGGGCGGATATACCGCATCTGAGCAGCCAGACTGCCTCCGATGATGACCATATCAGGATTATAAAGATAACAGATATTGGCAATTCCGGCAGCCATATGATCGATGAGACGACGGATTGCCATGACTGCCACAACATCACCACTTTTTGCCTGACGGAACAGCTTTTTTTCATCCAGTGATGCTGCCGGAACTTGACGGGCTGCAGCGACGTTCTGAAGCAGTGCCTGTATAGAAGCAGCTTCACCAAAAGTTGCGGATGAACCGATTTTCATATAGCCGATTTCTCCGGCACTGAACGAGGCGCCGTGGAGCACACATCCATCGATGACAACGGCACCGCTGATGCGATTTCCCATACTCAGGCAGAACAGAAGATGAGACCGCTGTCCGGCACCGAGCCAGTATTCCCCCAGAGCCGTGCACTTGACTGTATTTTCCACGCTGCAGGGAAGTCCACAGGTTGCCGACACGGACTCTGCCAGTGGATAATCCTGTTCTATGTCTTTTCCTTCCCCCGAAAGAATAATTCCCTCTCCCGGTTCGACCAAATAGGGAACAGATAAAGCCAGACCGCCCAGTATTTCTTCCCCGTCATAGGAACGGACAATAGCATGGAGTGCCTGTACTACCGATTTCCAATCTCCCTCCGTTACTGGTATTTCTTTGGATTCCGATAGCTGTCCCGTTTCATCGGCCAGACTATAAACAACCACATCCGTGCGGATATCGGCACATATATATTTCATAGGCACACATCCTTTCCCATATCGGTAAAATCTGACTGGCATTCTTTTCTAGTATAGCATATTTCCTGCCCCGGAGACACGAAAAAAGAGCTATCCCTAAGACAGCCCTTTCATTTCTCTTATACTCTTTTAATCTTCAAGCCATTCACCGGTAAAGGTAACGGCGGCCGGACCGGTCATATATACGTTGCCATCTTCTTCATTGTACTCAATATGAAGCGTACCCAGATATAACTGGACATCGACACTGCGTCCGGTAAAGCCATTGAGGAAAGAACCGACTGCACAGGCGCAGGAACCGGTCCCGCAGGCCAGAGTAGCGCCAGCGCCGCGTTCCCATGTATGGACTTTGATTGTATGGTCATCAATGACCTGTACAAAATTCATATTCGTCTTACGGGGAAAAGCTTTGTACGTTTCAAACTTAGGCCCCAGTTCGGGAAGATTGACGGCATCGACATCTTTGACGTAGGTCATCGTGTGGGGTACGCCCATGAGAAGGCTGGTAATATGATAGGTTTTGCCATCGATTTCAACGGGTTCATCAATGACGGGGCCTGCCGGGCCTTCCATAGGAATCTGGGCACGGTCTGTAAACGGTTTACCCATATTGATGGTGACCAGGCTGACCTGGCCGTCATTCCCAACAGTCACTTTCGGTTTCATAATGCCTGCCAATGTTTCTACAGCAAATTCTTTCTTCTGGATAATGCCGTGATCATACACATATTTGGCAAAGCAGCGGATACCATTACCACACATTTCCGCTTCACTGCCATCGGCATTGATGATCCGCATGCGTACATCGGCTATATCGCTGGGAACGATTACGATGATGCCATCAGCGCCAATTCCCGTATGAGGAGCACACATCTTTCTGGCAAGACCGGAAAAATCTTTATCGGCGCCATTTTTATCTTCCAGAAATACGAAATCATTGCCTAAGCCGTGCATTTTTACAAATTTCATAAGATATACCTCCCAAACTCTATCTATTCCTATACAGACACATTCACTTTTTCTTGAAATCTCACAACCAGTATTATACAATAACCGAAAGTGACAAGTATATGTAAATAATGCTATATATATTGCAAATACTGTTTAGTCGAAGAAAATACATTCATTAAAAAAAAGGAGAAAGTGATGGCAGAAAAAACAGGATATCTTCATGAAAAGTTTCGGTTGTTCCACGTCTGCGATAAAAAGGCCTGGACCTGTCCGTACCATTATCACGACTTCGATAAAATCACGCTGTTCCTACAGGGACATGTCACATACGATATTGAAGGCACATCGTATGTACTGCAGCCCTTCGATGTCGTCGTCATTCCTGCCGGTCAGATTCACCGTCCGGTCATCGCCGGTGATGCCGTCTATGAACGGATCATCGCCTATTTGTCTCCTTCCTTTATTGATACCTTTGCCCGCCGCGGTTTTCCCGTCCTTCCTGTATTTCAGACACCTTCACCGATTCTGCGTCAGCATCAGGAAGCAGGCAGCGTATACAGTACAGCCTGCCGGCTCCGCCAGGCCTGGATGGTCAGCGGAACAGCCGGTGATATCCTGAAAGAAGCCATATTTACGGAATTTCTCATATATCTTACCCAGGCCGTCAACGAAAAGAAAATAGGCTATGTCCATCAGAACAAAAAAAATGAAAAAATCATACAAGTCATGGATTATATAACCGCCCATCTGACAGAAAAACTGACCATTCCATCTATTGCCCGGGCCTGTTTTCTCAGTCCGGATTACATTATGCATCTGTTTAAAGAAGAAACGGGACTTTCCATCGGCCAGTATATAACGACGAAACGGCTGCAAAAAGCCCGCCACCTCATCGAAGAGGGGCGGGCTCTCACGACCGTATGTTACGACTGCGGTTTCACTCATTATTCTACGTTTTACCGGGCCTGGAAAAAGCAATATGCTATTGCCCCCAAACACGTCAATCAAATCCTCGATTCAGATTTTACAGAATAATCTCAGATACTATGGATATGTCAGCGGTTGCGATTGAAATTGATAAGACATCCGGCTTTGACGATTTCTTTTTCCGTATCCGTCATAGGCGCAATGTAGAGATCCATCTCTTTCCACGATCCGACGACGTAAGCCCTGATATGCTGCAGATCACCGGAAAGGGCCTGACGTACATTAGGAATGAAGATGTAATCGCCCACTTCAAATTCCGGTTCTCCCCGCATCTGGAACGGCAGCATACCCCAGTTCATGACATTGGAACGATATCGTTTTGTCGCATATTCCTGACAGATATTGGCCAGTCCCCCGAGGACGCGCTGGCAGCTGGCTGCCTGTTCACGGGCAGAACCGTCACCGGGACGGGTACAGTAAATCATACTGCCGATTTCCGTCGTCTTCATGGAAGCTTTCGGAAAGTGCTGACCGATTTTTTCATAAACAGCTTTTATATCAGAATCTACTCCTGCCGGGCATTGTCCGGAAAGACGTGCCAGTTCCAGTTTCCGGACCTCTTTGGCCCGTCCTACGTATGCCGGATCCCGGCGGGATAAAGTAAATTCAGCCAGTCCCAGAGGATTGGAACGGTATGAACTCGTTTCGCCAGACGGAATCAGTTCGTCTGTCGTCGTGACCGCATCGGTGATTTTGGAACATACCCTGAGAAGGATATCATCAGCAAGCGGTTCCATAGCCGGCCAGTCTTTGATGTTCGGGCCATAAATGAGATCTGCACTGGTTTCCGCTTTGCCAAATCCGTGGTATACGCGGGCTGCATAGGCACTGTCATCATAGTCATAAGGAGGTACTTCATAGTCATCGGCATACACTTCAGCTGATGTGAGGACACCGCCATTGGCAGCTGTTGCCGCAATAGAACGGGCATCCATCAGCGCCACGGCAGAAAACTGTCCCTGACCGGGCTTACTGCCTTCACGGTTCGGGAAATTCCGCGTCGTATGACGGATACTGAGTGTATTATTAGCTGGCGTATCGCCTGCGCCAAAGCAGGGACCGCAGAACGCTGTCTTAAAGACAGCCCCCGCTGCCAGAAGTTCTGAAACGGCGCCTTTTTTTACGAGGTCCATATAGACCGGCTGGCTGGACGGATACACATCGAGAGAAAATACGCCATTGCCACACGACGCGTTTTTCAAAATGTGAGCTGCTGCCATGACATTGACATAGTTGCCTCCGGCACAACCGGCTATGACGCCCTGCTGGACATGCAACCGGCCATCGACGAGCTTATCGGTCAGACTGAAGGGAATATCCCTGTCTCCGATGAGTTCCTGTGCCTGTTTTTCTGCTTCCCGCAGAATATCACCGGCATTCTGATTGAATTCGTCGATTTCATAGGCATTGCTCGGATGGAATGGAAGGGCAATCATCGGTTTGATCGTTGAAAGATCTACTTCGACAAACCCATCATAATATGCCACATCAGACGGATTTAATTCTTTATACGCATCAGGACGCCCATGCTGGGTAAGATAGGCTTTCGTATCGTCGTCAGTACGCCATACGGATGACAGACACGTCGTTTCTGTCGTCATGACATCGACACTGTTGCGGTAATCCGTCGTCATAGAAGCGACACCCGGTCCGACAAATTCCATGACCTTATTTTTGACATAGCCGTTTTTGAACACGGCACCGACAATGGCAATCGCAATATCATGGGGCCCTACGCCGGGACGGGGACGGCCCGTCAGATACACGCCGACGACACCGGGATAGGCAATATCATAGGTGTCACAGAGAAGCTGTTTGACCAGTTCACCGCCACCTTCCCCCATAGCCATCGTCCCCAGGGCACCATACCGGGTATGGCTATCTGAGCCCAGGATCATGCGGCCGCAGCCGGCCATTTTTTCCCGCATATACTGATGGATGACGGCAATATGGGGCGGTACATAGATTCCACCGTATTTTTTAGCCGCTGACAGTCCAAAGAGATGGTCATCTTCATTGATCGTGCCACCGACTGCACAGAGGGAATTATGACAGTTGGTCATGACATACGGCAGTGGAAACTTCGTCATGCCCGATGCCTTTGCAGTCTGGATAATCCCTACGAAGGTAATGTCATGGGAAGCCATGGCATCAAATTTTATTTTCAGATGATCCATATCCGGAGCCGTATTATGCTGTTTTAAAATAGAATAGGCAATAGTCCCTTTCTTTCCTTCTTTTTTAGAAAGAGCATGGCCGGCCAAAGTCTCTGCCCTTTTTTCTTCTTGTTCCGGAACGACTTCTGTCCCATGGATGAGCCAGGCACCACCGTCAAATAGCTTTATCATCGCCTTGATTCCTCCCTTATTGTACAATTGTTTGTGTTTGCTGATATTGAAATTAATGTAAATAATTTTCATATAATGAAAATATTATTCGTTACGTCCATATTATATCATAATTATTCTTATCCTGCCTAGTGTCAGAAATGGGAAAATTATTTTCGTCATTCGTTTTACTTTTCCTGTAATTATGCTATAATAACTTATACTCTCAGAGAGCTTGGCGGAGTAAATCTATGAATGTATAAATATAAAAAATGATAAATATTTAAAAATTTTCATTTTGTTATTTATACCGATATCGGAAAGAGAGGAATTTCATGGATAAGAATATTTATCTGGCGCAATTTTATGGCAAATCACAAAACTACACACAGATTCCGCGTGACTGGTTCCCTAAATTTGGCGTCAAACGGGGTCTGCGTAATGAAGACCATACAGGCGTATTAGTCGGTCTGACCCGGGTTGCCGATGTCGTCGGCTATAAACGCGACGCCGATGGCAATAAAATAGATTGTGACGGTATCCTGTACTACCGCGGAATTGATATTCGTACTCTCATCGAACGGGAAGATTACCACGGTTTTCTCTATGAAGAGGCTTGTTTTCTCCTTCTTTTCGGCTATCTGCCAACACGGGAAGAACTCGATGCATTCTGTAAAGTCCTGCAGAGCGGCTACGACCTGCCTGACGAATTTCTGGAAATGAATCTCCTGCGTCTGCCCGGCAAAAACCTGATGAATAAATTGCAGCATGCACTCATCACATTGTACAATTATGACCCCGATCCGGACAATATCGATGTCTATCAGACCTTGCGAAAAGGGCTCAATATTATGAGTAAACTGCCCTCTATTGCGGTTTACGCCTATATGTCCAAAGTACACTATTACAACAGGCAGAGTCTGGTCATCCACTATCCCCGCAAAGATTACTCGACGGCTCAGAATATTCTTTCCATGCTCCGTCTCGACGGCAGATTTACCGAAGAAGAAGCGCATCTTCTCGATATTCTCCTCTTTCTCCACGCCGATCACGGCGGTGGTACCAACTCGACCTTTGCCAACCTCGTCGTATCCTCTACCAATACGGATATCTATTCTGCCATGGCCGCTTCTGTGGCAGCCCTCAAGGGGCCCCGTCACGGCGGTGCCAATGTCAAAGTTTCCATCATGATGGAGCGCATCATCGATGCCATCGGCATTAAAGCGACCGATGCCCAGATGGAAGATGTCGTACATAAAATTCTGCAGAAAAAATTCAAGAATCACAGCGGTCTGGTCTACGGGTTTGGTCATGCCGTCTATACTCTTTCCGATCCCCGTGCGGAAATCATGCGTCACTTCTGCGGCATCGTCGCCAAAGAAAAGGGCATGGATGAAATATACAATTTCTACCGCCGCTTTGAAAAGGTAGCCATAAAGACTCTTTCCGAAGCAAAAGGGACCCATATGTGCAGCAATGTCGATTACTACAGCGGCTTTGCCTATCAGCTTTTGGGCATCCCCCGTGATTTGTACACGCCGCTCTTTGTCATCAGCCGTTTCGTCGGCTGGCTGGCTCATAATATCGAACACAAACAGTACGACGACCGCATCGTCCGCCCGGCTGCCAAGTATGTCGGCGAAATCCGCGAATACATTCCTATGGAGGATCGATAACCATGAAAACTATTACTGTATTTAAAGGCGATGGCATCGGCCCTGAAATCACTGATGCTGTCATAGATATCCTGAAAGCTGCCAAGGCACCGCTGGAATATGAATGTTTCAACGTAGGAGCTGCCGAATACGAACGGCACGGTGCCCTCGTACCAGATGACGCATTCCAGTCGTTTAAAAAGACGCATATCCTGCTCAAATCACCAATTACGACACCTATTGGCACGGGATTCCGTTCCATCAATGTCATGCTGCGCAAAAAATACGATCTCTTTGCCAATATCCGTCCGGCAAAGTCCAATACGGCCGTCAAGACGCCATTTCCCAATGTTGATCTGGTAACATTCCGTGAAAATACAGAAGATTTGTATGCCGGCGTGGAAGAAAAGATAAGTGATGATGAAATGCATTCCATCAAGATCATTACCCGTCATGCCAGCAGCCGCATCATCCGCGCCGCTTTTGAATATGCTCTGTCCCACAACCGCCATAAAGTGACCTGTGTCCACAAGGCCAATATCATGAAACTCAGCGATGGCATGTTCCTGTCTATTTTCCGCGAAATTGCCAAAGAATATCCCCAGATTGAAAGTGATGACAAAATCGTAGATAACACGTGCATGCAGCTGGTCATGCATCCGGAAAATTTCGATGTCATGGTCATGCCCAATCTATACGGCGATATTATTTCCGACCTGACAAGCGGCCTCATCGGCGGACTGGGACTTCTTCCGTCCATGAATATCGGTAGTGACTATGCCATGTTCGAAGCCGTCCATGGCAGTGCTCCCGATATTGCCGGCAAACACATCGCCAATCCGACAGCCCTTCTCTGGTCGGCCTGCATGCTTCTCGAATACATAGGCGAAACAGACACGGCCAAAGCTATCCGCCGTTCCGTTGACGACGTGCTGGCCGAAAAGAAATACCTTACTCCTGACCTGGGTGGAACAGCTAAAACGGAAGAATACCGCGACGCTATCATCGCCAAGTTCTAAAACAGAAGATATGATAAAAGCGATGTATCTGTAATGGCTATCATGACAGATACATCGCTTTTTTATATCGTTATTTTCTTTTTAAGTCATACCTTCATTCCATTGAAATATTTTCATATCTACACAGCCATTTTTCTTAAATACAACGCCTTCTTTCTCCAAAAGTTTCCTTTGTGATGAAAAAGAAGGTGCCAGTCTGCCGGCACTATTGACAACCCGATGGCAGGGATATCTGCCATAATATTCCGCCATACTCAGGACTTTTCCTACCAGACGGGCATTATTATCTCTGCCAATGAGCCGTGCAATCTGTCCGTAAGAAGCGACCCGTCCTTCCGGTATTTCGCTGACCACAGAAAGGATTTCATAAATCAGGTCATCATGTAACATAGTCATATCACTGCCTTCTGCCGGACTAATCATCTCATTCGCTTACTGCCGTATCGAGGGCAATGCGGATCATGTCATTGAAGGAAGTCTGCCGTTCTTCTGCCGTGCAGGCAGCCCCCGTCAGGAGATGGTCACTGACCGTAAAAATACCCAGCGCATGGGCTTTATATTTTGCCGCCAGGATATACAGAGCTGCCGTTTCCATTTCTACGGCCATGATGCCATAATCGGTGAGTTTTTTATTATCGATTTCTTCATCATAAAACCGGTCTACGGAGACGATATTGCCGACGCGGACCGAAAGGTTATGTTCTCTGGCTTTTTCATAGGCTGTGCGGAGAAGGTCAAAATCAGCCAAAGGAGCATAGTTGATAGACGGGCCAAAGATATTCCGGATAATCGATGAGTCCGTCGTCGCTCCCTGGGCGATGAGAACATCGCGAAGCTGAATATCTTCCCGCATGGCACCGCATGTACCGACGCGGATCAATTTCGTTACACCGTAACTTTCAAGGAGTTCATGGACGTAAATAGAAATAGACGGAATCCCCATACCCGTTCCCATGACAGAAACACGCTGCCCTTTATAGGTGCCGGTATATCCCAGGATATTTCGCACCCTGTTAAAGCACCGGGCGCCTTCCAAAAAGGTTTCAGCAATATATTTTGCCCGCAAAGGATCTCCGGGAAGTAATATACGGTCTGCAATCTCTCCATCTCTGGCTTCAATATGTAAACTCATAATAAGGACTCCTTTCGTCGTTCAGAAATGTCTACATACGTATTGTATCATGAATCCTATGCCCTGCCTAATTTTAACCTGCTTATGATTCATGGTATAATATAAAAGCACAGGGATATATCCTGTTATGTCGAATATTGTATCATCCGGAGGTTTTCTCTTTATGAATATTACTGTCTTAGGCTGTGGCCGCTGGGGAACTTTTCATGCCTGGTATGCTCACCGCATTGGCCATAATGTCACTCTCTGGGGCCGTCCCGGTTCTCCCCATCTGGCAGAACTTATTTCACAACGTCAGAATGAATACCTTCATATGCCTCTTGACATTGCTCTTACGGCCGACCTGACCGCCGCCCTGGCCGGTGCCGATATCGTCATTATCAGTATCAGCGCCCAGCAGCTGCGCAGTCTGGCCAAACAGATCAGGGCTACGCGCCTGACCCACATGCCCTTCGTCCTTTGCATGAAAGGATTGGAAACAGGGTCAGGTAAGAGACTTTCTACAATCATGAAAGAAGAACTGGGCGAAGACGCACGTACTGTCGTATGGGTGGGTCCGGGTCATGTACAGGATTTCCTTTCCGGTATGCCGAATTGCATGGTCATGGCATCAGATAATAAAGAACGGACACGGCGCATTGCCGATATTTTTAGCAGTCCCCTGATCCGCTTTTATTATGGCACGGATCTATTAGGCACGGAAATCGGTGCAGCCGCTAAAAATGTCTATGGCATCGCTGCCGGCATGCTCGACGGGTTCCACTACAGCAGCCTCAAAGGCGCTCTCATGGCCAGAGGTACCCATGAATTATCCCGGCTCGTCGCCGCTATGGGAGGCAGTGCCATGACCGTATACGGCCTGAGCCACCTGGGAGACTACGAAGCGACTCTTTTTTCCCAGCACAGCAATAACCGGCGGTTCGGTGAAGATTTCATTTTACAGAAACCATTTCATAAATTAGCCGAAGGAGTATATACCTGTGAAGCACTCATGGATTTATCGGCTCAATGGCAGGTAGAGCTGCCTATTACACAGGCTATTTATGATATCCTTTTCCAGCACAAAGATCCGGCAGAAGAACTGCGTACGCTCTTCCTTCGTTCCCAGAAAGAAGAATAAGTCCCGGATTACGGTCATAAAGAACAGGCTGTCGCATAAAGCAGTATTTGCTTCATGCAGCAGCCTGTTTTTATAATGCACAGAAACTATATCCAACGGTATACAAATATCTTATTCCGTCTTTTCTATAGTGACTGTCGTGCCATTGTCTGTTGTAACTTTGGATGTCGTATCCGGAGCCGTTTCTTTCTGTTCCGGCGCATTATGTTCCGCTATCGTCTTGGCATCAGCCGGACTGACAGGAGCAACGACCGGTGTAGGTGCTGGTTCCTGTGTAGAGGTATTCTGTGAAGCCTGTGCTGTTCCATCCACGGTAGTTGCTGTACCGCCTGCTACTGCCGCCGCTGCCGCCGCTCCATTGTCATCGGCTACGACACCAGCCCAGATAGAAATGATTTTGCCATTTTCTACACCGAAACTATATCCGCCAAACGCATTGGGCAGGGACGGATTGGGTTCCATAGCGTAATGATAGTAGGTGACGCCATTGACTTCCCCTTTTCTTTCGCAGGGGCCGTATTTTTCTGTAATGACGGCTTCATCCATACCGACGCCGACACCAGCCGGCGTATTCAGTCCATTATGCCCTGAAGAAAGGACAGTAAAAACAGTGCTGACATCAGAAGGATTCGATGTAACGACAAAAGAATTGCCATAGGTGTAGGTTGCCTGCGTCGGCGTATCAAAATTCGTTGAATCAGGCTGGCCATAAAGGCTCTTCATATAACTGACAGCCGAGCCAGGACCGATGCCACCGACAAGGACCTGGTCATATGGTATAGCAGCCAGACAGACCGAGGCGCTCATAACGGCTCCTGTAACGAGAATACATACTTTTTTCAAAATCTGCTGAAACTTCATGATACTTCCTTCTTTCCCTGTATTTCAATCCGTATCTAGTATAGCAGATACAGAAAAAATGTGAACTATCAGTTTATACTTTTTACCGGTCAAAAAAGGGATCCTTTCCAGAAACGGATATGGCAATACCCAGCCACTTATATTCACAACCATAGGGCATTTCACCTGCCGCTTTTCCAATAGACGCATAAATCCGGCTGTCGGTCAGCTCCCGGTGTGCCGCCAGCGCAGCGGAAGACAAGGCAATGCCCAGATCGACGTAGATATACGCACAATTGCCACCGGCTTCCCGGCAGCTGCTGCAATCGCCAAAATCACAGAAATTACAGTGAGCCAGGCCGCGGTAGCTTTTTTCAATACCGATGAGAACTACGGCGTCGGCCTGCCGTACATTGCCTGCATCCCGTCCATACCAGTGCTGCCAGGAATCACCAAAATATTTCTTTCCGATTTCTTCCATTTTATCAGCCAGCGCATCCTTTTCTTCTCCCGTAACGACCAGCGTATGGATACCATCAATATGCCGCGTTTTCGGCGCTGTCCTGGCTGCTGCACACATGCGGGCCGCCGTTTCCAGAACGGCTTTTTTTTCCATTTCATCCCCTGTATAAATCATCGCCTATCATCCTCCTTGAAATAATGTTTCTTTTTCTATCATACCAGAGTCTGCCCCGGCCTGCCAGTATAGACCAGAATAATGAAACGGAATGTTTCCGCTATCACCTTGCCTAAACAGAATAAACACGTTATAATACTCATCAAATACCCATATTTTGAATTTAAAAAGGAGTTGCTATCAGATTTGGATGTCTCGCTAGGGGAACAATTTATGGTCATCGTATTGCTCATCATCGGGAATGGCATTTTTTCTATGCTGGAAATGTCCATCGTCAGCTGTAGTCAGGCCCGTCTGGAGGCTTTGGTAGAGGAAGGAAACAATTCTGCCCGTATTGTCATCCGGTTGCGGGAAAACCCGAATAAAATGTTTTCTACCGTACAATTCGGCATGACTCTGGTCAGCCTGCTCACCGGTGTCTATGGCGGTACAGCCATGGCAGAGCCCATGTCCCACTCTCTCATAGACCTCTATCCGCCTATAGCTCCTTATGCCTACTCAGTTAGCCTGACAACGCTGGTCATTGCCATTACCTATCTGACATTGATTCTGGGAGAACTGGTTCCTAAACGTCTGGCTATTGATAATCCAGAACGGATTGCCTGTTTTCTGGCCCGCCCCATGTTGTATTTTTCTTCTCTCTGTACACCGCTGGTATGGTTTCTGTCTGCTTCGACGGCAGCCGTTATGAAACTCATGGGGGCCGGTCATCCACAAAAGAAACCCGTCACAGAAGACGAAATCAAGCTGCTCCTCGAACAGGGAGCCGAGCTGGGTGCCTTTGCCAAAGAAGAGCCGGAACTGGTAGACCGCGTATTCCGTCTCGGCGATATGGATGTAAGCGATATCATGACTAACCGTACCCAGGTGGACTGGATTGATTTGGAAGATCCGGAAGAAACGGTCATCAGAGAAATGTTAGACTGCCATCATCTGATCATGCCGGTAGGACGTGGGTCACTCGACGATTTTGTCGGCGTCGTATCCATTACCGATGTTTTTGGCAAATATCACGCTTCCGTCCTTAAACAGCATACACCGTCGATGATACAGATTCTGGAGGACAGCCTGCGCCGGCCTATCTATGTTCCCGAATCGATGGATATTATGAAAGTCGTCCAGACTTTCCGCGAACACGGTGTCCATGAAGCGGTGGTCCTCGATGAATATGGCAGCCTGAGCGGCATCGTCACGCTCCATGACATTCTGGAAGAACTACTGGGAATCATGCCTGCCGGTGAAGAGGAAAAGCAGGAAGAAGCCAACCGCATCATCCGCCGCGGCCCCGGCGAATGGCTCATGGAAGGTCTGCTCACAATCGAAGAATTTAAAGATTTCTTTGACCTCGATGAAGACCTTCCCGGAGAAGAAGACGATCTATACAAAACACTGGCCGGATTCGTTACGTATAAAATAGGCCGTATCCCTACCGAAACGGATACATGCAGCTGGAAAAACTTCACTTTTGAAGTCATGGATATGGATAATCTCCGCGTCGATAAAATTCTGGTAACAAAAAAAGAGACCGCTGAATGAGCGGTCTCAATTTTTTTTATCATACCCAGATTCCAATGCCGCCGTGGCCATGGTGATGCCATCCGCCGCCCCATCCGACACCAATACCGATGCCAATCGGCCTGCGTCCGGAATCGTGATTCGATGAATCAGCAGGCTCAATGACTTTAACGGTCCGGGTAATGGTACGTACCGTGTTACCCATGCGTAAATCGATAACAAGGTCTGCCTTCCCTTCCGATTTAGACACGATATTCATTTTTTCAGAAATATCGGCTACAGAAGGATTCAGACTGGTAATTTTGATATCATAGGGCAGTCGTCCCGGCATGCGGACGCGCAGGATGCCATAGCTTCCCATCGGTATTTTACCTGGATATACCGTCACTTCTGCCTTATCGAGCAACTTTTCCGGCGTTCCCAGAATGAGTACGGCATCATCATTATCCTGTAATTTCCAGACACAGGAATCATCTTTAGCAACAAAATAACTGCCTATAAGGATGTGACTGTCCGTATCATATGCTTTGACACTATAGAAATAGTCACCAGTAAGATTTTTTTCTACCCGGTAATAGTATCGTCCCGTATCTTGTGGGAGTCCTGTCTTTTCACGGGAAATTCCCTCAACAGCTCCTGTGACGGCATCATATACGCGGCCTGATGTAACATAATACTTGTTTGTATTTTTCATATGTACAGCTGGATCGGTAATGACGACCGGCTGTATCTGTTCTGCCACAGACGGTGCCGCCTCAGCCGGCAACACCGTACCAGACGCCAGCACAGAAAGCGTACAGGCGCACCACAGCGCTGTGCAAAGACTTACATGCCAAATTCGTTTCATCAGACATCCCCCCTCAAGGAAATCTCTTACAAATCCAGATTGCGGACTTTCTTTGCATTTTCTTCAATAAATTTACGACGCGGTTCCACCTTATCTCCCATGAGGACGGAGAAAATCTTATCGGCTTCTACAGCGTCTTCCAGGTGTACCTTGAGCATAGTGCGATTCGCCGGATCCATCGTCGTTTCCCAGAGCTGTTCCGGATTCATTTCACCCAACCCTTTGTACCGCTGTACGACAACCGAGCTGTCTTTTCCCAATTCTTCCAACTTGGCATTCATCGCTTCATCCGTATAGAGATACCATACCTGTTTTCCCTTGCGTACCTGATATAACGGCGGCTGGGCAATATATACATGGCCCTGTTCAATCAGCGGTTTCATAAACCGGTAGAAAAATGTCAGAAGCAGTGTACGGATGTGGGCACCATCGACATCGGCATCGGTCATGATGATGATTTTATCGTACCGGCGCTTGGTAATATCGAATTCTTCGCCAATACCCGTTCCAAAAGCAGTAATCATAGACCGGATTTCATCATTGGCCAGTATCTTATCGAGCCTTGCCTTTTCCACATTGATAATTTTGCCACGGAGCGGCAGGATAGCCTGGAAACGGCGATCCCGGCCCTGCTTTGCACTGCCGCCGGCAGAATCACCTTCGACCAGATAAATTTCCGTCTGATCCGGATTCTTTTCCGAGCAATCGGCTAACTTGCCGGGAAGACTACTGATTTCCAATGCATTCTTGCGCCGTGTCAGTTCCCGTGCCCGGCGTGCAGCCTGACGGGCCCTCGATGCAGAAATCGTCTTATTGATGATATTTTTAGCTTCTGCAGGATGTTCTTCCAGATATTCCCGCAGTCCGTCTGATACGATGTTATCAACAATCCCCTTGACTTCACTGTTGCCCAGTTTCGTCTTAGTCTGTCCTTCAAACTGCGGTTCCCGCACTTTGACACTGATGACAGCCGTGAGACCTTCCCGGACATCGTCTCCGGACAGATTATCTTCATTATCCTTGATGAGTCCGGCCTGCCGGCCATAATCGTTGATTGTACGTGTCAGACCGGAACGGAATCCTGAAAGATGAGTTCCCCCTTCTTCAGTAAAGATGTCATTGACAAAGCTCAGGATATTTTCACTGTACCCGTCATTATACTGCATGGCGATATCGACAATGACTTTATTCTTTTCACCATCAATCTGGACAACGGTCGGATTAACAGCCGTACGGTTTTCGTTCAGGAATTCTACGAACGAGACCAGCCCGCCTTCATAGCAGTATACTTCCTGTTTTCCGTCACCGCGTTTATCCGTCAGGGTAATATGCAATCCCTTATTGAGGAAGGCCAGTTCCCGCAGACGTGTTTTAAGCGTATCAAAATCATAGACCGTATCAGGGAATATCTCCTTATCCGGTTTAAATGTGACGTGGGTACCTGTTTCTTCACCGGGGCGCAAGGGACGCACTTTCATCAGCGGCTGGTCGGTCACGCCACGCTTAAAGGAAATAGTATACAAATATCCATCCCGTTTGACTTCCACGCGGGTCCATTCACTCAATGCATTGACAACACTGATGCCGACACCATGAAGCCCACCGGAAATAGGATAACCGTCTCCGCCAAATTTGCCACCGGCATGGAGCACAGTCAGAACGACTTCGACAGCCGGTTTCCCCACTTTATGCATAGCAACGGGAATACCACGGCCATTGTCAATGACGCTGATGCTATTGTCTTCCCCGATTTCCACTTCGATATGTGTGCAATAACCGGCCAATGCTTCATCAATACTATTATCTACCACTTCATATACGAGATGGTGCAGTCCACGCAGACTCGTACTGCCGATATACATACCCGGCCGTTTGCGTACGGCTTCCAGCCCTTCCAGGACCTGGATTTGTTCCGCACCATACTTTATTTTCTTGTCTTCCGACATGCAATGCTCCTCCTCTTCTGTCCTCCTGTGATGATACAGGACCTGTAACATCTTATTATACCAGATTTCAGCCGTTCAATCCACACTAAACAGCTCTTCATACCGTTTGACCAGCGTAGAAAGAGACAGGGGTGAACCATACACAGCATCTTCCGTGACTACATATGTACCAATCTTTTCTGTACTATTTCCCACATATTCATACGGTTTATAGTACTGTATGAGCGGATTAGCTTTACTGGCACGGCTGGGATGAGCCTTGAACAGGGCGACGAGGCGGCGTACATCGATCATCCGGTTTCCGCCGATATGAAGATACATAATCACTCCTTCTTTCTATAACGGTTAGCCAGGTTGCGGACATAATCATCGGTTAGTTCCACCGGCGTTTTCCTCGTGATGAACAAAGCCAGGAATAAATCATCTTCCGGTGTATCGCTATCGTAGTGGATCCGTTCAATGAGCTTATAAATACAGTCCCGCCGTACTTCATTGTACAGTTCTACGTACAGCCGGTCACTGCGTACGGCTCCTATCTCATGAACGAACTGATCCAGTGACAGCCATGGCATCTGGATCAACAGGTCGTGTACCAGCTTTTTCTTGTGCTGCCTGTCTTCGAGACGGCACAGGAGACATATCGTTTCTCCTTTTGCCAGCCAGCGGCCACAGCGCGGGCAATGGCGGAATCCTTCGGCTTCCATGGACAGGCGCCGTTTTTCCTGGGCAAAGCGCAGGGCTGCCATCTTTCCGCGGATGCGTTCCGGCAGGCGGCATGTTTCCTGCCTCACCATCTGCACATAATCATCGGATAAGACCACATCACGGATACGGCCCCGGGGATAGTCTGACTCCTCTTCTCCTTCAAGGGTTTCATACACGACCGGGGCCGGCTTTTTTCCACTGCGTACAAACCGCACCGACTGGACGAAATCTTCACCGATATAATCGTTAAGTTTCTTTTGTATTTCCTGACTGTACATAAAAAGCTGATTCATCCACACAGGATTGAGAACGCCTATTATTACGCAATTTTTATCTACATCTTTAATATAAGAATATTTCGCAATTTGTTTACCTATAATCTGAGGCCAGTCCCGCTTTGCCTGAAAAAAGCGGAACGGTGTAAGCAGTTTATTTTCTTTGAGGACAGCCGGTATAGAAAGTCCGGCTTTTCCCATTTCATGGGTCCGCTTAACCATTGGCAGCCACCCTGCCTTGTTCAATACAGATAAAAGAACAATCAGCAACAGACCGGAACATATCCGGTTCCGTCGTCGTGATAAATGTCTGGATACGTCCTTTAACAAAGGATAATAACGCCTGACGGCGCTGACTATCCAGTTCACTCATGACATCATCCAAAAGAAGTACCGGATATTCCCCTGTTTCCGATTTCATATATTCCAGTTCGGACAGCTTCAATGCCAGAACAGCCGTGCGCTGCTGTCCCTGGGAGCCATATTTCTTTAAGTTGGCTCCGGCAATGGAAAATTCCAAATCGTCCCGGTGGGGCCCGACCGATGTAGACATGCGGTACCGGTCCTGTTCCAGATGGGACTGCAGCATATCATAATACCACTGGGCATCCTTTTCCCTACCGTCACCATAAGGCTGCACATAGTCAATGTCCAGTCCTTCCCCTCCGCTGAGGCGCTTGTGGGTAATCCGGGCCAGAAGGCGGATTTTATGCAGGGCCAGAAGGCGGCGCTGTACGATATCGGCTGCCAGGCTGGCAATCTGGCGGTCCCACTCTTCCAGGGACTGGACCTTTTCATACTTCATTCGCTTAAGCAGCAGATTCCTCTGGGCAACAGCCCGGTGATACCGGAGAAGAGTCTGACAGTACACCGGACTGACCTGTGATAATTCACGATTGAGAAACCGGCGGCGAAGAGCCGGTCCCGCCTTGATAAGCTGCAAATCTTCTGGTGAAAACAGGACCTCATTTAACGTACCGATCAGCTCTCTGCGCGATACTCTCGTCTTATTGACCCATAGTTCTTTCTTTGCTTCTTTGGAAAGAATCATTTTAATCTGCTGTATGACACCGCTGCGGCTGAAATTAAGGATCAGACTTGCCGTCTGCTGCTTCCATTGGATGAGGTCCGCATCGGCAAGTCCCCGGTACGATTTACCAATACTTGCCATATACAGCGCTTCCAGGAGATTCGTTTTTCCCTGGCCGTTTTTTCCGTGCAGCACGACAATCGATGGTGGAAATGTCACTCGTTCATCATCATAATTGCGGAAATGCAGCAGGCGGATATCATGAATCAGCATAGTTTTATTCCCCAATAAGTTTATACGTACCGATACCCTTTATCTCAACGATGTCACCGGAATGGAGCTGCTTCCGCTTGGCCTGGCATAATGCGCCATTGACAAAAATCCTCTTTTCATCCAGAAGCGGACGGATCTGTCCTCCGCTTTCTATGACATCAGCCCATTTTAAGAATTGGTCTAACTGTATCATATTAGTTTTAATTTCGATATTTTTTATCATTTTGCCCTCATTGGTGTAACGACAAATACACAATTCTGTTCATCTTTATCTTGTACCAGCATCGGACTACTTGTCTTCAGCTGGAGTACAATTTCTTCACTATGGCAGTGTTTCAGGATATCCAGGACAAATTTTCCATTAAAAGCGATGCGGATGGGTTCGCCTTTAATCTGGCAGGAAACACTGTCTTCAATCGTGCCGTAATCGGGATGCTGGCTGGTCAGGCTGATCTGTCCGTCCTGAATAGCAAAATTAATGACATTATACTGGGCATCTTTTGCCACGATAGAAGCGCGTTCGACGGCTGCCGTAAATTCCTGGCGGTTCAGCGTCACCGTACTGGTAAACTGTGTCGGGATAACCCGGCGGTAATTTGGGAATTCCCCTTCAATCAGCCGGGTACGGATAAAGATATTGCCAAACCGGACAGTCATAAAATTGCGAAGCGCTACAATCTGTACATCCTGCGGTATATCCGTCGGCAGCTGACGGGCAATTTCCATGAGCAGCCGGCTCGGAATGACGGCTTTGAAAGGCTGTTCGACCGGCTGGGCCAGTTCGGCTGATTTGAGAGCCAGGCGATGAGTGTCTGTAGCCACCATATTGAGAGTCGTCCCGCTTACATCGATATGTGTACCGGTGAAAATGGGACGGGCCGTATCGGTAGAACAGGCATATGATGTATGGTCGATGAGGTCTTTCAGAGTAATACTGTCTGTCGTGAAAGAAGAAGTACCATTTTCAACAATGTCTACTTCATTAAAATCATCCGGATTGATTGTCAGGCATTCAAATTTCAGTTTTCCGCCTTTTAACAGGAGCTGGGTATCTCCATCTTCTTTGATCATCTCGATTTCATCACCAGGCAGACGGCGTGTCAGTTCGATGAGAAATGGATTAGCAATAAATACTTCGCCTGGTTCTTCAATGATGCCCGGTACTTCCGTACGGATTCCCATATCGTAATCATTGGCCTGGAATTCGATCATATCACCGATGGCTTTGATGAGCAGGCCATTTTCATAAGAAATGTTATTACTTTTATCTTGGGCGATTTTTTGTACGGACTGGAGTCCTTTGTTGAGGTCTTCTTTTTTGAATCTGAGTTTCATGGTTGTCCCCTTTTCTATGATGGTGAGGTTAATTGAAAAATGAGTTAAAATCGTAGTAATAGTCATAGGCGCTGTGAAATTGTGCATAAGTCCTGTGAAGGCCTTATTTTATGCTATCCACAGATGTGTATAACTTGTGGATAAACAGAATTTTTCCATCCACAAATCCACTGTTTTCCGGAAGATGTGGATAAACGGATTTTTTTCCACATTTTTTCCGCTCATTTGTCCACGCTCATGATGCGCGTCTTTAATTGTTCTATCATGGTGCGAAAATTTTTATCTTTTTCCATTGCCTTGGCAACTTTATCACAGGCATGCATAACCGTAGAATGGTCTCTACCATTGAATGCCGTTCCTATATGAGGATACGTGTTTTCCGTCAGTTCACGGCAGAGATACATGGCTATCTGGCGGGGAAAAGCAATCGACTTGGTTTTCTTCTTGCTCATCAGGTCTTCATATTTTACTTTATAGAACTGACAAACGGCTTTTGTGATTTCATCAATGGTAATATATTTTTTCTTGTCACTGGCCTGTACTAAATCTTGTAATGCCCGCTGGGCTATGTCGAGCGTAACCGGTGAATGTTCCTCTGCAGCCTGTAGCGTGACGCGGACAAAAGCTCCTTCCAGTTCACGGATATTTTCACTGACATTAGCAGCGATGAAATTGATGGCATCATTTTGGAATTCAATGTGTTCAGACTGGGAACGGCGGCGGAGAATGGCTGTCCTCATTTCCAGATCCGGTGGCGTTATGCGGGCGACGGCGCTGGCCTGAAATCGGGAACGGAGCCTGTTTTCCAGTTTTTTCAGATTTTGTGGTGGCCGGTCGCTGGTGAATACCATTTGTTTGTGATCCTGGTATAACTTATTAAAAGTATGGAAAAATTCTTCCTGTGTATGTTCTTTATTTTCCAGGAACTGTATATCATCGACGAGGAGTACATCGACGTTGCGATACCGCTGTCGGAAGCTTTCCGGATTTTTATCCTGGATAGACTGGATGAGCTCATTGGCAAAGTCTTCGCTGGTAATGCAACGCAAACTCATGTTAGGGAAATTTTCCCGGATTTTATGACCGATGGCGTGCATTAGATGAGTTTTTCCCAGTCCGGAATCGCCATAAATAAAGAAAGGATTGTATTTTTGGGCCGGTGCACCAGCTACGGACAATGCGACGGCGTTAGCCATACGGTTGCTGTTGCCAACGATGAACGTATCGAACGTATAGTTGCTGTTCAGTCCGTCAGAAACGGGAACCTGTGCGGCCGGGACCGGTTCTGGTTTTTCTGCTGCTGGCGGTGGCGTGATATCTTTGGCTGAGCGGATTTCTGGAAGAGAAATACTTTCGTATTCATACGTATCAGGATTTTCCGTATCTACCGGTTCCAGTGTCGTTTGTGCCCATTCGGGTTCATCATATTCCTGGTTTTCCCGGATCGTGTCTTCTTCCAGTACTTTAAAAGACGAAGCTGGTGCTGCAGATACCGTTTTTTCCGGATGATATGCTGCAGGTGTTGAAGGCGCCGATGATGGTGCTGCCGGAGATACAGACGGGCCGGGGGTCGTTTCCCCTCCCGTGCTGTAGATAAGGCGTACCTGTGTAGGACGGCCTGTTACATGGCTGGCTGCCGTTTCCAGGAGATCTGTATATTTTTTGCTGATGAAAGAACAGACGAAACGACTCGTCGTATCCAGTGTCAGGACATCGTTTTCATACATACAGGGAATCAGGGCTGCTTCAAACCAGTTGTCGTAAATTTGCGGGGATACCTGAGGCCGTATATCGGTCAGTATACCGATCCAGAGTTCAGTCAGGTCTATCATGTCATGCATTCCTTTCCAATCGGGTGATGTGTGGATATGTTCATAAAAGATTGTGGATAAAGTGGATAAAATAGGCTGAAAAAAGCGGAAAGCCGATAAATATCGAGTTTCCGACCTATTAAATTATCCACAATCTGTGGATAAACTGTGTATAACTTGGTGAATATTTGTATGAAGACCACATCTGTATTGTACATCAAAAGTAAGTTGTGCACAAATAGAAGTTAGAAATTGGTTATATATATGTTAGGCTTTGATTATATTTTATAAAGCATCTATATACTCCGTCTATATTTCTGCTTTTTTGGATAACCCAGTCTTTTCAAATTTTTCCAATAAACAATTGACATCGGCAGGGGGATTGTCTATAATTACACTGTTATGGTGTAAATTCAATATACGTTGTATCGATAAGAAGGAGGTGTCTATCTTGAAACAGACATATCAGCCGAATGTATTGTGGAAGAAAAGAACTCATGGCTTCCGTGAAAGAATGAAGACTAAAGGTGGCCGTATGGTTTTGAAAAAACGCCGCATGAAAGGCAGAAAGAAGCTTTCTGCTTAATTTTTACGAGATGAACAGAAAAGTTCCTGGAAGGAATTTTTCTGTTCTTCTGCCATTTTTAGGAATTACAAGCTTAGGAACTATACGATGTACGAGTTAAACAAAGAGAAGAGGCTGTGCAAAAACCGGGAATACCAGCTCGTATACCGCCATGGCAGATCTGTTGTCAACCGCCTAGCCGTATTGTATGTACTGCCCCGTTCTCCCAAACAGCCAACCCGTATCGGTTTTGTAACTGGCAAAAAAATCGGTTGTGCCGTAGAACGCAACCGGTGCCGCCGGCTGATGAAGGAAGTATACCGCCTCCATCAATACGAGCTGAAAGACGGTTATGATCTGGTACTGATTGGGCGCGGCTATTTAAAACAGGTTGGATATCAAGAAGCTGAGCGGAGCATCCTGCAATTGTTCCGCCGGGCGAACGTATGGAAGAAGCGATGTGAATGAAATCCTTATTCATATTCCTGATACGTTTTTATCAGATGTGCATATCTCCGCTGCATCTGCCGTGCTGCCGTTTTTATCCTACATGTTCTGCTTATGCCATTGAAGCGTTGCAGAAGTACGGCGCACTGAAAGGGAGTTATTTAGCAATCAGGCGCATTTTAAAATGCCATCCCTTTCATGAAGGCGGATATGATCCTGTACCCTAGGTATCAGGCAGATGAAATGAAGGCTGTCTGATTTTTTCATTTTTAATCTTCGACAGGAGTTGAGAGTATTGAGTTTTTTTAGCGGAATCATGGACGTGCTGTCTGGCATTATGTCCGTTTTTCTCGATTACTGCTACCAGTTTACCCATATGGTCGGGTATCCGAGTTATGGCATTGCCATCATTTTGCTGACGGTTATCATCAAGCTGATACTGGCGCCTCTGACGGCTAAACAAATCCGTTCTATGGAAGGCATGCAGAAAATTCAGCCGAAAGTCAAGGAATTACAGAAAAAGTATAAGGGCGACCAAAGAAAAATGCAGATGGCCCTGCAGAAATTGTATAAAGAAGAAAAAGTCAGTCCGTTTTCAGGCTGTCTGCCTATCCTTATCCAGATGCCGTTCCTTATTTCCATATTTTATGCCCTGCGTGAATATCCCTATGATGAAGCATACAAGAGTTTTCTCTGGATGCCCAGTCTCGGCGATGCCGATCCTACTTATATTCTGCCTATTCTTTCAGCTATCTCCACTTTTGCTATCCAGAAACAGATGAGCGGTGCCCAGGTAGCGATGAATGAAGCCCAGGCCAAACAGCAGAAAATCATGCAGATTGTCATGCCTCTTTTCATTGGCTGGATCAGCATCAGTTTCCCCAGTGGCCTTGTCATTTACTGGGTTGTATCCAACGTATTCCAGTGGCTGCAGCAGATCATCATGTTCCGCGGCAAAAAGAAAGGAGCTGCTAACGCATGAATCATGTAGAAGCGACAGGAAAAACGATAGAAGATGCTGTCCGTTCCGGTCTGGTACAGCTGGGACTGACCCGTGATGAAGTGACGGTAGAAGTGCTGGCCGAACCGAAAAGCGGCTTTCTCGGCATTGGCAGCAAGCCTGCCGTCGTCCGCGTGACGGCCAAAGAAGAAGCAGAACACGTGCTGCAGCGGCAGCAGGAAGATGTGCGCAAGGCAGAAGAAGCAGAAAAACAGACCGCCGCTACGGAAACAAAAGCAGTGGCAGAACCACAGTCTGCGTCTAAACCAGCTGCTGATCCGGCCGAACCGGAAACAGCTAGTCCTGCCGATGACGGTGTAGATTCCGTAACAGATTCTCCTGCAGAAGAATCAGCAGATTCCGTAGAGGATTTTACCGCTGAAGAAGCGGCTGCCAAAGCACGGGAATTTCTCCAGGAAGTCCTGAAGAATATGGGCATGCAGGTCATGATTGAAAAAATGATCAAGCCGGACAAAATTATCCTTCATCTCCATGGAAAAAATCTCGGTATCCTCATTGGCAAACATGGACAGACGCTGGATGCACTCCAGTATCTTACCAATCTGACAACCAATCAGGGAAAAGAAACGCGGCATTTCATCATGCTCGACGTCGAAAATTACCGCCACCGCCGGGAAGAAACGCTGAAGCAGCTGGCTTTGCGCCTTTCTGGACGGGTGAAAAAGAAAGGTGATAAAGTCGTCCTGGAACCGATGAACGGCTATGAACGGAAAATTATCCACGTAGCACTTCAGGACGCCGAACATGTCCGTACGGAAAGTGAAGGTCAGGATCCGTACCGTCATGTCGTCATTTATTACGCTGAATAAGGCTAACGGAGCAAGTGACCAGTGGTCAGTGTCAGTTGGTTAGTGAATCTTTCACGGACCGCTGGTATCTGGCCATTTTTGTTATCTGACCGGTCCGCCTGTAGTCCTGTCAGAAAGGAGTGTTTGTATGTACGATACGGCAGATACCATTGCGGCGATTACGACACCGCTGGGAGAAAGCGGTATCGGTGCAATCCGTATCAGCGGACCCGATGCCTATGCTGTAGGAGATAAAATATTTAAAAGTAAATCGGCAGTTCCCCTGAAGGAACGCCGTGATCGTTCTATTCAGTACGGGACTATTGTCGATGAAAATGGGACCTGTATCGATGAAGTCCTGGCCCTTATCATGAAAGGCCCTCACTCCTATACGGCAGAAGACGTATTGGAAATCCAGTGCCATGGCGGCCGGGAAGCATTGGAATCTATCTTGCAGCTCATATTGCGCAGTGGTGCCCGCATGGCCAATCCCGGTGAATTTACGGAACGGGCCTTTGTCAATGGCCGTATCGACCTGGCCCAGGCTGAGGCCGTCATGGATGTGATTCAGGCTAAAAGCAGGGCCGGTCTCACCAGTGCTGTAAGCCAGCTGGAGGGCCGGCTCTCCAAGGTCATCAATAAGACCCGCAAAGAACTGACCGAGCTGGTGACGCGGCTGGAAGTCATGATTGATTATCCGGAAGAAGATCTGGAAGATATTGCTGTGCCGGACGTATCCGGTGCTTTGCAGGAAATGCAGGAAAAACTGCAGCATATGCTGGAAGAATCCCAGAACGGGCGCATGATCCGCGACGGCGTTATGGCCGCTATTGCCGGTACGCCCAATGCCGGTAAGTCGAGTCTCCTGAACCGTCTTCTTCAGGAAGAACGGGCCATCGTTACGGACGTGCCGGGTACGACACGGGATGTATTGGAAGAATGGATTACCCTGCGTGGCGTTCCCGTATGCCTCGTCGATACAGCCGGTATCAGGGAAACGGATGATACAGTCGAAAAAATTGGCGTCAGCCGGGCCCGTCGGTATCTGGACCGGGCAGACATCATCCTGGCTGTCATAGATGGTTCCCGTCCCCTTACGGATGAAGACAAAGATATCCTCCAGTCTGCGGCAGATAAAAATGTCATTATTGTCCTAAATAAGACGGATCTGCCGTCTGTCATGACCAGCCAGGACCTGAGCACCTATGGCTTCCCAATCTGCCCCATTTCGGCCAGTACCGGGGACGGTCTGGAAGAGTTGAAGGACAGACTCCTGCAGGAAGTGCTGAAAGGCGGCTTTACCGATGGCCCCAGCGCTCTTCTGACCAATACCCGCCATATAGAACTGGTACGGCAGAGTGCAGAAGCTCTGGAACGGGCACGGCAGTCGTTGCAGGATGGAATGCCTCTGGATTGTGCTGTCATCGATATCCGTCAGGCGTGGGATACGCTGGGCTCGATTACAGGCGATACGGTTCACGATGATATTATTGAAGAAATATTCAGCAGGTTCTGTCTGGGTAAATGATAAATAGATTGCAAATGTATTGCGAAAGGGAAGGAAATTCCATGTATGTAGTAGATACGTATGATGTTATCGTCATCGGTGCCGGCCATGCCGGCTGTGAAGCAGCCCTTGCCAGTGCCCGTCTGGGTGCCAGAACCTTGATGGCGACATTGAATCTTGATAATATTGCTCTTATGCCCTGTAATCCTGCTGTAGGAGGGCCGGGAAAGAGCCACCTCGTACGGGAAATCGATGCCCTGGGTGGCCAGATGGGAATCAATACGGACCTGACGTGCCTGCAGATGCGTATGCTCAATACGGGCAAGGGGCCAGCCGTATATTCCCTGCGTGCCCAGTCAGATAAAAAACTGTATCAGATGACCATGACAAAAACACTGGAAAATCAGGATCATCTCGATGTCAAGCAGCTCATGATTACGGACCTCCTTACAAAAGACGGAAAAGTAACCGGCGTACAGACCGAACTGGGGGAAGTCTATGGCGCATCCTGTGTCATCCTGGCGACCGGGACATATCTGAAAGGTAAAATCATCATCGGCGAATGCACCTATTCCGGAGGTCCTATCGGCCAGCGCTCGGCAGAAGATCTGTCCGGGTCGCTGATAAAAGCAGGGTTGAAACTCATGCGTTTCAAGACGGGGACACCAGCCCGGGTAGACCGGCGTACGCTTCGTACGGATGAAATGGCTGTGCAGGAAGGTGATACGGATGGTCATGCCTTTTCGTTCCTGTCAGAACGGAAAAACCGGAATAAAGAATGCTGCTGGCTGACGTTTACCAACGAAAAAACGCACAAAATTATCCGCGATAATCTTGACCGGGCACCCATGTGCAATGGCATCATACAAGGTATCGGTCCCCGGTACTGCCCTTCCATTGAATCAAAAATCGTCCGCTTCGCCGATAAAAAGCGGCATCAGCTCTTTATCGAACCAGAAGGACAATCTACGGAAGAAATGTACGTCCAGGGCATGAGTACCAGTATGCCTATCGATGTCCAATACGAATTCCTGCGCACCATTCCCGGGCTGGAAGATGTGAAAATCATGCGGCCCGGATATGCTATTGAATATGACTGCCTCGACCCGTTGCAGCTGACACCGTCCCTGGAAACGAAAAAAGTGAGCGGCCTGTTTTCTGCCGGCCAGTCCAATGGTACCAGCGGCTATGAAGAAGCAGCAGCCCAGGGCCTGATTGCCGGTATCAATGCTGCCCGCAAGGTGCAGGGAAAAAATCCTTTTATCCTTACCCGTTCGGAAGCGTATATTGGCGTACTCATTGACGATTTGGTTACGAAAGGAACGCAGGAACCATATCGCATGATGACCAGCCGCAGTGAATACCGCCTCGTCCTCCGTCAGGATAATGCCGATCTGCGTCTGACCCAGAAAGGCTATGATATCGGTCTGGTCAGTCAGGAACGGTACGACGTATTTTGTGCCAAAAAGAAAGCTATTGCTGATGGCATCGCCGCTTTGCGATCCATTTCCATTACACCGAGCAAAGCGATGGCGGAAAAACTGGATGCTCTCGGCACGGCTCCGGTCCATACGGGCATAACGGCCTATGAATTACTGCGCCGTCAGGATCTGTCGTATGACAAACTGTGCCAGACTTTTGATCTTCCCGAACTGGATGCCGATGTCAAAGAAGAAATCGAAATCATGATCAAGTACGAAGGATATATTGGCCGCCAGATGGAACAAGTAGAAAAAATGAACCGTCTGGAACAAAAACTCATGCCGGACGACATTGTGTATGCCGATATTGATACGCTGTCCGGTGAAGCGCGGCAGAAACTTGATGAAATCCGGCCCCGGTCTCTTGGGCAGGCCAGCCGTATTTCCGGCGTTTCTCCGGCAGATATTACGGCCCTTCTCATTTATCTGGAACAGTATCAGCGGGAGGGCGGCCATGTTTCAAAATGACCTCATCCATGCTATGGAAGCTATGGGACTTGTACTGGAAGACTATCAGATACGACAATTCTGCCGGTTTGAAGAACTGCTCCTGGAAACGAATAAAGTCATGAATCTGACAGCCATTACCGATCCGGGTGAAGTAGCAGTCAAACATATGGCTGACAGCTTGTCCTGTTATGATGAAAGGTATTTTCCAAAGGATGCCTCCCTGCTGGATCTCGGTACGGGTGCCGGTTTTCCCGGTATTCCCCTGGCTATTTTCCGGCCGGATCTTACGGTGACTTTTTTTGATTCCCTGCAGAAGCGATTGAACTTCCTGAATGAAGTATGCCGGGAAACGGGCCTCCGGAAGGTGGCGTTCCTTCACGGGCGGGCTGAAGAAATGGCCCATCAGGAAGCATACCGGGAACAGTTTGATCTGGTGACCAGCCGGGCGGTGGCCCGCCTTTCCATTCTCTGTGAATGGGCGCTGCCTTACGTGCGGAACAATGGCTTATTCATTGCTCTTAAAGGAGCGCAATATGAGGAAGAAATCAAAGAGGCTTCCAATGCCCTGCGCATATTGGGAGGGACACTGGAAGAAGTCCGCCCGGTAACGCTTCCCGGGCTTTCCGATAAACGGGCGGTCCTCTATATCCGCAAGAGTGGCACGAGTCCGGCTAAATACCCACGCAAACCCAAAATGGCGGCAAAACATCCATTATAAAATAAAAACTTCAGGAGAAAGGGTGTATGATTATGTCTTTGAAAACGTCTATAGCTGTCGTCCTGGCAGCCTGCTTTACGATGTTCAGTGCATCGGCACTGGCAGAAGAACCGCAGATCGATGCTCAGTCAGCCTGCGTCATCGATTCTGCGACGGGCAATGAACTGTATGCCAAAAATGCAGATCAGCGCATGTATCCTGGCGGTACGACTATGATGATGACCAGCATCCTTGGCGTCGAATCGGGAAAACTCGATACGGTAATGACTGTATCCGATGCATCCCAGCAGCTGGCCGGCGATGTGAGCCGTCTCGGCATTTATCCCGGTGACAAGGTGACGTTGCGCAATGCCCTGACGGGCATGATGACGGTCGGGGGCTGTGATGTGGCATATGATGCAGCTGTTACGGTTTCGCCGTCTCTGGACAGCTTTGTTCAGTCTATGAATGAAAAAGCGGCATCTATTGGGGCCAGTCATACGCACTTCACCAATCCGGCCGGACTTCCTGATGAAAATCATTATTCTACGGCGAGAGACCTGGCAAAAATTGGCGCCTATGCCATGAAATCAGCCGATTTCCGGGGACTCGTCAATCATGCTTCCTTTGACATGCCCTATGCAGACAGTGGTACGAAGCATTGCGAAACGACGAATGAATTTCTCACCAGCGGTTTTGCGGGAGCTGACGGCATCAAGACCGGTGCGACTAACGATGGCGGCCCTTGTCTGGTAGCTTCTGCTACGCGTAATGGTCATACCCTGGTTGCGTCCATCCTCAACAGCGGTGACCGTGCTGGTGATGCGGCAGCTCTCTTGACCTATGGCTTTGAACGCCTGTCGGCCCCGGCAGCTGCTGTAAAGAATGTAACGACGGCAACGACGGCGACAGCTGCCGAAAAAGCAGCGGTTGCCGCTTCCCAGGCTGTAACACAGACTGGCCGTGCATCTAATGCACCGGCTGATGCCGATGAAGCCTATGTCCTGCGCGATGCGCCGGCAGGACAGACCTTATCCCAGATAGCAGCCCAGCAGAAACAGGCGGCCCGGATTGCTGCGGAAAATCAGAATGAAAAATAAGACAGGCTCCCTATTGACAGACAGATGTTTCCTGCTATAATGAAAGAACATCAAGAAAATATGCGATGCAGGCCTGACGGAATCAAGTGGAATAACCACGTGGACTGTATCGTTTAGAAAAAGCGCCGACCGTCTGGGCAAAGATATGAAAATATGCTTTGGCCAGCCGGCCGGTGCTTTTTTTGCACTCTCTTTGCCGGCCGACCGCAAAGGAGAGATGGATTCATGAAAAAGAACCGTTGGCTTATTGCGTTGTCTGCTATGGGCATCCACATCTGCATTGGCAGTGTCTATGCCTGGAGTGTCCTTACCCGTCCTATCATGCAGGCTATGGGATTTTCTCTCAAAGATACGACGTGGACCTTTTCCCTGGCTATTTTGTTTTTAGGACTGTCTGCTGGTTTTCTCGGCAGCTTCGTCCAGAAAATCGGACCCCGTAAGTCGGGTCTGCTGGCCATGACCTTTTTCTGCAGTGGCATGTTCGGCACGGCTGCAGCGTTATATTTCCACAGCCTGCCTCTGTTATATCTCTTCTACGGAGTCATTGGCGGTATTGGTCTGGGAACAGGTTACATCACTCCCGTTTCGACACTGGTCAAATGGTTCCCGGACAACCGTGGCTTTGCGACGGGCCTGGCTATCATGGGATTTGGTTTTGCCAGTATGATTGCCGGTCCGGTCATGCAGCTTTTGGTCCAGCATCTGGGCCTGATTCCCAATTTTCTCATCCTGGGCACGGTATATATGGTCATCATGACGGCTTCTTCTCTGTATCTGGCTCCACCCAAACCGGGAGAAGTCCCCGTTTCCGATGCGGCTCTTCGCAAAGCCGGTTCCCGCCATACGCCGGTCTATGCCGATGCCATGCCTCAGTTTAGCGTAAAAAAGGCGATGAAGACGTGGCAGCTCTATACTATCTGGTGGCTCTTCTTTACCAATATTACCTGTGGCATTGCTCTTCTGGCTGTCGCCTCTCCTATGGCTCAGGAAGTCGTCGGCATGTCGCCGATGGCAGCGGCTTCGATGGTCGGCATAATCGGATTCATGAACGGCGCCGGCCGCATTGCCTGGGCTACTGTTTCCGATTACCTGGGCCGTTCTATGACCTATGTCCTGTTCTTTACTATTGAAATCCTGGCATTCTGGCAGCTGTCCCATGTCACGGGAGCTTTCAGTTTCCAGATACTCGTCCTGCTCATCATTACCTGTTATGGTGGCGGCTTCTCCTGCATGCCGGCCTACCTTTCCGATCTTTTTGGGACGCGGGAACTGAGTGCCATCCACGGCCGGATCCTGACGGCCTGGGGAGCTGCTGGCGTTGCTGGTCCCCTGGTCCTGTCGCTCATTAAGGAAACGACCAACAGTTATGCCATTACACTGCAGTTCTTCTCTGGCTGTTTCGTACTGGCTCTGGCCATTATGCTCTTCCTCAAATACAAGACGCGTCATGGTATTGTTACCAGCGACAATGCTGTAGCAGCCAGTGTACAGAAAGAACACAGCATGCAGTAACAGATGTAAATTTTTCAAATAGTTTTTATAAAGGCGAAAAGCATATCAGAAAACGGTTGTCACATGAAATAGTTGCTTCGTGTGGCAGCCGTTTTTTCTATTACCTTCTAGTATGAATGAACGGAAATGATTGCTATTTCAATATAATGATTGAACGTGATTGAAAATGAATGAAAATGTTTGTATAATACGGGGTATAAAAAGTAATTCTGATTGTACAGAGGTAGGTGATATATGTGCTGACAGAAGAACGACAAGATGAGATGGTACGGCTGGTAACGGCCGGCGGTTCTGTTTCCGTACAGGAATTGGTTGATTATTTTCAGGTTTCTGAAGCGACGGTGCGGCGTGATTTGTCGGTCCTGCAACGGGACGGCCGGCTTCGCCGTGTTCATGGCGGGGCAACGGCACTGCCTTCTGAAGAAGGGGTGTATGAAGCCAATATGGAAGAACTGGAACATAAGTATTCTCTCCATATGACGGAAAAACGGCGCATAGCCCAGTATGCTGCTTCCTGCGTGACTGATAGCGATTTTGTGTATCTTGATGCGGGATCGACGGTGGAACAGATGGCAGATTTTCTGACAGGGTCAGGGGCATCCTTTCTGACCAACAGCCTGCCCCTGGCACAAAAACTGGCCCGGAATGGCATATCTGTCCATATGCTGCCAGGCCATGTAAGGGGAACGACTGCATCCGTCGTCGGCAGTGAACTCCTTCAGGCACTGGCGCAGTATCATTTTACCTATGGCTTTTTTGGTACCAATGGTATCAGCCTGGAAGAAGGTTGTACGACGCCGGACGCAGAAGAAGCTGCTGCCAAAGCCGCGGCCTTTTCCCAGTGCCGGCGGGCCTATATACTGGCGGATGGCAGCAAGTTCGGCCTGGCTTCCCATATTACATTTGCGCCTCTTACAGGCGTGTCAGTCATAACGGCACGGAGCAGCCGGGATGTCGATTTTGCTCCTTATAAGAAATTGACGGAGGTGCATGTGCTTTGATTTATACCGTTACCTTTAATCCTTCTCTGGATTATGTCGTTCACATGAAAAAATTTGCCGCTGGTGCCATTAACCGGGCCGAAAAGGAAACGATTTATCCCGGTGGCAAGGGCATCAACGTAGCGCTTGTCCTGGGAAATCTCCACATACCGGCACGGATGCTGGGCTTTATGGCCGGATTTACGGGGCAGGAAATTGAACGGCTCTGTGAAGAAAACGGAGGCGATTGTGATTTCATCCGTCTGGACAAGGGGTATTCCCGTATCAATATGAAAATCAGTGCGGAAGAAGAAACGGCTGTCAACGGAATGGGGCCGGTTATTCCGAAGGATAAACTGAAACAGCTCATGAAACAAATTGAAGCTCTGGATGAAGGAGACACGCTGGTACTGGCCGGCAGCATTCCTTCTACTCTTCCGGGCGATATGTATGAACAAATCCTGAAACGCATGGAATTTCGCCATATCCGCACGGTTGTCGATGCCACCGGTGACTTGCTGCGCAACGTCATTGCCTACCGGCCGTTTCTCATCAAGCCAAATCAGGATGAATTGGGTGAACTCTTCAGTGTTGTCCTGCACAGGGATGAAGAAATCATCATGTGTGCCAAACGGCTCCAGACCATGGGAGCACGCAATGTCCTCGTTTCTCTCGGCGGTGACGGGGCCCTGCTTCTCGGTGAAGATGGAAAGATCTACCGCCGTCCGTCTCCCCAGGGCCGGCTGGTGAATTCCGTCGGTGCCGGTGACAGCATGGTAGCCGGTTTCCTGGCTGGTTTTGAAGCATCTGGCGGCAGTCTGGAAGAAGCGCTGAAATGGGGGATTGCTGCCGGCAGTGCTACAGCGTTCCAGGACTGGCTTGCTGGCGAAAAGGAAATAAAGAAATTGTATAAAACACTGTGACCGATGTGCGTTTTCTGGAAAGCGAGGAAAATTCCGTGCGTATTGCAGACTTATTAAAAAAAGAAAGTATTGATTTGCAGGCCCGGGCTGCTGATAAAGCCGGGGCTATCGATCATCTCGTGGGACTGATGGAAAAGGGCGGTCATCTGAAAGATACGGCAGCCTACAAGGCCTGTGTCCTTGCCCGGGAAGAAGAAGGCAGTACGGGAATCGGTGAAGGCATAGCGATTCCCCACGCCAAGACCGACGCCGTAGCGACGCCAGGCCTGGCGTCGATGATTGTCCGTCAGGGCGTCGATTACGAAAGCCTCGATGATGAACCGGCCTATTTGTTCTTCATGATTGCAGCCCCTGCCGGTGGTGCCAATATTCATCTGGAAGTTCTGAGCCGCCTTTCCCGGATGCTCATGGATGATGATTTCCGGGAAAAACTGATGCAGGCTGCATCGGCTGATGAATACCTGCAGATCATCACCGATGCCGAAACGGCCCAGCTGGCTGAAGACGCAGCTGAAGCGGCGGCTGAAGAAACTGCTGTAGACGGCAATGCCGTATCCGATGATGTGACAGATACGGAAACGCAATCTGCCGCACCAGATGCCGGACGCCCTTATGTCATCGGCGTTACGGCCTGCCCGACCGGCATTGCCCATACCTATATGGCAGCGGAAGCACTGGAACAGAAGGCTGCTGAAATGGGCGTCGATATCAAGATTGAAACGAACGGTTCCGGCGGTGTCAAGCATCACCTGACGGCGGATGATATCCGCCGTGCTGCCGGTGTCATCGTCGCTGCCGATAAAGACGTACCGGTGGAACGGTTTGATGGCAAACGCGTCCTCTTCGTCAAAGTGGCGGCAGGAATCAAAGAGCCGCAGGCTCTCATCCGGCAGGTCCTGGACGGGACACCGCCTGTATTCCATGGTACGGCTTCTGAGTCGGAAGCGGTAACAGAGGCGGAAAGCGGCGAAAGTACAGGCCGTCAGATATATAAGCATCTGATGAACGGCGTATCCCACATGCTGCCCTTCGTCATTGGCGGCGGGATTCTCATTGCCCTGGCATTTCTTTTCGATATGGGTAATGCCGGTACGGCCCAGTTTGGTACAGGAACTCCTCTTTCGGCATTCCTGAAAAACGTCGGCGGACTGGCATTCAGTATGATGATGCCTATCCTGGCCGGTTATATTGCTGCCAGTATCGGTGAACGGCCGGCTCTCATGCCGGGTATCGTCGGCGGCTTCCTGGCGACGACTGGTGGTTCTGGTTTCTTCGGGGCCCTCTTTGCCGGATTTATTGCCGGGTATCTCATCATCCTGCTGAAAAAAATATTTTCCCATCTTCCCCAGGCGTTGGAAGGGACTAAGCCGATTCTCATCTACCCCGTACTGGGACTGGTCCTCATCGGCCTTATCATGACGTATATCATTAATCCTCCGACATCGGTGTTCAATCACTGGCTGGCAGATACGCTCTCATCTATGACGACATCCAGCCGCATCATCCTAGGCCTTGTCCTGGGTGGTATGATGTCAATCGATTTCGGCGGTCCTATCAATAAAGCGGCGTATGTTTTTGGTACGGCATCCCTTATGGACGCATCTGGTGCGGCCGTCAGCTCGGGCATCATGGCATCGGTCATGATCGGTGGCATGGTGCCACCCATTGCGATTTCCCTTTCCATGCTGCTCTTCAAGAAAAAATTTACGCCGAAAGAACGGCAGTCTACGATTACCAACTTTATCATGGGACTGTCCTTCATTACAGAAGGAGCTATTCCCTTTGCCGCGTCGGATCCGTTGCACATTATTCCGCCCTGCGCTATCGGATCTGCTGCAGCTGGTGCCCTTTCCATGCTTTTCGGATGTACCGTACCGGCACCGCACGGTGGCATCTTTGTCTTCGGCGTCGTCACCAACTGGCCTATGTATTTTGCATCTTTGGCAGCCGGCGCTGTCATTGCAGCCGTCATCATGGGGATTATCCGCAAAAAACGCCCCCAGTCGTAACGGTTGCCATACTAATGAACATAGAGTAAACTAAACCATAGGATTTCATACAGAGGAGGAATTATCATGAAAGAATTTACTTACACCATTACCGATCCCCAGGGTATCCATGCCCGCCCGGCAGGACTGCTGGTTAAAGAAGCCAAGAAATACGCCTCGTCCCTGACGATTGTCAAAGGGAGTAAAAAAGGCGATCTGAAGAAAATCTTCACCGTCATGGGTCTGGGTGTCAAACAGGGTGAAAGCATAACAGTTCAGGCAGAAGGTTCCGATGAAGAAGCAGCAGCTTCTGCTATGGAAACATTTTTCAAAGAAAATTTCTAATGTATGAGGCGGGGAGGACTGCATGGGCAATCCTCCCTTGCCATAACCGGGAGGTGTAAGTCATGCTGACCCTTAAAGGAAAAAGCGTAAGTTCCGGCATCACCATCGGACCGCTGGCACTATTTCACCGCAATACGATTTCTACAGCCGTCCGGCCTATTGACGATGCCGAGGCGGAAGTCAGCCGCTTTCAGGCGGCCCGCGCTGCGTCAATCAGCCAGCTCCAGTCTCTGTATGAAAAGGCCGTAGAAAAAATTGGCGAAGAACAGGCTGCCGTGTTTGAAGTGCATCAGATGATGCTCGATGATGATGATTATGTCGATGACATCGTATCCCAGATACGGGATGAAAAACTCAACGCCGAAGCAGCCGTAGAACATACAGCACAGAACTTCGCTGCCATGTTCCGCGGGATGGATGATGCTTATATGCAGGCCCGTGCTGCCGATGTCCTGGATATTTCCCGCCGCGTCGAACGGGAATTATGCGGCGGTGAAGGAATTGACTTCAGCGCGTACGATCAGGTCATCATCGCCGCTGATGATCTGGCTCCCAGTGAAACATTGCAGCTCGATACGGACAAAATCCTGGGATTTGTCACATCCGGTGGCAGTACCAATTCCCATACGGCTATCCTGGCCCGTACACTGGGCATTGCTGCCGTCGTCAGCACCGGTACCCAGCTGCATAATGACGTCGATGGCAAAACGGCTATCGTCGATGGGACGACGGGGACAGTGTACATTGACCCTGATGAAGAAACACTGGAACGCATGAAGAAACGGCAGAATTCAGAAATCCGGCGCCGGCAGGAATTGGAATCGGTACGCGGAACCGAATCAGTAACCCGTGATGGCCGCCACATTGATGTCTATGCCAATATTGGAAATCCTGACAATCTGCCCCAGGTCCTTTCAAATGATGCCGAAGGAATCGGCCTGTTCCGCAGTGAGTTCCTCTATCTGGGACGGAATACCTATCCGACAGAAGAAGAACAGTTTGAAGCCTATAAAAAGACGGCCCAGACGATGGCAGGAAAAAAAGTCATCATCCGTACTCTCGATATCGGTGCCGATAAAAAAGTCGATTATTTCAATCTGGCCCCGGAAGAAAATCCTGCCATGGGCATGCGGGCCATCCGTATCTGCCTGACCCGGCCGGAGTTGTTCCGGACGCAGTTACGGGCACTCTGCCGGGCATCGGCCTTTGGTACCATTGCCGTCATGTTCCCCATGATTATTTCTACCGGTGAAGTGCGCCGTGCCAAGGCAATCCTCCAGGATGTACAGCGTGAACTGGATGAACAGGGCATGAAATACGATCCTCATATGGAAGTGGGCATCATGATCGAAACGCCGGCTGCGGCCGTCATGAGTGATGAACTGGCTAAGGAAGTGGATTTCTTTAGTATCGGATCCAATGACCTGACCCAGTATACACTGGCTATCGACCGCCAGCAGACTCAGCTCGATGCGTTCTTCGATGCCCATCATCCGGCCGTGCTTCGTCTTATCGGACAGACCATTGCCAACGGCCATAAGGAAGGAATCTGGGTCGGCATCTGCGGGGAACTCGGTGCAGACCTTGCGCTGACGGAGACATTCCTGCGCATGGGCGTCGATGAATTGTCTGTCAGCCCTCCGGCTGTACTGCCCCTCCGGGAGAAGATCCGTTCTCTTGATTTGAAAAAATAAGTACTGTATATGAGAAATTCCACGGCTGTCATGATATATATTCAGTATGGGTTAATTGACAGATAGTAATGGATTGTGGTAGAGTAAAATTAGTTTAATATGCGGGTCAGGTGTCGCAAGACTCAATAGAAAAGCCGGTAGAAGCCGGCGCGGTCCCGCCGCTGTGAGGAAGAGCGATGCTGCAATGATGTCACTGTACGATTCGTATGGGAAGGCGCAGCAAAGCCATGAAGCCAAGCCAGAAGAACTGCCTGACTGATAATCACCGATGGACCTGCGAGCGATGGGAATGGAGATTATAATGCGAATTGGCGCATCAATAAGCCGCAAGGATATCCTTGCGGCTTTTGCATATTAAGGCAGGCCATTTGTATATTTCTTAAGGAGTGATGGATATGTTCGGTAAGAAACTGAAGACAGTATTGATGTTATCCCTGGCTATTACGGCATTCGGGACTTTTACGGGTATGCCGGCCCAGGCCTCGTATACCCTGAATCCGGAAGTCAAAGATGCGACACCGGCTCTCAAACAGGCCGCAGAAATAGGCGTACGTACGTATAATAACCCGGCTATGCAGGATGCGGCCAATAAAGATGCCATTGTCGTCATGAGTTTTGGTACGACATTTAAAGACAGCCGTAAGGCAACGATTGAAAAAACGGTGGCCGATATCCAGGCTGCCCATCCGGATACGAAAGTCGTCCTGGCCTTCACCTCTCATATTATCGTCGATCGCATCAAAGCCAATGAAGGTCTGGAAATTCCTACACCGGAAAAAGCCATGGCAGACCTCAAAGCCCAGGGATATACGCGGGTGGCCCTGACATCTCTCGATGTCATCCCCGGTATGGAGTACGCCTACGATACGGCTATTTACGACATGTATAAAAAGGATTTCAAAAAAATGACGATGGGTACGTCTCTTCTCTACTGGATGGGACAGGAAAACCAGCGCGACGATGTCAGTGAATTCGTGCAGGCTCTTTCTACACAGTTCCCGAAAATGGGCGAAAAAGACGCCGTCCTGGTCATGGCCCACGGCACGCCCCATCCGGCCAATGCCTACTATTCTGTCTTGCAGAACCGGATTGACGAAGCCCATCTCGGCAATGTCTACGTTTACTCCGTCGAAGGCTGGCCTCATCTGGATACGGTCATTCCTATGCTGAAGGCTAAGGGTATCCAGCACGTGACACTCATGCCCATGATGATGGTCGCCGGCGACCATGCCAACAATGATATGGCCGGTGATGACGCCGATTCCCACAAGAGCATCCTGGAAAAAGAAGGATTCAAAGTCACACCCTATATTCATGGCCTCGGTGAAAATACAGCCGTGCGCAAGATGTTCGTAGAACGGGCCAATGAAGCCTGGGATGCCCTGGAAAAAGACAACGGAATTCCGGCAAAATCCCATATGATGCGCCATTAAAAAATTAATATACATGTAAAAGCCGGGACTGTCGTTATGGGCAGCCCCGGTTTTTACGATTTTAAATGAAACGTGATAATGTCATATTTCATACCATGCCCAAGTCAAATTATAATCTGAGCATTTTTGATGAAACCTGCGAAGAAACGGCAGCACGGCTTTATATGAGCCGTACGACGTTGTGGAGATTATTGCATAAAAAAGATGGTGTAACAAAATAAATTTTTAAGCTTGCTTTATTACGGCCACTCCTTTGTATGATTCTTTATGATTTTTTACCCTGCTCTCTTCCCCGCACTGGCTGTCCGTTGGGCTTCCTGATGGATGATGTCTATGACGGCCCGCGTTGCCTGGGAGAGATACCGGCCTTTTTTATAGGCGATGGCGACGTTCCAGTCTGGCGTATACTGGCGCAGCGTGTAGTAACGGGGCTGGGCGGGCAGGCGGCTGTAGATAGACCGGCCTTGCGGGATGATTGTCGCTCCTACGCCGACAGAGGCCAGGGTAAGGGCTGTTACCATATCGTTGGATTCCAGGACGACAGGCGGCGAAATAGCGGCTTTCTGGGTAAATTCATAGAAATTCTGACGCAGTTTCTGCCCTTCCTTGATGACAATGAATGGCTCATTACCCAGCAGATGGTAATCAAAGGCGGGATATTGGGAAAACGGTACAGTGCGGGCCTGGTTTTCATAGTGCCGTGCCTGCTCTTCCGGCAGGGCCAGGAGCAGTTCTTCCCGGAACAGTTCTTCATAAGCAAGGCCGGCATGGAAGAACGGGTGGAGTACAATAGAAAAATCCGTCCTCCCTTCGAGGGCATCTTCTTCCAGTTCCCGCGTCGTTCCTTCCGACAGCTGGATATGGATATGAGGATACGTTTTGTGCAGCAGCGGAAATACGGCGGCCAGAATGGTGGCACTGCGGTAATAGGAGCTGCCGATGCGTACGGTACCGCTTACGGTCTGCTGCAGGTCCTGGATGCGGCTGTCCCGTTCGCGGTAGATTTCCCGCACTTTTTCTTCTGCTGTGAGATAAATCCGCCCTGCTTCTGTCAGGATGACACCACTTCCGCGGCGTTCAAACAGCGTTGTCCCCATCTGTTTTTCAATCCTGCGTATAAACTGGCTCAGTGAAGGCTGGGAGATAAATAATTTTTCCGCAGCCGTTGAGAAACTGCCTGTTTCGGCTATTTTCGTGATATATTCCCATTCCCGTGAATTGCTATGCATGATGTCACCCCTTCGTATTTGTAGTATAAGTCACATGCTATAGATTCTATAATTTTAAAAGACTTTGACTTATAGATAAATCCATTATAAGATAGGCATGTACAGGAAACAAGAAATAAAAATTAGTGTGGTTATGTTCAATATAATGAGGTGAATGTCATGAATTTTGATGAAGCTGCAATGAAGGTACGCCGTGGCAAAAAGGGCATTATTGAAACGATGCCCCGTGCCGTTTTGAAAACCCGCAATGATCTGAGTACACTCTATACGCCGGGTGTAGCCCAGCCGTGCCGGGAAATTGTTAAGGATAAAGACCTTTCCTTTGATTTGACCTGCCGGGGCAATATGATTGCCGTCGTATCCGATGGCACCCGTGTCCTGGGCCTTGGCGATATCGGACCAGAAGCGGCCATGCCGGTCATGGAAGGAAAATCCGTCCTGTTCAAAGTATTCGGTGGTGTCAATGCCGTTCCTATCTGCCTGGATACGAAGGACCCAAAGAAATTTATTGAAACGGTCAAACTGCTTCAGCCCTCCTTTGCCGGTATCAACCTGGAAGATATTGCTTCACCGAAATGCTATGAAATTGAAAATACATTGAAAAAAGAAATGGACATCCCCGTATTCCATGACGACCAGCACGGTACAGCCATTGCTGCCCTCTCCGGTGCCATCGGAGCTTTCCGCTGCGTCGGCAAAGATTTGAAGACGGCAAAAATCGTCATCAACGGTGCCGGTGCTGCCGGGGCTTCCATCGGCCGTCTCCTCGTCCGGGCCGGTGCTCAGAATGTGACTATGGTAGACCGCTGTGGCGCCCTCTATGAAGGTATGGACGGCCTCAATCCCGTACAGGCGGAACTAGCCGCCGTGACGAACCGGGATAAGGTACAGGGAACACTGGCAGATGTCGTAAAAGGGGCGGACATGCTCCTCGGCGTATCGGCTCCCCATATCTTTACGAAAGAAATCATCCAGTCCATGAATCACGATGCCATCGTCTTTGCTATGGCCAATCCTATCCCGGAAACGGATTATGATTCTGCCAAGGCAGCCGGTGCCCGTGTCGTCGGAACAGGCCGGTCTGATTCACCGAACCAGATCAATAACGTTCTCGTATTCCCCGGCATATTCCGCGGTGCCCTGGCCGTACGGGCACGCCATATCAATGAAGACATGAAAGTAGCTGCCGCCTATGCGATTGCCGGCCTCATCAGTGATGACGAATTAAATGATGAATATGTCATTCCCGATGCGTTTGACCAGCGCGTTGCCCCGGCTGTAGCCGCGGCTGTTGCCAAAGCTGCCATGGAAACCGGGTCGGCCCGTATCCAGCGTGATCCTGAAGATATCCGCCATGAAGCGGCTGAACAGATTGCTGCATTGCATGATATGATTGACAAACTGCACGGCTAAGGCATATCTTATATATTCCTGCATAAAAAATAATAGTACTGTATAAAAAGAGTTATCGTTTCCGTCTTTGCCTGACAATAGGCATGCTCAGAGACCGGGTTAGTTTGCGATAACTCTTTTTTATGCAAATATTTTGTATAAACCATTTACAATCGCTGTAATAATGTGTATAATATCAAAATCAACACAAATTTTTATTCATATGTGGAGGGATATATCATGAAATGGAAAACGATGATGACAGCTTGTCTGGCAGGCATCCTGGCCGTATCGGTACTGGCAGGATGTGGCAGCGAAAAGAAAGAAGATGCGAAGAAACCGCTCCGCGTTGCGACGAATGCTACCTTTGTTCCCTTTGAGTTCAAAGAAAACGATGAATCCAAGGAATATCAGGGCTTTGAAATGGATCTGCTCCGGGCTGTTGCCAAAGAAATGGGCAGAGACGTAGAAATCAATAATATTGCTTTTTCCGGCATTATCCCCATCCTGCAGCAGGGAGATATGGATATTGCTGCCGCCGGTATGACCGTGACAAAAGAACGGGCCCAGAAAGTCAATTTCTCTGCTCCCTTCTATGAATCTAAATTAGTCATCCTGACGCCTAATGAAAGCGGCATTGATTCAGCAGACGCCATTGCAGGTAAACAGGTTGCCGTCCAGATTGGCACGACTGGTGCCCAGTATGCAGAAAATCAGGGATATACGGTCAAACAGTTTGACAATAATTCCGATGTCATCATGGAACTTCAGGTAGGCGGATCGCCGGCGGCTATCCTCGATAAACCCGTCGCCGATTATTTCCTCACCCAGGACGGAAAAGGCAAATTCAAAGTCATCGAAATTCCGAATACAAAATCGGAATACCTGGCCTTTGCCTTTAATAAAAAGGATACTGAATTGATGAAAAAGGTCAACGATGCCATGGCAAAATTGAAAGAAAAAGGCGAATTCCAGAAATTGTATAAAAAATGGTTTAATACCGATATGCCGGATTTGCCGAAATCGGGAGACGATGCTTTGAAATAAGATGCAGATATAGCAGGGACCTGACACATGAATCTATCCAGCTTCATGTGTCAGGTCCTTTTTGTATGGTGGTATGGGGTAAACTATTTTTTTACTTCTGGTGTCCGGATAGGCCTTTTGTCAATCAGCCACACCAGGAAAAAGGTAATCAGGCAGATGAGCCATTCAAAATAAATGACGTGAGGCAGGAATCGTATCTGCGGGCACAGCTGCCACAGGAATAATCCGATGATACCTACCAGAGTAGTGGCAAAAGCCGTATTTTTCCGGCACAGAGACGGACAGAACGTAGTAGCCAGGAAAACCAGTGTAAAGGCCGTTGTGAGAGACAAACCGATGAGCATGACTTTGACGATGCCGACGGCATTGAAGGCCAGCCAGAGTGTTCCAGCCCCGATAATCAGGATGATGAGGCGGTTGGCCCGGACATATCCTTTTTCAGAGATAGACGGATTGAAAAAACGTTTGTAAATATCCTGGGCTACGAGAGTACCGGCCCCGAGCAGAATTGTACAGGCGGTTGATACATCGGCGGCCCAGAGTGCGGCCAGGGTCATTCCGGAAGAAAAAGGGTCCAGACTCATGATAATCTGTGGCAGAGCCATGGTTGGATTCAGACCCGGAAACTGGGCTTTGGCAGCCAGTCCCAGGATGGCAGACAGGAATCCGACAGGAAAAATGAGCAGGCCGCCCAGGATAAATCCTTTACGGGCCGCTGTGGCATTTTTAGCGCCACAGGCAATCTGGACCGGCCCCTGGGCAGTAATGGCCTGGGTAGTCATGACAATGATCCAGCCCAGGAGTACGGCCAGAGACAGTCCGCCAAAAGGACTGAACCAGTCAAAATCAGAAGGGGGAAGTGCGGCATTGATACCGGATATGCCGCCATCCCGCAATAGGATACGTATCATGGAATAAACGATGCCGGCATAGATAATAGCGACACTGAGCACATTGGAAAGGCCGCTCGACCATAGACCCCCGATGGCAGTGATGCCGATGAAGACGATGGCACTAGTAATCATCCCGCCATGAAGAGAAAAGATATCTGGCATGAGCGCGTGCAGTATAGATCCGCCGGCGACATACTGGAGAGATGTAATGCATATCATGATCAGAGACAGGCCGATGACACTGATGACACGGGCTTTTTTATCATAACACCGTTCGAAGAGTTCCGGGATGGTCGTGCAGTCCAGTGAACGGTATCTGCTGGCAGCGACGATCCCCATAATGATGGCACCGATGGACCAGGCTCCATTATACCAGCCGGCTGACAACCCGATCTTTGTGGCACTTTCGGCGACACCTACCGTGGAAGCAGCTCCGACGGCCATACCGGTGATACTGACAGCGACGAGCCCTGCAGAAAACTTGCGGCCGGCAAACAGGTATTCTGTTGGATTCTGTCCGGCCCGGCGTTTTACATACAAAGAAATACCAAATAATAGCAGGATGTACAAAATAACGATACTGAGCTGAATTGACATGAAAAACTCCCCTCTTTCCTGCCGGGCAGTACGGTTTCCCCCTGTAGCTGCCGGTATTGATATATGGATTCATTGTATGGGAAAATGAATAAAAAATCAATTCATTCAGGTGAAAGAGTTTGTTATACCTGCTTTGCGTATTTAAAGGCATCTGCCTGCAGAAACTCATAGGTAATATAAAACAGGTCCCTCCTATGACAACAGGATAGTCATGGGAGGGACCCGTTTATGATGTGATGGACATAGCCGGTTAATTATCTGAATCTTCCCGTTCCAGGCCGATTTCTTTATCTTTCATGAAATATACTTTGATGAAGACGACGATGATCATGATGATGCCGATCTGTCCCAGAAGTGGATACAGGAAGCCAATCAGTTTGCCGAAACCAATCTGTGCACCGAAAAATGCGACGATGCCCAGAATGACGGAGACGGCCATTTTGGCGGTTTTATTGGGAAGCCATTGTTCCAGTTTGTTGATGACGACCCAGAACATAGGAGCGCCGGTACTGTAAATACCCATAAGAAGGATAATCGAAAAGACGGCTGCCAGCGCCGGAGCGAACTGCTGGGCTAGGAACAGATTAGGAACCTGCAGCTTGGCGACCTGTTCCGGGAAGCAGAGCATGGCAGCCGTCATGAGGCCGCCGGCCAACATGAGGGCGACGCCGCCTATGAAGCCGCCGAGAAATGCTTCTTTGCGGTTATTGGCCTTGCCGCCCAGCCCGGTCAGGAACGGGATAGAGCCAAATACCATGCAGGATGCATAAAGGACGCCACTGAACCAGGCGGAATCCAGGAAGGCGTACTTGGCGAACCACCAGGATTTAGTGGCACGCAGGTCATACAGGACTTCCCAGTTCTGTGCCCAGCCGCCATGGAAGCTGATGAGCGTCATGAGGCCGATGCCCAGTGTAAAGACGATGATGACAGGACCGATGGCACCGATGATATCGGCCAGCTTCATCAGTCCCAGCATGACCGTAAGGACGCAGAGAGCGGCCATGAAGACACGGCCGGCATCGGCAGGAATGCCTACGAATTCAGAAGCAATGGCTCCTGTTCCGGCAATCATGATAGAGACGACTGAAAACAGGAACAGGACAGTCACCCATTCTAAGATGGTTCCTACATATTTTCCACAATAATAACGAAAAGCCTGGGTGTGATATTTTAATTTTAAATCATAGCCCTTTTGCATCAGTGCGCCACCAAAAAATGCAAATATGAGCATACTGATGGCTGCGCCAATGAAACCGTCCGGTCCGTACGCGCCAAAGAACTGCAGGACTTCCTGTCCTGTAGCATAGCCAGAACCTATCATAAAAGCACAATAGGCACCGGCAAAAATAATAATGTTTTTCAAACTTGTCTTGCCTGTCTTATTGATATCCAATGTTTTTTCCCCCAGTTTTATTTAAATTTGGACAGGATCCGGCCATAGGTATCCCCCACCCTATGCCTGGAGCTCGCTTTCTATAGCGGCAATACGTGTAAGCAGCGGTTTTACATCATCGGGGACGCGCAGACGGACGTGGCGTTTTCCGATTCCTTCAAAATCGACACCATATTCGACGCGGATGCCATGTTTCCAGAATATGGCGCCCAAGTCCGTATCGGCATCTGTGTAATACAGTCCGATAGGCACATCGGGGCGTGTTTTTGAAACATGCAGGACGTGCAGACTATCTATGAGGGCTTTTTTATTGTTTGCAATGGTTTCTCTGGACATTTTCAAAAAGCCCGGATCTTGAAGCACAATGGGAATCAGTTTGTCTGCTGGTGTCGTGATGGTCATTTCGCCGGGATCTTTAGCCAGGACCGGGACCATTGCCTTAGGCAGGACTATGTAACCGGCACGGAGTGCACCCAGTCCGAATCCTTTGGAAAAGGTACGGGCGATGACCAGATTGTCATAGTCGTTGATGAGCGAAACGGCCGATTCTTCTTTTTCAAGAAAATCGCCGTAGGCTTCGTCGATGACGACGACAATTTCTTTTTCTCGTGCCGCGTCGAGAATACGGCGGATGTCAGCCAGCGGTAGTGCCTGCCCTGTCGGATTGTTGGGATTGTCGATATAAGCCAGCCGCTGACCTGGTTTCAGTGCCGCAATATAGCGGTCTGTGTCAAAGGCGAATTTCTCTTCTTCTTTCAGCGGGACGGATACGATGGCTGCTCCGCAGGAGCGGACATTGGACGTATACGACGAGAAACACGGCATCGGTGCTACAACAGTCGTCCCTTCTTCCAGAAAGATACTGTTGATGCGGCACAAGGCACTCATAGATCCGCTTTGCATGGATATCTGGGATATGTCCAGATCGGCGATATCTGAAAAATACTGGCAGATATGGCGGCGGGTTTCCGTAAAAGGATGGGCCGGATACGAATGAAGCAGATCGAACGTATCGGCATAGGCTTCTTTTGTCAGAGTCGGTGTAACACCGCAGGGATTGACTCCCAGTGAGCAATCGATGATATCCTTTTCCAGAGATGTGCCTTCATCTTTCAAATAACTGTATACGGTCACGTTTTCCAGAGCGTGACGGATATGGTAATGCATGGTATCACCTCCATAATATATTCAGCTGATACTTATACTGATAATGAGTACAAACAGCCTATAATAACCCTATTCTACCGTTATGGGACGGGTTTGTAAAGCGATTCTCAAGGCATTAGACAGGCCATCAGAATTAAAACGTTTTACTCGTGGGCGGTATGGCTGAGGTGCATCTGGCAGGTAATTTAGATGTTGATACAGAAAATTTGTTTCACGTGAAACAAATAAATTTTTTTATCTTCATAGTTTCTTCATACTTTCTACATGATTTCTCTATATGCATCGTGTATAGTATGGATATGTTCAAAAGGAGGAATAATATATGACTATGGTAATGACTCACTACATGGAGCTGTTGTCTCTGCACCAGCCCTGGTTTTTAATTTTATTTATGCTCGTACCGATGGTACTGGCAGAAACGATTCTCGCTTCCGGCGCTTTTTCTCTGTTGTACAAAGACGGACGCAGTGCCAAGTGGGATTCTCTCAGTCATGTTTGTGGATTGGTCCTTGGTATTTTCTTTATCTGTGCATCTGTTTACATCGTGGCCTGCTATGTCCCCACGATTGAATGGAGAGGCCCGATTGATTACATTTCTATCTGGTCTTATGTACTGGCCATTATTCCGGCCGTATTGATTCTGCTCCAGGAATTGGGAATTATCTATAAAAAGCTGGATAACACCATGAAAATCAAACGTCATATTGTGCTCATGATACTCTTTGTCTTATTCACTCACCTGGCTATGGTATTCGGCATGGCCGATCCCCAGCTGGCAGGATATCAGCCGCCTATGAATACGATGAACATGCAACAGGGCAGTATGGATCACGGCCAGATGACCAATCAGGATACTATGCAGCAGGGCCAGATGAATCATGATAATATGAATCAAAACAATATGAATCATAATCAGATGGATCATAGCCAGATGAACCATGAACAAATGCACGACCAGATGAACAATAACAAATAGAAGTCAATGATGTTTCCTAAAAGCTTCCTCGTACAATCGTTGTGTGGGGAGGCTTTTTTGTATACTGATTGACACGACTTGGTATGGAACAGTTCTCCCGCGTAGAATTTTGATGTACAATACATATTGGATATAGATTTTTTGGAGGTGGTATTGTGCTCCCCTACTCTATTCTCATTGCTGATGATGATGAAAAATTACTTACCGTGCTCCGTTCTTATTTTGAACAGGATCAATGTCTGGTGTATACGGCCCAGACAGGCCGGCAGGCGCTGGATATACTCAAACGATATGAGCCTCAGCTCCTGGTTCTCGATGTGATGATGCCGGATATGGACGGTTTTGAAGTCTGCCGGCATGTACGCCAGACTAATGATATTCCCATTATTTTCCTGACAGCCAGAGACGATGAAACAGATCGTCTTGTGGGGCTGAACATTGGTGCCGATGACTACGTGACCAAACCGTTTAACGTTAAAGAACTGATGGCCCGTGCCCATGCCATGCTTCGTAGAGTGCGGGGAGAAGTCATACAGCAGTCGTCACAGCTTATACGGGGGGATTTGGTCATTGATAAAGAAAAATTCACCGTCACCCGCAACGGAGAGGCTGTTTCGCTTACTCCGACAGAATTTAATCTGCTGGAAGTGATGGCCTCTTCTCCCGGTCGTGTTTTTAGCCGCATGCAGCTCATGGAGCGGGCACAGGGCGGATACAGTTTTGAAGGGTATGAACGGACTATTGATACGCACATCCGGAATCTGCGGAAAAAACTGGAGCGTGACGCGGCCCATCCTGAATACATACTTACCGTCTACGGGATTGGCTATAAATTTGGAGGGACTGCTCATGACTAACTATTATAGTCTTGTCTTCCGGCTGACAGGCATTATCTTTTTTCTTTTTATTATGACTATCGGCATCCTTCTGTTTTTAGTCAATTATCAGATGGATGCGCACTTCTCTCATTATCTTTATAATCACTCCATGGAAATGGGCATAACTTCCCATGGGATGGCAGAAGAAATATATGTTTCTTCTGTTCACCGGTCTCTTTTATGGGTTGGTGCCGTCATGACTCTTCTCAGTGTATTTATCAGCTGGATTGTCATCCGCTGGTCTATTCAGCCCCTGCAGGATCTGACAGAAGCCGTCCGTCATGTTGAGGCTGGTTCCTTCGGGGAAACCGTGCTCGTTGACCGACAGGATGAAGTGGGATTACTGGCCCAGTCTTTTAATGCTATGTCAAAAAAGTTACAATACAATGACACGATGCGTCGCCATCTCTTTGCCAGTATAGCCCATGAACTCCGGACACCTCTTGCCATTATCCAGGGAAATCTGGAGGGCATGATCGATAATGTCATTCCGGCAGACAAGAAAACATTTTTGTCTCTGGAAGACGAAGTTCTCCGCGTAAGCCGGCTCGTTCAGGATCTGTGGGATTTGTCCCTGGCAGAAATCAATGAATTACAACTTCATTGCCATCCTTTGCAGATAAATGACCTTCTTCAACAGGCGGCCAGTATGCTGGAACCGCTTTTTGAGGAAAAACAATTACAGGTCCGCCTTTCTACAGATGATGAGGTACCGCTCCTTTCACTGGATAAAGACCGGATGAATCAGGTTATTTATAATCTTTTAAATAATGCTATCCGCTATGTACCTTGCGGAGGGGCTGTTTTCATTCAATCGCGGCTGCGGCGGCTAAAAAACGGCCAGCGCGTCGAAATCTGTATTGCTGATTCCGGACCGGGTATCAGTCATCAGGACGTACCTCATATTTTTGAGTATTTCTATCGGGCAGAGAAATCACGAAACCGTAAGAGTGGAGGTTCCGGTATTGGCCTGGCTCTGGCGCGGCAATATGTCATCAATCAGGGTGGATATATACGCGTCCACAGTAAAGAGGGAAAAGGCACGATCTTTACAATCTGCTTCCCCATTTTATAATGAAAAGGATGCTGTATCATGTTTCACGTGAAACATAGTACAGCATCCTTTTTTTATGATACAATAGGAATAACAGAAATGAGCGGATTGAAAGAAAGGAGTTCGTATATGCTGAATATTAATCTGACCTTTGTGTACTGGTATTTATTTTTACTGAATATCCTTACCTTTGCCCTGTTTGGATTGGAAAAACGATTTCAGGACGGCGGATCTTCCCGTATACCGGAATGGGTCCTGCTCCTGCTGGCTGTACTGGGAGGGTCGATGGGAGCTTTCTTTGCTATTTATATTTTTACTTATAAAAAAGACCGGCCAAAATTTAAATACGGAATCCTTGCCCTGTATGCCATACAATTCGCAATCTGTGTCCGGCTGGGCATATTCTGATTTGCCGGTTCTGCATTAGAGGGTAATACACAACGGACCTGCCGTGAAATACCTGGGGTATTTTTTCGGCAGGTCCGTTTGTCTTTTCTATGGGAATTTCCGTACTAGTTCACCCATACACGACAGAATCCGGTGGTGTCTATCAGGCAGTTACCAGTTTATAACCGGCATCGGCAATGACTTTGGCAAATTCTTCTGTAGAGATGTCACGGGTGGCTTCTACGTCGGCTTTGCCGCCATCGAGATCAACCGATACGGCGGTTACGCCATTCATAGCGGATAATGCTTCCTGGACGTGTTTCTGGCAATGCTGGCACATCATGCCTTCAATTTTTAATGTGGTTTTCATAGTGGAATCCTCTTCTTTCTCTGAAAGTAATGTATATCCTGCAGCCGTAATGACTTTTTTAAAGTCATCGGCCGGGATGGCAGATGAACTGGTGACAGTGGCACCTTTGCTGTCCAGATCGACGTGAACCGTTGCAACGCCGGGCATTGCTTCTAGTTCTTTGGTGACCGTGCGGACGCAGTGCTGGCACATCATTCCGTCGATAGTCAGTTTATATTGATGCGCTGCAACAGGTACTGTCTGATCGGTTTCTTCCATGATTTCAGTGGCCGTTGACGGCTGTATTGTAAGTGCATCGGTTGTGGCTGACGAAGCGGTATGGGTGGATTCTGATTGCCTTGTTTCACGTGAAACATGGTGAGTCTGGTGATCTGGTTTAAAGAAGCGCAGGCGCAGGGCATTCATGCAGACACTGAAGCTGGAAAGACTCATGGCCGCTGCACTGATCATCGGATTGAGACGGATGCCAAAGGCCGGATATAGGACCCCTGCTGCCAGGGGAATGCAGATGGCATTGTAGAAGAATGCCCAGAACAGATTTTCTTTGATATTGCGTATGACAGCTTTGCTGAGGCGGACGGCGCTTACGGCGTCGAGGAGATCATTGCGCATGAGTACGGCATCGGCGCTTTCAATCGCTACATCCGTGCCAGCCCCTATGGCAATCCCTAAATCTGCTTTGGCCAGTGCCGGAGCATCGTTGATACCATCGCCAATCATAGCGACCTTATGGCCTTGTGCCTGGAGAGCTGCAATATGGCGTTCTTTATCTTGTGGCAGGACGCCGGCGATTACCTGAGGAATATGGAGCCGCTTGCGGATGGCTTCAGCTGTGCGCTGATTATCCCCGGTCAGCATGACCACGTCGATTCCCATTTTGCCAAAGAGCGAAATCGCCTGGGCGCTGCTTTCTTTTTCCATATCGGCGGCAGCGATGATGCCGATGACTTCTGTACTGTCGGCAAAGATGAGCGGTGTCTTCCCAGCGTCTGCCAGTCCATCCAGCCGTTGTCGGATTTCTTCTGTGGCAATACCCTTTTCTTCCATGAGACGGGTATTGCCAGCATAGTAAGTCTGGCCATTCCATATAGCTTCAATACCACGCCCGAAAAGGGCTTTAAAGTTTGTTACCGCTTCGGGAATGGCATGATGGTCCTGGGCATAATTCATAATAGCTTCTGCCAGGGGATGTTCACTCCCCTGCTCCAGGCTGACTGCCAGCGTAAGCAGTTGGTCTTCTGTTCCCTTGCGGACCCAGATGTCAGTTACGCGGGGGCGGCCTTCCGTAATGGTACCGGTTTTATCCATGACGACTGTATCGATGGTATGGGCCGTTTCCAATGCTTCTCCTGATTTGATGAGGATACCATTTTCGGCTCCTTTACCAGTACCTACCATGATGGCGACCGGTGTTGCCAGTCCCAGTGCGCAGGGGCAGGAAATGACGAGAACAGAAATGGCCGTAGAAAAGGCAAATTCTGCAGTGGCACCGAGCAGGAAGTACCAGACCAGCCCTGTGATAACGGCGATGGTCATGACGACAGGAACGAAAATCCCGGAAATTTTATCAGCCATTTTGGCAATAGGCGCCTTACTGGCACTGGCTTCGTCAACCAGCTTGATAATCTGGCTGATTGTCGTATCCGCTCCGACACGACTGGCCCTGACGTGAATAAAACCTGTTTTATTGATCGTAGCAGAGGTGACGGAATCGCCTTTTTGTTTTTCTACAGGGATACTTTCGCCGGTGATGGCGGCTTCATCGATACTGGTCGATCCTTCAGAAATGATGCCGTCTGCAGGGATGCTTTCTCCCGGGCGGATGACCATTTCATCACCTACGGCGAGTTGTTCTACGGGAATGACCTCTTCTTTGCCATTGCGGAGCACCGTGGCCTGCTTGGGAGCCAGATCCATCAGTTTTTCAATGGCCGTACTGGTTTTTCCCTTGGCGCGGGCTTCCAGGTACTTGCCGATATCGATGAGGGTAACGATCATACCGGCTGATTCAAAATAGAGATTTGTGCTGTACTGGGAAACGAGAGCCCAGTCGCCGTGGCCCATGCCCCAGCTCATGCGGAAAATGGCAAAGACACCATATACGGCGGCTGCCATAGAACCCATGCCCACGAGGGTATCCATATTCGGTGCGCCCTGGAACAGGGTCCGGAAGCCGTTGATATAATACTTTCTGTTGAGATACATGATGGGCAGTATAAGCAGAAATTGGGTAAAAGCAAAGGTGATGGCGTTTTCATCGCCATGGAATATTGCCTGGAACGATTCCGGAACGGGGATGCCGAACCATTCCAGCAGCATATGGTGCATGGCGATATACATGACGGGAATCAGGAACAGGATAGACCCGATCAATCGCTTTTTCATGGCTGCCATATCTTTTTTTGCCAAATCAGAAGGACTGGGCTCTGGAGCCGCAGCTGTTTTTTTATTTCCTCCTGAAAGAGTTGCCCCGTATCCGGCATCTATGACGGCCTGGATGATATCCTGGCTGGATAGCGTCCCTTCATCATATTCGACCTGCATACTATTAGTCAGTAAATTGACACTGGCTTTTTTCATGCCTGCCAGTTTGGAAACGGCTTTTTCGACCCGGCTGGAGCAGGCCGAGCAGCTCATACCGGTAATGGCATATTTCTCATGTTTCATCTCATATCACCTACTTCATTAATTTTTGCAGCATACAGACGAGTTCATCGACGACCTCATCCTTTCCTTCACGGATATCGTGAACGACACAGCTTTTAATATGCTGGGCCAGCAATTCTTTATTAAATGAATTGAGAGCCGATTGGATAGCGCTGACCTGCATCAGGATATCGACGCAGTAACGGTCATTTTCTACCATATTGCGGACACCGCGTACCTGGCCTTCAATCCGGTTGAGGCGTGAAATAAGGCATTTATATTCCTTACTGGTTTTATCACGGTATTTATGCTTGGGACCGGTACAGCAGCACGTTTTGGCCGGATGGTCTGTCAATCCTGTCTCTTGTTTTTTCTCTTCCATCGTATTCTCCTCCTATATACCCCTATCGGGTATCTGTGAGTATAATATACCCACAAGGGGTATATGTCAAGAGAAAACAAGAATTTATTTCAAAAAAATGAAATATGGATTAAAAAAATACAACTAAATGATTTAAATATAGAAAAACGCCGTAAACGTCGCTGTAACGGGCAAAACGTGATTTTATGATATATAATATAAAAAGAAAAATAAAAACGCCTTAAAAGGCGTTTTTATCGACCATCCGTGACAAGCTAAAAAGGACCATACATGACGGTTTCCACCGTCGTGCATGGTCCTTTACCCGTATACTAATTATTTGAGGAGTTTAGCAACTTCCTGGGTTTCGTCAGTCGCTTTGTCAGCACCGGCAATGATGGCGCCCTGGGCTACGATGCAGTCCAGGTTCTTATCCTTGCGGACCTGTTCGACTTTATTGACGACATCTTTTTCAATAGGAACGATGAGGCTGTTTTCCAGCTTGCTCAGGTTCTGGGCGAGCTGACGGCCTAATTCCTGTTTTTCCTGATCTGTTTTCAGAGTCGGAGCTTTTTTGGCAAATTCCTGATTGGCGTTTTTGATAGCAGACTGCATCTGGGCGCTTACTTTCGGGAAATCTTTATGAGCCTGGACGAGGGTATCAAAATTGACATAGCCAACGCCGGCAGCAAAAGTGGAAGAAGCAGCGACGACGCTCATCATCCCTACTACGGCGAGGGAAGCCAGTTGTTTTCTTAATTTCATTATATGATCCTCCTGTATATTAAAATAATAGGGTTACTGTCTGTTTAGATATTATATCAGAATAGAACGGAAAGTACAACGGTTGTGACCATACTGTGATTATAATTGACAAAATGTTTAAAGTTTTGCATCGGATTGAACCGGTTCAGCTGCGGCTGTAGTTTCATCTTCATCTTTAATGTAGATGTATTTATCCTTTTTCAGCTTGTCGATAATTTCCGGAGCCATGGTCAGCAGCTTTTCAAAGGCCGATGCCTGATATCCGCCTTTTTTGATAGAAAACATTTCGACCCGGTCACCTTTGATGACCAGGACAGCTGTCGGTTCCATTTTGGCACCGCCGCCACCACCGCCGCTCTGACGGCCTGTTTCTTCTTTGCCGTTCACGCCTCCTGTACCAAAACCAAAGGTGATGTCTACAAAAGGAACGAGAATCGTATCGCCGATGTGTACAGCCTGGCCGACGACCGTTTCAACTTTAATCATGTTCTGGAAATTTTCAAAGATTGTTTCTAAATTATTTTTTATATAATTTTTATCCATGAGCGAATTCCTTTCTGTGCTGACGTACGGCCCAAAGCAGCCGGCGGACTGGCGGGGAAACGATGAAGGAAAGGGCATACAGCACAATGACACCGGGATAGATGCGTCCTGCTATTTGTATGTGGCAGTCGTATATTTCATTCAGGAAATCGAATTGCAGATCCTGCGCAGCTTGTGGCAGGAGCATGTAGAGGAAACCGGACAGCATACCCGTCTGATGCGGCTGAGATAGGCCTAACGTCCCTGTCGTCTGCACGGTGCGGATGCGGCTGTGATGCAAAAGGCGCAGGAAGAAAGACAGGCATGATGAAAGAAAGTCTTCAGACCATACATAGTCTTTCCACCAGAATGTATCGGACGCGGCACAGACATCATCCGGTTCCGGGGAGTCTGCACCCTGCAGGGCATCCCGGATTGTGTTTTCAGACAGCGGGTCCTCTTCTTCTTTGTCCGGCTCTTCTGGGTCTTTTTTGTCAGGAACAATACCGGGTGGCTGTCCTCTACCGGATAGGGGTTCCTTATGCCAGCCTATATAGCAGAGTTTCGTTGGTTTTTGACCGAAAACGTAATCCCACTCGTAATACAATCCGTGATTCAGAAAGGAAAGGACCGTCCGGATGTGAAATGGGGATTGAATATCTGCACTCAGACTATACGTAAGCGGCAGGAAGAGAAAGAAGGAACACAGCATAGCGATAAAGGCCAGCAGGCTCAACAGTATCAGCATGATATTCTCTCCTCTCCCGGCAGATGCCGCTATTCCTTGTCATACTTAGAATATTCGCCGCAATACGGATATTTCCTTTTTACGTCAGTCTTCTTCCGCTGTATCATGGAAAATACAATCTACATCAGTATCCCCGAAACAGCGGCTGCAGGAAATACAAGTTGCCGGTTCCGTATCACCGCGGCGCCATCTGTTTGGCAGATCCGGCTGGCGGAGGAGCGGGCGGCACATGGATATAAACGATACAGGCGCGGTATTGAGGAATTCTTCCATCTCAGCGGCACTTCTCCAGCCGCCGACGACACCGATATCGGTCTGGCCCTGCAGTTCTTTGGCTGCTTTTTCTGCATACGGGGCAAAGTACATGGGCTCTTTCGTGCGCCGGATTGCGCGGATCGGGCCTTTGCGGGGCAGGGAGGATGTATTGCCGCCACTGATTTCAATGGCCGAAATGCCGTCGTCAGCCAGCCAGTGCATGACCTGCAGGCTTTCTTCTGCGGTCATACCGCCTTCTTTCATGAAATCGGCGCAGTTCAATTTGACCCATACAGGAAAATCGCTGCCAGCGGTCTGTTTGATGGAAGCAATACACTGACGGAGGAAACGGGCACGGCCCATGAGGTCGCCACCGTATTCATCACTGCGCTGATTATAATAAGGAGTCAGGAATTTGCTGGCCAGATAGCCGTGGGCTCCATGGAACTGGACGCCGTCAAATCCGGCTTTGCGGGCACGCAGCGCCGCCTGTCCTACGTCTTCGACGAGACGCTGGATCTGCTCTTTTGTCAGCGCCTGGGATTCCTGCAGTGTCCGGCCGATTTTATCAGGGACACCGCTTGGACTTACGATAATACGGTCTTCTCCTTCGGGAACCATAATGGCCGAACCCATGATGACAATCTGAGCAATGATTTTTCCGCCTTTGGCGTGGACTGCCTGGGTGATGGCTGCCAGGGGGGCGATACAACTATCGTCATCGAGCAGTATCTGGTGATGCTGGTGCGGTTCCAGTCTGGAAGCAGCAATCATGCCGGTAATGATGATTCCCGTTCCCCCTTCTGCCAGTGTTTCATACATGTGGCAGAGCTTATCTGTCGGATGCCCTTCTGCATCAGCCATACCTTCAAACGTTGCAGAACGGACAATACGGCAGGCTGCATGGATGCCGCCTATGGTACACGCATCAAATAACATGAAAATCTCTCCTTATGTATTCTATAATAATCAATTATATGGAACAATTGTTGCCATATAATTATTCATTATAAACTAAAATAAGAAACGTGGCTAGACATATCCTGACCGGCTCTTTTGAAATATGTACGCTTTTTCGGTTAATATGATAGGAATTTTAATTAAATTCGTGTATAATATACACGTACGTTAGAAAACGGGAACTGGTATACCGTATCCTGTTTTCTTAATCTCTAATTCACGAAGGGATGTTGAAGCAATGGCAACAGCAATGGTATTAGGCACCCAGTGGGGTGATGAAGGTAAAGGTAAGATTGTTGATTATCTGGCACAGAAAGCCGATGTAGTTATCCGCTCCCAGGGCGGGAATAACGCCGGCCATACTGTCGTGGTAGATGACAAGGCCTTTGCGCTGCGCCTCCTGCCATCAGGGATTCTGTTCTCTGATAAGACGTGCATCATCGGCAGTGGCGTCGTAGTAAACCCGGAAGTCCTTCTCCAGGAACTGGATGGCATGAAAGAAAAAGGCGTCACAATCAGCAAACTGGAAATTTCCACGCGGGCTCATGTGATTATGCCATATCATATCCGCATCGATGAAGAAGATGAAAAACTCAAAGGGGATGCCAAGATCGGTACGACGAAAAATGGCATCGGTCCCTGTTATGCCGATAAAATCAATCGTGTCGGTATCCGCATTGGCGATTTGATGGATAAGGATATTTTTGCAAAAAAACTGCGGGTCAATCTGAAATTAAAGAACCGCCTGTTTGAAACCTATTATGGCTGCCAGGGTTTTGACTTCGACACGATATATCAGGAATACCTTGGGTATGCCGACCGCATCCGTCCCTATGTAAAAGATACAAACTATTCTGCCAACGTATATATTAATGAAGGCAGAAAGGTACTGTTTGAAGGTGCCCAGGCGACCATGCTCGACATCGATCATGGTACCTATCCGTTCTGCACCAGTTCCAACCCGACAGCCGGCGGTGCCTGCACCGGTTCCGGTGTCGGCCCGCGCCGCATGGAAAACATCGTAGGCGTCGTCAAAGCTTATACGACCCGTGTCGGTGCCGGTCCGTTCCCGGCGGAACAGAATAATGAAATTGGGGAATATCTGCGCAATACGGGCCATGAATTTGGCACTGTTACGGGCCGTCCGCGCCGTTGCGGCTGGCTGGATACGGCTGTCGTCAAATATGCGGCTATGCTGAACAGCCTGGATTATCTGGCTATTACCCGCCTGGATATCCTCGATGACCTTGACACGATAAAGATTTGCACTGGTTACCGGTACAATGGCCAGCTCCTGCCGGAATACCCGGCCAGTCTGGAAGTACTGGAACAGGTCGAACCGGTATATGAAGAAATGCCGGGCTGGAAGACAGATATTTCTGCCTGCAAGACCTATGATGAACTGCCGGAAGCAGCTCGTAAGTATGTAGAACGCATCAGTGAACTCGTCGGCGTACCCCTGGGTATTGTCTCGGTCGGTCCGAACCGCAGCCAGACGATTATCCTTCAGCCGATTTTCTAATGCTATTTTGGGTTTTCACCATAACGATATACGAAAAGCGGGCCCTGTTCACGGGGCCTGCTTTTCGTATATGAGCAGAAAAAAGAGATTGCCATTGAAGACAATCTCTTTCTGAGCTTTCCGTTATTAGTTTTCAGATGTATGATGTACCTAGAATCATTCATGGCAGTTGTGGGAGCAGCTGGCACAACCGGACGGGCTGCAGCCTCCTTCTCCCCCGACGTGGTTCATGCCGACGATAGCCGTGACGGCTTTACGCGGTACGAGCATATTGGTCGGCGTAACGGAAATGCCGATCTGGGCGGCCTGCAGGGCCTGTACCAGCGTGACTTCCTGTTTCTGGGGCGTGTCGCTGTGGCCCGGCGTGATGCGCCAGAGAATCTTGTAGCCTTCCGGTGCGCCGAGGGTGTCGATATAGCCGCATAACTGTCCTACCATCTGTTCTGTTGCGATAGAAATAGCGGAATCCATGAGGATGCCTTTGGTGAAGTCTTTCTGCATGAATAATTCATCACAGGCATCTTCTACTTCTTTCCCGAGAGTGACGGCCATGATGATGGCGACTTCCGTATTTTCCAGATAATTGCGGACCGTTTCCCCTTCGATGACAAATGGATCATTGCATAAAAAGGTGTGTGTATCTTTATCATAAAAGAACTGATAAAATACACTGACCGGCTGGGCCAGGCGGACGACGGTCTGGCAGACTTCTTCTGCCATTTCCGGCGTTGCATCGTCAACGGCGCGCTGTCCTGCCAGGGTGAGTACATTATTGGTATCGATGTGTTTCAGATTTCCTTTATAAACAGGCATAGGGTATCCTCTTTTCCCGGACTATCGGCGATAATCCTGACTTTTTGTTCCATTATAGCAAGTTTTTCTTATAGTGGCTAGTAAAAGTGTGGAAAGGCCGGAACGACCGTTCTGATGAGCATGAAATATTTGCTAAAATAATCGTAGCAAGGTATACTAATATATAGACTTAAATTTGGAAATGAGGTGACTGCGTTGGCTCATATTATTGCCGTGACGAACCAGAAAGGCGGCGTGGGCAAGACGACGACCAGTATTAATCTGAGCGCCTGTCTGGCAGACTGCGGCAAGCGTACATTATTGGTGGATCTGGACCCCCAGGGCAATGCGACGAGCGGTCTGGGTATCGATAAAGAAAGCCTTTCCGGCAATTTATATGACTGCCTGATTGATGGCGTACCGATGGAACAGGTATTGCAGAAGACGGCAGTGAAAAAGTTGTCTGTCATTCCGGCGACGATGGATGTAGCCGGGGCAGCCGTAGAACTGGTCAATATGGATAAACGGGAACAGGTATTGAAGCAGGCGCTGTCAGATTGTCTGGAAGCGGCGAAAAAGCACTATGACTTTGTTCTCATCGATTGTCCCCCCTCACTGGGGCTTCTGACCATCAATGCTCTGGTGGCATCGGACCAGGTACTGATTCCCGTGCAATGTGAGTTTTATGCACTGGAAGGTCTGGCCCAGCTGATGCAGACCGTCGAGATGGTACGGGATAATATGAACAGCAGCCTGCGCCTGCTGGGACTGCTGCTCACTATGTTTGACGGCCGTACGAACCTGTCTCTGCAGGTTGCCGAAGAAGTAAAAAAATACTTCAGCGGACAGGTGTTCCGCACGATTATCCCGCGCAATGTACGGTTGGGAGAAGCTCCGAGTCATGGGGAGCCTATCACCGTGTATGACCCTCATTCCCGCGGTGCGGAAGTGTATCGAAAATTAGCCAGAGAGGTGATTCGCCGTGTCGGTTAGGAAAAAGGGACTTGGCAGTAATGCCATCCTGGGAAGCCGGCTTCAGGCACTGGGATTAAAAGAAAAAAAAATAGATGAAATAGATAAGGCTGCTTCTGGTGACGGAACGATGCCGGCGGAACTGGATATTTCGGCCATTGTGCCCAATCCTCATCAGGCGCGGCGTGAGTTTGACAGCGTGGCATTGGAAGAATTGTCCTCCTCTATCCGCCAGTATGGGCTGATCCAGCCGCTGGTCGTACAGAAGAAGCCTGATGGCACGTACGAACTGGTGGCGGGAGAACGGCGCCTGCGGGCTGCGAAACTGGCCGGCCTGAAAACGATTCCTGCTCTGGTACGGGAGTATACACCCGATGCGGCTGCCGAAGTGTCACTCATTGAAAACCTGCAGCGGGAAAATCTGAATGTCATGGAAGAAGCAGCGGCATATGACATGCTGATCCATACGTTCGGACTGACGCAGGAAGAGGCAGCACAGAAAGTGGGCAAGAGCCGTCCCCACGTAGCCAATATGATACGCCTTTTGAAACTGCCTGACGAAATATGCCAGTTCCTCCGCGATGGGACACTGTCTATGGGACAGGCCCGCCCCCTGCTTCAGCTTGCCGATGAAGATCAGCAGCTGGCGGCAGCCGGACAGATTATCCGCCAGGGATTATCGGCACGGCAGTGTGAAGCCCTCGTGGCCCGTATGCTGCAGGGTGGCACGGACAAGGGACCGAAAGAACCCGATGCCTATCTGGAAGCCATGCAGGACCGAATTAAAATGCATCTGGGGACTAATGTTTCTATTCATTTCAACCGGAAGAGGCAAAAGGGGAAAATCGAAATCTCCGTAGCGTCGGAAGCCGAATTTGAACGGCTTCTGGCTCTTTTGACAGAAGAAAAGACGGGAGACGGCACGGAAACGCCATCTTCTTTTACAGTTTAGAAAAAAATCCTGGAAAGCGGTTGTTTTTTAGAGTTCTTTTGTGTAATATAAGATACAGACTTTTTTTGTAATACTGCAGGAGGAAAGACATGTTTTATGGATTAGACTGGCAGCTTATTTATCTGGCTGCCGCCGGCGCTGTGGGAGTGCTGTTGCTGCTGCTGATCATCTACATTGGCATACTGACCCACCGCATGGGCAAACTCAAAGAAAAATATGAGTTTTTTATGCAGGATGAAACGGGCAAAAGTGTAGAAGCCAAGCTGCATGAAGATGTTGCCCGGCTGCACGATTTGCAGGATTCACTGGAACTCATCCACAAGACCCAGAAAGATATTATGGCCGTGCAGAACCACTGTTTCCGCAAAATCGGCTTTGTCAAATACAATGCCTTTGACAATATTGGCAACAATCTGAGTTTTGCCTTTACGGTGCTCGACGGCAAGAACGACGGTTTCTGTCTTTCCAGTGTTTACGGTCGTAACGAATCCCGCATTTTCGCCAAGCCGATCGTCGATGGCAAGTGCCTGTATGGCATGAGTGAAGAAGAAAAAGAAAGTCTGGATAACGCCCTGCAGTATACGGGTACGCTGGATACGGTACAAAAGGATTAAAGAGGGGACTATATTTGAATTTTCAGGATTTTCTTGCGCGTTTGAAACAACGTGCTGCTGGTATGGCCGGCCATGCTTCCTGCCTCAGGCGTACAGAGCCGCTGGTCATCACCCCGGGACAGTATAAAAAGATACTGGCAGCGGTCATCGCAGGCGTTGTCGTCATTGCTGCCGGACTGTGCATCGGTATATATGAATTTATTTCGCTGCAGCACATGAAGGAACAGAACGCGCTTCACGAACAACAGCTGGAACTGATGCGGGAAAAAACGGCATCGCTCCAGGAAAAAATGGATAAGATGGATGCCCTCGACCAGGAGCTGCGGCAGATGGTCAAGGGGGCAGGTACGGGTGACAGCCCAAAAGGTGAAGGTGGCGTAGCAGGACAGCAGAAGAAATCACCGGACGTTTCTCATGCTGACTACAACGACCTGCTCCATGCCACCTCCCGGCTGGAAACCAAAACAAATGCCCGCATCATCAGTTTCATTACGCTTAAGACCGTGCTCAGTGATACGGCCGGTCAGCAGGTCCGGGAGATGCAACAGATTTCCAAGAAATACCAGGCTTCGAATTATCCGTCTATCTGGCCGGTCAACGGTACGATTACGTCGAACTTCGGCTACCGGGGCAATCCCATTGGCGGTGGTACCGGCTATCATGAAGGACTGGATATTGCCGTCGATTACGGGACACCTGTACGGGCTACGGCTTCGGGAAAAGTCACCATGGCCGGATGGGTCGATGGCTATGGCAATCTCGTAGAAATCGACCACGGCGGCGGATTCGTTACCCGCTACGGCCACAATTCGATGCTTCTGGTCGTCGTAGGCCAGGAAGTCAGGACGGGCGATATCGTCGCTCTGGCAGGCAGTACGGGACGCAGTACGGGGCCGCATTGCCACTATGAAGTACGAGTCAACGGCACTCCGACGGATCCGTTGCTGTTTTTACCATAATTCTCATAGGAAGATAAAACAGGGGGGAACGGATGGACGGGACCGCCCTGTTTTTTTATGAAAAGGAGACACATGCTATGAAACGTATCAGCACCCTGCTGGCGGCAGGCCTATGCCTGCTGTCCCTGGCTTTCCTGGCCTCAGGATGCAGCAAACAGGCACCACAGGCCGTTCAGCGCCAAGAAGTGCTGATTGGCACCAATCTCTCCCTCACCGGCCCTGGCGAAGCATACTGCCGTTCAACAGAACAGGGGGTAGAGCTGGCCAGGGATATACTGAATGAGCAGGGCGGACTTCTGGGTAAGGAGGTCAATCTGGTCACGGTCGATAATCATGGCAAGGCTGATGATGCAGCTATGGCGGTGCAGCAGTTATCGACACGCCACGTCAGTGCCATTATCGGTCCCAACATGACAGCCTGTGCGGCGGCAGTCATGCAGCCAGCGGAAGCGCTGCGCATTCCCGTAGTCAGTCCGGCCTGTACTGATCCGGATATTACCGTCGATGCCAAATCGCGGCAGGTATACCAGTATATGTTCCGGGCCACGTTCATCGATCCTTATCAGGCCCGGGCTATGGGCGAATATGCCATGGAAAATCTTCACGTGACCCGGTCGGCTGTCCTATACAACGGAGAGAGCTCTTATTCTAAAGGGCTGGCTGAGTTTTACCGCAGTACCATAGAAGCCCGTGGCGGTACCGTTACGGCATTTGTCGATCTGGCTGATTATGACGGCAATCTGGCGGCGGCACTCGACGCCGTGCGGCAGGATCCGGGCCAGGCCGTGTATGTACCGCTCTATGATAAAAAGGCGCGGGAAGTGATTGTCCTCGCCCGTTCATCCGGTATGACGACTCCCCTTTTGGGGGCTGATGGCTGGAACGGTCCGGCTCTTGCCAAAAACGTGGATCCGGCATACCTGACAAATCTGGTATATACCGACCATTATGCCAATGATGTCCACGAAAAAACGGCAGAAACCTTTGCTGAACGGTATTATGAAAAATACGGAGAATGGCCGGACAGCTATGCGGCGCTGGGCTACGATTCTCTCATGATGATCGCCGAAGCCATCCGCCGCGGTAATTCCGACAAACCGCAGCAGATAGCCCAGGAACTGGCTAAAACGATTGATTTTACGGGAGCGACGGGACACATCATCCTTGACTCCAATCACGATGCCATCAAAGCCGTATTCATCCTCACCTTCTGGGAAGGGGAACCGGCCCTTCTGGAAAAGCAGCCGGCGGTCAATATACAATAGCTGAAAGGCATAGGACTCATGTAAAATTGCCATACAGATATTCTCAAAAAATATTTACAAATGAGAATTAAGATGATACTATATGCGTAAAGAACAGACTGTACAAGCGGTCGGGCGCAAGCAGCAGGCAGGACCTGCGGGACTACATATAAGTAAGGATATGCGGTTCCGCAGGTCCTGTCTGATTATTTTCATAGACAAAGGAAGTTTTAATTATGACGACAGATGAAATAACACTCAAACGCCGTACGGCTTGTCTTTCCGTACTCAGCAATACTCTTCTGGTAATAGGTAAATTATCCATTGGAATCCTGACTGGCACAGTCAGTCTGATATCCGAAGCCATCCACTCCGGTGTCGATCTCCTCGCGGCTGCCATTGCCTGCCTGGCCGTGCGCAAATCCTGCCTGCCGCCAGATCAGGATCACGACTATGGCCACGGTAAAGTGGAAAATGTCTCAGCCGCCTTTGAATCCCTGCTGATTATCGTGGCGGCTCTGAGTATCCTCTACGAAGCGGTGGGCAAATTTTTCCATCCCCAGGTGCCGGAATCACTGAATCTGGCTATTGTCATCATGCTGGCATCCAGCCTGATCAATGCCATCGTGTCTGCCCGGTTGTATTATGTCGGGGAAAAGACCGGCTCGGAAGCACTGAAGGCCGATGGCATGCATCTGCGGGCTGATGTTTGGACGTCAGCTGCCGTCATGGCCGGTATCTTTCTCATGAAAGTCACGGGCTGGGCTATCCTGGATCCGCTCATCGCCTGCCTCGTCGCTTTGGGGATTCTCCGCGTCGGATACAAGATGTGCCGCCGCAGTTATGACGATTTGACAGACGCGTCGCTCAGTGATGACGAAGAATCGAAAATCGGCCATATCATCATGGAAACTCCGGGAGTCAAAGGATATCATCATCTGCGTACCCGCATTTCCGGATCGGAAACCATTATGGATTTTCATCTGGAACTGGACCGCACACTTCCCCTGTCCCAGGCTCATGCTATTTCCGATAAGGTAGAATCGGCATTGCAAAAAAAATACGGGCCCTGTGATCCTATGATTCACCTGGACCCGAGATAACCGGATATATTCAGATGTTGCAGTACGGAGCGTATCGTACCAGTTCCTGCCGCCAGACTTTCCAGTCGGGCATGAAGCGGTTCATCCAGCCATAAAAACGGGATGAATGATTGCATTCCAGGAAGTGGCATAATTCATGAAGGACGACCTGGTCGATACAGCCATCGGGCATGACCGCCAGATAGGTGTTAAGACTGATCCGCTTTCTGGCCGGCGTACAGGAACCCCAGCGGGAGCGCATCCGCCGCAGGGTGACCGTGGGAAGGGGAACTCCGTATGGCTGGAGCCGGGGATAGATACGGGCTATACTGGCAGCAAATAAAGTACCTGCCTGCTGGCGCAGGTATTGGTGATAGAGATGGGCCCGTTGGCTCTCTTCATCGCCATGAGACGTTTCCATGTACAGGATGTCTCCTTTTTCATATACCTTTCCAGCAGGGCCGGGGACGACGCGGAGTGTCAGCGGACGGCCATGAATATACAGGACATCGCCGGTATTCAGTCTGAATACCGGCTTTTTTTCTATCTGGGAAAGCGTTTTTACGATGAACGGTGTTTCCCGGAGCAGAAAGGCATCAATCCGGTCTTTGGAGACAAATGAAGGGGCCGATACATGGATGGATCCATCGCGGCGGATGCGGAGATTGATGTTTTTGACAGCTTTCCGGGTCAGTTCATAAGAAAAAGAAAGAGTGCCGTTTTGGAAATGGCATTGGGCAGAACGTGGCATAATGACTCCTTTTGGCAGGTCCGGTATAGAGATGATGTCCGCCCTGCGCTTTTCATACTTCCTCTACTTTATACTGAAATACTCCGTTTGTCCATAGGAGGATAGGTTGCTTTTAACCGTCAGGTGTGGTATGTTGAACGTGATGCCGCGTTATGCGGCTGCTTCTTCTGTAGAAAGGTATGTACATTATGTTAGACTTTACGGCAATTGATTTTGAAACAGCCAATAAATATGCCAATAGTGCCTGCTCGCTGGCGGCGGTTACCATGCATGACGGACAGTGCGTCCGCGAAGGATACACGCTCATTCGTCCGCCCTTTATGGTATTTTCCCCTGATAATGTTCGCATCCACGGCATTACTCCCGACCAGGTGGCACACAAACCTCAGTTTGACCGGCTTTGGCCGTCCGTGCGGCTTCATCTGGAAGGACGCATCCTGGTCGCACACTACGCCGTCTTTGATACGCGGGTCCTGCGCAGTCTTCTCAAAACGTATCACCTGGAAAAGCCACAGGCCTCCTATGCCTGCACCGTCGAAATTTCACGCCGCGTCTGGCCGGATCTGCCCAACCACAAGCTGGATACGGTAGCGAACTTCCTGGGATATACCTTCCACCATCATCAGGCGCTGGATGATGCCCGGGCCTGTGCCCTCATCGTCGTCAAGGCAGCCGAAGCCGTTGGAGCTTCGTCTATGGAAGAACTGCTCGATGCGACGCACCTCAAATTGAAAATACTATAGCGGTGAAACGAAGAGTAATTAATTGGTACGATACCCATCGGTTGTATTAAAAGCTTTAGAATAAATATATTGACTAGTCAATTAAAAAGCGCTATGATATACAATGCTGATTAAATTGACTAGTCAATATAGAGGAGAGGTTGAATTGATGAAAGAAACATTATAGACTCGTGATTTTGTTGCCTTGGTTCTGGCCAACGGCTTTTTATTTGCTGGTTTTCATTTTCTCTTGCCGACGATTACTCTGTATGCAGCCAGTTTAGGGGCGACGGGTGGGGAAATCGGTCTCATTGGTGGCATCTTTGGCTATTCGGCCATCTGCATACGCTTGTTTACCGATGCGGGCGTCCACCATTTAGGAAAAAAGAAATGTCTTTACCTGGGGCTGGCTCTTTCTATTTTAGCGACGGTGTCGTATTATATGTTTAGCAGTATCCACGCCATCGTTGCGGCACGCATCCTTCACGGATTCGGCTTTGGCATGAGCACGACTTTTGCTGCTGCTATCGTCGCCGATATCATCCCGGCCAGCCGCCGCGGCGAAGGAATTGGCTATTTTGGATTGGGAAGTACGGTCATGATGGCACTGGCACCGGCGGTCGGTTTATTTTTACTCAGCGAAATCGGCCCGTCGGCACTGTTTTTTTCGTCTGCTGCCGTTTCTTTTCTGGCTGTTCTGACTGCTGGGTTCTGCCATGCAGGCAGGAAGATACGTCGTGTAGAAGTGATAGAAAAGACATCGTTACGTGATTGCATTTGTGAAACGGGTACGGGCCTTCCTTCTGTTTTGACGATTTTATTTGGAGCCGCCTATGGCAGTGTCAATACGTATATTGCTATGATGGCTGCTGAAGCACATATTGGAAATGCCGGCCTGTTCTTCATTGTGGGGACGCTGTTTGTCTTTATTTCCCGTCCTTTTGGCGGTCGCCTCCTCGACTCCAAGGGAGCCTTCGCCGTCATCGTGCCGGGATCTGTCTCATATTTGATTGGCTTATTGCTCATCATGGCAGCTCACTCGCTGACGGTCTTATTGGCTGCATCTGTCTTTTATGGCTTAGGTGCCGGCCTGCTGCTTCCGGCCCTGCTGACGTGGATTTTGAATATGGTCCGCCCGGAACGGCGCAGTTCCGCCAGTGCGACTTTTTATAATATGCTGGATATTGGTACCAGTACAGGCATCCTCGTCCTGGGTGTCGTTGCCGGGATGGTGGGCTAGCGCAACATGTACTGGAGCGTAACGGCTCTCATGATCTGCTTTTCCGTCTTGTTCATGTTCTGCCATTACCGTTATGGTAATGATTGCATAGCCAGTCCCAAAGCGGTGAAAAGACCTGTTGCCGATATCCATAAAGATTGAGAGGTATCATGATGGATGTACGAGACCGGCAAGATGACGAACTGGTACGGCAATTATTCTGCACGACCCGGATTTTTTCCCGGACCTTAAATGGCTGTGTAGCTCCTCTGGGGCTGCATAGTTCGGAATGGATGGTCCTGAACCTTGTCCACTTGAACGGAGGTATTGCCCAGGCCGATTTAATCCGCTATTTTAAGGTGGAAGCGGCAGCGATTACGCGCACGTTGAGCCGCTTGGGAAAGAAAGGACTGATATGCCGGCACCCCCGGGAAAAGGGACGGGGTAAGTATATCGAATTGACAGACGCAGGCAGGGATTTGTTCGTCCAGGCGGAACCCTTTGTGATAGCGCACCGGAGACAGGCGTTGCAAGGACTGTCTCCAGAGGAACGAAAACTATTATTGACTTTGTGTGCAAAAGTACAAGCGGCTTTAGACGAAGTATAGTATATATTTTTAGCATATAGGTAGTACATCTATACTGATTTTCCATAGATAGCTTACAAATTGCCCGACGCATGCTTATAATAAAATCAGATATTGCCTATGATGAAAGGGGATTTTTATGATGAAGATTGTCTTATTGGAATCGTTAGGTATCAGTCAGGAATTACTTGATTCGTATGTAAAACCTCTGAAAGAAAAAGGCTATGAATTCGCCGCGTATGAACGCAATGATGACCCGGCCGTCCAGATCGAAGAAGCAAAGGATGCCGATATCCTCATCATCGCCAATATGCCTTTGAAGGCAGAAGTCATCAACGCCTGTCCGAAATTGAAATATATTGACGTGGCCTTTACGGGTGTCGATCATGTTGCTCTCGATGCTGCCAAAGCCAAGGGCATTAAGGTCAGCAATGCATCCGGCTATTCGACTGTTGCCGTAGCCGAATTGACCATTGCCATGATGCTCGATCTGCTCCGCCGCGTACCTCAGGTCGATGCAGCCTGCCGTGCTGGCGGTACGAAAGCCGGTCTCGTCGGCAATGAATTGGAAGGTAAGACAGTCGCTCTTGTCGGTACTGGTCATATCGGCCATCGCGTCGCCGAACTGGTCCATGCTTTTGGTGCCAAAGTTATCGCCTATAACGGATTTTCCCATAAAGCCGATACGGACCTGATTACCTACCTGCCCATGAAAGAAATGATGGAACAGGCCGATATCGTCAGCCTCCATTGTCCGGTTACAGACCAATCGAAGGGCCTGATCAATAAAGAAACTCTCTCTTACATGAAACCGACGGCATTCCTCATCAATGAAGCCCGTGGCCCTGTCGTCGTATCCCAGGACCTGGCAGATGCACTGAACAGCGGTAAAATCGCCGGCGCCGGCATCGACGTCTTTGAAAAGGAACCACCACTGGATACGAATCACCCGCTGCTCCACTCCAAGAACACTATTGTCACGCCGCACGTCGCCTTTGCAACGGCAGAATCCATGGCCAAACGGGCCGTCATCGTCTTTGATAATATCGATGCGTACTTGGCCGGGAATCAGAAGAATATTATTCTCTAAAGAGATACGTTTAGGCAGACGGATGCAGAAATAGCATCCGTCTGTTTTTTTCTTTCTTTTCTATTGTCACAGCCTTTCTAGTATGGTAGTATTTAACAAAGACAAGAAATAATAAACAGTATATACTGTTTCTGTAGTTTTTGAGGAGGCTATTCATATGAGAATGACATTTCGCTGGTATGGCGAAAAAGATGATAATATTACACTGCAGCAGATTGACCAGATTCCCGGGATGGACGGCATCGTCGGGGCGTTATTTGATATCCCCGTCGGCGACGTATGGCCTGTCGAACCGCTGCTTCATATCAAAGAAGAAGCGGCAAAACACAATCTCGTATTCAAAGACCTGGAAAGCATCAATGTCCATGAAGATATCAAACTGGGCCTGCCCAGCCGTGACAAGTATATTGAAAATTACATCCAGTCGCTGAAAAATGCAGCCAAAGCAGGGATTGAAGTCGTCTGCTACAATTTCATGCCGATTTTTGACTGGACACGGACGGACCTGGCCAAACCTCTCTATGACGGTTCGACCTGCCTGGCTTATGACTATCATCTCGTCGCTGGCAAGACGCCCCAGGATATGGCCCGGGAAATCCTGGATAACAGCAATGGCTTTGTCCTGCCTGGCTGGGAACCGGAACGGCTCCAGGAATTATCGCATCTTTTTGAACAGTATGAAGGCATGGATGAAGATGGCCTGCGCAAGAATCTGGCCTATTTCCTGAAAGCCGTCGTGCCCGTAGCCGAAGAATGTGGCATCAAGATGGGCATTCATCCCGATGATCCGCCTATTTCCGTTTTTGGACTGCCCCGCATCGTCAAAAATGAAGCAGACCTTGACAAAATCGCGGCTATGGTAGATAGTGAAAGCAATGGTTTTACTATCTGCACTGGTTCTCTCGGTTCGAACCGCCAGAATGACATCCCCCATATTATCCGCAAATTCGGCCGTCAGCACCGCGTCCAGTTCGTCCATCTGCGCAACGTCCAGGTGCATGAACCGTGGGTATTCAACGAAGTTGCCCACAAATCGGCCATTGGCTCTCTCGATATGTTTGAAATTGCCAAAGCGCTTTATGATATCCACTTTGATGGGCCTATCCGTCCCGACCATGGCCGTATGATCTGGGGTGAAGAAGGACGGCCTGGTTACGGCCTCTATGACCGCGCGCTCGGTGCGAATTATATATGTGGCCTCTGGGATGCCATCAACCGCCTGTGCGGGCAGTTTTAAGGATTTACCTATGAAATTTATTACGTGGAGGGATTGTGTATGTTGCATCTGAACCGGCAGGAAATTGCTGAAAATCGTTCTCTTTGGGAAGAAAAAGGATTTACTCTCTATTCGTTTAATGACAAAGCTGTCATAGAGGAAACAAAAAAAGCGCCGCAATGGCTCCATATCGGCAGCGGCAACCTGTTCCGCGCGTATATCGCTGTCCTCCAGCAGCGCCTTCTCGACCAGGGCCTGGCCCATACAGGCATCATTGCCGCCACGACTCATAATGCGGCCGTCGTCGACGATGTGTTCCGGCCTTATGACAATCTCCATGTCAACGTGACCATGGAAGCAGATGGGCAGTTCGGCAAAGAAGTCATCGGCAGCGTCTGTGAATCGGCAGCCGTCAAAGAAAGCCGACCGGCCGACTGGCAGCGCCTGCTCGATATTTTTACGGCTCCGTCGCTGCAGATGGTCAGCTTTACCATTACGGAAAAAGGGTATAATCTTAAGGACTATGATGGCAACTACTATGACGATGTAGCGTCTGATCTGCAGGAAGGCCCGGCCCACCCGCAGAGTGCCATGGGTAGTCTGACGGCCCTTACCTATGCCCGGTATAAAGCAGGTGTCAGCCCCATTGCCTTTGTCAGCATGGATAACTGCTCTCATAATGGTGAACGGATCCGCCAGGCATTCCTGACTTTTGCCAGAGCGTGGGAAGAAAAGGGATATACCGATGCAGGTTTTACGGCATACATTGAAGAAAAAACGGCTTTTCCCTATAGCATGATCGATAAAATCGTACCGGGCCCGGCGGCGAAAGTACAGTCGTATCTCAAAGAATGCGGCTTTGCTGATACGGAATATATCAAAGCCGGCCGCAGCACCTATGCCCTCTTTGTCAACGCAGCTCCGCAGGAATATCTGGTCATTGAGGACACCTTCCCCAACGGTCGTCCGCCCCTGGAAAAAGCCGGCGTCATCTTTACAGACCGGGAAACGGTCAACCAGTGCGAACGCATGAAAGTAGGAACCTGCCTCAATCCGCTCCATACGGCCCTGGCCGTGTACGGCTGCCTTCTGGGGTATGTGAAGATTTCCGATGAAATCGGCGATCCCCAGCTCAAAGGGCTCATTGAAAAAATCGGTTATGATGAAGGGCTGCCCGTCGTCGTTAATCCCGGCGTCCTCAATCCGAAGGCATTCATCGATGAACTGCTGGAAGAACGGCTGCCCAACCCCAATGTCCCCGATACGCCTCAGCGCATTGCTACGGACACGTCGCAGAAAGTAGGCGTCCGCTATGGTATTACTATCAAAGCCTATGGCGATAAGGCCAAATACCTGAAATATATCCCTCTGGCCATTGCCGGCTGGTGCCGCTACCTTCTCGGTATAGACGATAAGGGAAATGCGTTTACGCCCAGCCCGGATCCTCTTTTGGAAGATTTGCAGAAGACCCTTGCCGGCGTCTGTTTTGGTCATCCGGAAACGGCCTCAGGGGCGCTGCATCCCATCCTGTCCAACCGCGATATTTTTGGCGGTATGGACCTTTCAGAAGTGGGCCTTGAACCAGTCATCGAAGGCTATTTCAAAGAACTCATTGCCGGTCCTGGCGCTGTCCGTGCCGTCCTGAAGAAATATGTAGGCTGAGTCCTGTCATATATATATGTGCTCATACGAAGGAGGAAATGTCATGAAAGCAGTTGTAGTTGAAAAACCGGGCAGTATTGCCGTTGTCGAACGGGATATACCGGAAATTACGGAAACCCAGGTATTGGTAAAAGTGAAAGCTGCCGGTATCTGTGGCTCTGATGTCCATATCTTCCATGGGAAAAATGCCTTTGCAACCTATCCCCGCGTCGTCGGCCATGAATTTGTCGGTGAAGTCGTCAAAGTGGGAAGCCAGACGGAACATATCGCTGTCGGCGACCGGGTAGCCGTCGATCCTGTCGTTTCCTGCGGTCATTGCTATGCCTGTCAGCACGACCGGCATAATGTCTGCTCCAGCCTTCAGGTCATGGGTGTCCATCGCGATGGCGGTTTCCAGGAATACGTCGCTGCCGACTACCGCCAGGCCTATAAGCTGCCTGACAATATTCCCTGGGAAATCGCGGCAACAGTAGAACCGTACTCCATCGGGGCCCAGGTCGCTCATCGCGGCCGCCTCACCGGGGATGACACGGTACTCATCTGCGGTGCCGGCCCGATCGGCCTGATCATTCTCCAGGTTGCCAAGATGAAGGGGGCCAGAGTCGCCATCCTCGACATCGTCGAAAGCCGTCTGGAAAAAGCGAAAGAAATGGGTGCCGATATGGTCGTCAATGGAAAGACGACGGATATAGTCGATGCCATGAAGGAATTCACGAATGGCGAAGGGTTCAACCTCATTTATGAAGCGACGGCTAATACGAAAATCCTGGCTACGTGTATCCGCGACCTGCCCAGCCAGGCCGGCCGCATCGTCGTCCTCGGCTTTACGACACAGGAACTTCCTATCCGCCAGGTAGACATCATGGGACGGGAACTGGAAATCATCGGCACGCGGCTCAATAACCACCGCTTCCCCGAAGTCATCGGCTGGTTCAAAGATGGGAAAGTACAGCCAAAAGAAATCATTACCCATACCTTCCCCTTTGCAAAAGCTGGCGAAGCCTTTACCTTTAACGACGAACATCCTGATAAAGTGCTGAAAATCATCCTTACCTTTGATTAATTATGCCCGATATGAGATGAAGTCATCACATTATGTTTTTTGCGTAATGTGATGACTCCATCTTTTTTTTTACGTTACACGCGACACAGGGACTGGCCTTGTCTTTTTGTGGCAGTTACCGTTTATTTTTTATTTATAAAAAGAAGTTATATTACAAATAGGCAATGTTATAGATGAAGCGATGAGAAATATGTATGCAAAAAATGTGTTGTATTTATTGATTATTCATCATACAGGTGCTAGAGTGTTAGTATATCAATGAGGTGCGGATATAAAAGAATATATGTATATACGAACGATGAATCGCAATGTGTCCCTGCATCGTTCAGGTAATGAGGAAAGGAGGAAGAACCGTACGTCTTTGATGAACGGAAAATGAAGCTTACTGTTATTTTATTATGTATCATGAAGGAAAAAAGAAAAGGGAGTGTATCTGTATGAAAATGCCTAAGGCCCATCCTATATCATGGATCCTTTTGCTGGTTACGACCCTGGCCATTCTGGCTACGTCCGTATCCCGTATCATTCTGCCGACCGTTCTGCCGGCTATTATGGAAGAATTTCATTGGAGTGCTACCGAAGTCGGCTTCCTGAATTCGGCTATGTTCATCGGTGCCTTCATCGGTGCTACTTTCTTTGGCATCCTTTCTGACTCTGTCGGTTCCGGCTATAAACGGGGCTGGACCTGGATCTGCTGCATGGTCGTCGCGGCTATCGGAGGCATTCTGACTGCTATGTGTACGACCGTCAATGCTATGCGCGCTGCTCTGGCTGTCCTCGGCATGGGGACTGGTGGTGCTGAACCGGTAAACGTAGCGATTATCGGTGAATGGTGGCCGAAAGAACATCGTGGTTTCGCCATCGGCGTCCATCACACGGGCTTCCCCTTCGGTCAGTTCCTGGGACCTGTCGTCATCAGTTTTATCCTGGCCGTCGGTACCTGGCATGACGCCTTTACCTTTGTTCCTCTCCTGGCTATCCCCATCATCATCCTGCAGCTGATTTTTGGTACGGAAAAGAATCAGAAAAAAGTTTATAAATGGATTGAAGACCATCAGATGACCAAACCGCTCGATGAAGTCGAAGCCGAAGGCAAGAAACCGTCTCTTAAAGAAATGGTCAAAAACGTCGGCGTCTGCCTCCAGAACCGCAACTGTGTCATGGCTATCATCACGATCTTTATTTTCCTCTGGTCTGAAGCGGCTATCACCACATTTATGACCCTGCAGCTGATGACGGTTGCCGGCATCTCTCTGGCGGCTGCTGCTGTCGTTTCAGGTGCTTCCGGCCTGACTGGCTGGATTGGCCAGATTGGCTGGGGTACGGTATCGGATTCTACGGGCCGTAAGTTTGCCCTGCGCATCATCACTGCCGGCTGGATTGTTGCGACCCTGGCCTGCATGTTCATCAATACGGAAATGTCAGCCTGGATGATCCTCATTTTCTGGGGCCTCTTCCGTAATTCGCCATTCCCGGTCATGTATGCCCTGCTCATCGATTCCCTGCCCAAATCGGCCGGCTCCTCTATGGGTCTGATGATTGGTATTGCCCTCGGTCTTTCCGGGTTCTTCGCTGCCCCGACGGCAGGCTGGATTATTGAAACCTATGGGTTTACGGCCCACTACGTCGTACTGGCTATCATGCTGGCTCTGTCCTATATCCCGCTGACTATCATCAAGGAAACGGTACACAAAGATGGAGAACAGGCAGAAGCATAAGGCTGTCTTCACTATAGATAAGTACGTGAACGTAAGAAAGGGAGATGTTTTCACATGAACACGAAAGAATTAGCTGCTGTATTAGAAGGAATGGATGTCGTCGATCTGACGCTGACCATGGAAGAAGGCATGCCGGTCTGGCCGACACATCAGCATTTCTATCACAATATTGTAGAATCGACAGAAATGGGAGATCCGGCCACTCATTATGCCGTTACGATGGGCGAACATTGTGGTACTCATCTCGATGCACCGCGCCATTTCATAACTGGTGCAACTCCCGTCGATGAAGTGCCGCTCAAACAGTTCTTCGGTCATGCTGTCAAAATCGAAGCGACTCAGGTCGGTGCATTGGGATTGTTCCATAAGGATGATATCATCGCCTGGGAAAAAGACCATGTAGAAATCCAGGAAGGAGACGTCGTACTGCTCCATTTCGGATGGGACAAACGGTATGCCCTGAAACCGGATTATGATGAATTCCTGTCTGACTGGCCGGGCCTGGCTGAAGATGGTGCCCAGTATCTGGCAGAAAAGAAAGTGAAAATCGTCGGCTGTGATGCCCTGGCTCTCGATGTATTCGGCGGAACGGACCCAACCCATAAGACACTTCTCCCCAAAGGCATCCTGATTATTGAAAATCTGTATAATCTGGGAACTCTTCCCGATGAAGTACTGTTTGCCACGCTGCCTCTCAAGATTAAAGATGGTTCCGGCTCTCCTATCCGTGCCGTCGCTTTTGTAGAAAAGAAATAAGTGAGTTACCTGTTATAGAAAAGGAGTGAGTCTCTATGTACGTATATCTTTCTTATCCCATTGCAGAAGGACAGATTGCCTGGCCGGATGCCCCCGTATATACTTCCGGCCGCCATGATATCATCGGTATTGATGGCAGTTACTGCAATACATCGGTCATGACGATTCCCAATCATTACGGCACCCACTATGACGCACCGCGTCATTTCAATGCCAAGGGGCCTAAAATCACAGAACTGCCGATGGATTACTTCTGCTTTAAGGGCGATGAAATCCTTATCCTCGACATCCCAAAAACGTTTAAGGAAGTCATTACGGCGGAAGATGTCATGCCCTACAAGGATCAGATTGCCAAAGCGAAACTGCTCTTGTTCCGTACGGGCTTTGAAAAACAGAAGGAACTGAATCCCCAGGGATACAAATACGAAAATCCGAGTGCTCATCCCGGCCTGTGCAAATATCTCGTAGAAAATTTCCCCAATCTCTGCACTATCGGCCTCGATTCCCTGTCCCTTGGATCGGTATGCAATGACTATGCGACGGAAGCCCATCACTGGCTGCTGGGTTATTATACGGATAAATTCGTGACCGTCATTGAAGATATGATGCTGTCGCCTCTCGAAGGAAAAACCGTAAAGAGTATCATCGTAGCACCTATCTGGGCACTGGATGTGGATAGCGCACCGGTTACCATCATTGCTGAAGTTGAATAAGGAATGACTCATAAGCCTGTCGCATGAAGAATTCTGCTATCATGCGACAGGCATTTTCTTAAATTTTGCCATATCAGATATGGGAAAAGGAAATGCTTGTCGTGACGGTTAAACTCATCTGCAGAAAAACAATTTGTCTGGCAGTCCTTTTTTACCTGTTGCGGACGTATATTAGAACTGGCTTATGTATTGACGGTATGCTATAATATCATTATAAGAATATCGATATTATAAAGAAGGCAAGCTATCTTTTGCTGCGCGAGGTTACAGTATGATTGAACTTACCATTACACCTATGGAACCACGGGAAAATGTCAGGGCCTATGTATACCGGCTGTTATACCATAATATCATGGCAGTCCGCCTGACGCTGGGAACGGCTGTTTCCGAACAGGAAGTATCTTCCTACCTGGATATCAGCCGGACGCCTGTACGGGAAGCATTTATTCATTTATCCCAGGATGGGCTCGTGGAAATCCTGCCCCAGCGGGGGACCTTTGTTTCTAAAATCGACACGGCACTCATCGAAGAAAACCGTTTTATGCGCCTGACTCTCGAACGGGCCGTCATACGGCTGGCCTGTCAGGAGCTGCCGGACATGTACCTGAAACAGCTCGACCAATCTCTGAACGATCAGAAAGAAGCCATGGATGCTGGCGACAGTGCCCGCTTCATGACCCTTGATAATGAAATGCACGGCATCATTTTTGCCGGCTGCGGCAAGCCCCACGTCTGGCAGACACTGATGCAGGCTGATCTGGATTATCTGCGGTCCCGCGCGCTTTCCGTACTGAATACAGAAGAAATGGATATTGTCTATGCCAAGCACCAGTCACTCGTGACTCATATACGGCAGCATGAAACGGACCAGGCGGAACGGGACATCAATGAACACATCGACCGTATCATCATCGACCTGGCGGCACTGCGGGCGGCCCATCCTGATTTTTTCAAATGATGAGAGATCCGTCCGCTATTCTACATGAATCAGGTGATAACGATGATTGATTTGGAAATTACGCCACCTCTCCAGCGGGAGACGGTGCGTTCTTACGTATACCGCATGTTATATGATAATATTATGTCACTCCATCTGCCGCCGGGATCGGCCATGTCTGAACAGGAAGTGGCAGACCTTCTGAAGACGAGCCGTACGCCTGTACGGGAAGCTTTCATCCATCTCGGGCAGGATCACCTGCTGGATATTCTTCCCCAGCGCGGTACGTTTGTGGCCAGGCTGCATACCCAGATGATACGGGAAGCCCGGTTTATGCGCGTTGTCATGGAAGAAGCTGTCATGGCAGAAGCCTGTCAGGGCCTCCCTGAATCTTGCCTCCGGCAGCTGTATGAAATCCTGGAGCGCCAGCAGAAAGCGGCAGATGCCGGTGATAAACGGGCTTTTTTTGAAGCGGACAATGCCTTCCATGAAACGGTTTTTTCTGGCTGCGGCCGGCCTCATATCTGGCAGACCCTGATGCGGGCCAGCCTCGATTATTCCCGTGCCCGCGTGCTCAATGCCTTTCTGGAACCGAAAGAAATTCCCCTTTCTGTCCATGAAGATATGCTGAAAGCGATAGAATCGCATGAGGGCGATAAGGCGGCCCGGCTGGTCCGCCAGCATATGGCCAATCAGGAAACGGGTATCCGTAAATTGATGCAGCTCTACCCCGATTATTTTATATAAAAAGCGGCTTCTGGCGTCATGAACCAGGCTGAAACAGGTGATGGGTATGGAAATTCTGGCAAAAAAAGAAGATGAGTCGTCGCGGCAGTATGTACGGCGCTGTTTGCTTTATAATATTGTCAATGTAGAAATCAAACCGGGTGAACGGATTATCGAGAAGGAATATTGCGATTTGTTTCAGGTAAGCCGCACGCCTATCAGGGAGGCCATTCTGGACCTGCACAAGAATCATCTCATCGACGTCATGCCCAAGCGAGGCACCTTTGTCTCATACATTGACGAAGACCGGGTGGAAGAAGTGCGCCAGCTGCGGGCCGTCCTGGAAGCGGAAATCGCCCGGGAAGCCTGCCGGAAACTGACGGCAGATGATCTGGACCGGCTGCGGGAAAACGTCATTGTCTGGAAATATTACATTGGCCGCAAGCAGGTGCGCAAAATTTTTGAATTGGATAAGAAATTTCATGGACTCCTCTATACGCTGTGCGGAAAGCCCTACTGGAGTGAAATCGTCGAAGCGGCGGCACCGCATTTCGACCGGGCGATTGTCCTGAGTTTCCAGTGCATGCCTGCCTCCTAGGTCCTGGCCGATCATATGCAGCTCATCGATGCCATAGAAGCCCGCGATGAGGATAAGGCCTATGAACTGGCCCGGACACATCTGAACCGGTATAATGAAGAAAAGGAAATGATTAAACAATCTTTTCCCGGCTATTTTCAGTAAGGCCTGCATCGAATAAGGGCAGAAAAAAGGAAGCCGCAACAAAATGACCACTTAAGGCTGTTTTGTTGCGGCTTCCTTTTAGTTTATCATGGATGAGAATATGCCAGATTCCCCCTTTTGGTTCTGCCGTTAGAAATCTGTAGACAGATCAGATCCAGTGGACCATGATGCTGGCCAGGAGGCCGGAGACGACTGATACGGATACAATGCCGGCGATGACCAGTTTAGGCATGATGTAATGCAGAATGGCTTCTTTTTCCTCATCTGTCCTGCCGCAGGCACGGGATACTTCCAGGGAGATGAGATATGTACCGGGGAAGCCGAAGAAGGCTGTGACGGCCATGGCGATGGAGAGTCTCCAGTCGAAACGGACGATCCGGCCGACGACGACGGCGATGACCGAGCTGCTGACCGTACCGACGGCCAGGACGACCAGGAGAGGCGCAATCATGCCCAGGAGCATGTCTGGCGTCGTGTTGGTCAGGCCGACGAAAATCAGGGCGACGGCACCGGCCATGACGAAGGTCAGGGCATTGGCCTTTGTCAGGCAGTTTTCTTCCAGAAGGCCCAGTTCATGAAGGATGATGCCGAAAATGAGGCCGAAGATGAGGATGCTGATGCCCGTAGCCTGTGCCAGGAGCATGGAAACATAGGAAATGAAACAGAGTTTGCAGAGGATGATATTGGGCGTACTGTATTTTTCCGGTATGTGGAACAGACGGAGATTCAAATTCTTTCCCGATTCCCCGTTAGAGAGGGTACCATTGTTAAATTCGGTGCGGACCCGGTCCCCTTCTTTCTTGCAGAAGAAGCTGGCAATGGGGATGCCGACGAAATTCTGGAACACCAGGACCAGCACGGCAAAGACTTTGATATCGGGGCGTCCCAGGACATCGCCTATAGGAGACATGACCAGATAGGCGACGACCCCGCCGGCCAGGACCGGGGCGCCTACCAGAGCGTAATAGGCGTCGATAAATAATTTTCCGATGAAGAAGACGCCACCGGCTACGGAAAGGGTAGCAAAGAACGTGACGAAGACAGTCTTCCATTCCTTGACGAAATCATTGATTTTGATGGCCGTACCGATATGGATGAGAAACATGCAGAGGGTAATCTTGGCAAAGGCGATGAGGCCGGAATCGGCAAAAATCGTCTTGGGCAGGCCCAGCCAGAACCCGGCCGTAAAGATGACGGCACAGGCCAGCAGCATGGAGACGAAAGCCTTTGTCTTGTCGGCGATGAAATCGCCGATGGAATAAATGAGAAAGATCAGGCCGAGGGCAACCAGGGCATTCATAGTAACAACTCCTTTTTATAGTGTATTGGCTGCTTTCAGGTATACGGAAAGCATATATTCCAAGGCCAGGGGCAGGCCTTTTTCGTCATACAGGTAGAATTTGGGGTTGTGATGCGGTGTCAGTTCGTGGGTACCGGTCGGATCGCCCATGCCGAACCAGGCGACGGCTGCCGGTTTCTGTTCGCTGAAATAACCGAAGTCTTCAGCACCCAGGCTGGGCGGGCAGTCGATAACCGTGATGCCCATAGCGCCAGCCGTGTCCCGCATGATAGAGACACAGGAGGCATCATTTTTGCAGGCCGGATAGCCATATACCATGGTGGTCTTGACTTCGCACTGATGGGCGGCGCAGATGCTGTTGCCCAGCCGTTCGATTTCTTCCATGACTGACTGGCGCAGATCCGTATCGAGGACGCGTACGCAGCCGCCCATGCTGACCGTTTCGGGGATGACGTTGGCTACGCCTTCGACGCCGCAGTGGAGATAGCTGACCGAGACGGTGCAATTGGCCAGAGGGTCACATTTCAGGGCCGGAATGAGGGCGATATCGTTTACCAGTTCCGACGCTGCAAAGATAGGGTTGTTGGCCTTGTGGGGGAATCCGCCGTGGCCGCCTTTGCCGCGGATCTTGAAGTCGTATGTACCGACAGCGGCAAAACGGACGCCGTCGTGGATATCGATCTGGCCGAGCGGGGCCGATGCGTTGACATGGATGGCGAACATGTAATCAATGTGGTCCATGATCCCGTCTTTGACCAGCTGCTGGGCACCGCCGGGAAGGAATTCTTCACCCTGTTCGAAGACAAAATAGACTGTGCCGCGGACGAGTTCGCGGTGACGGGCCAATGTTTCGGCAACGGCCATGAGGATAGAGGCGTGGGCATCGTGGCCGCAGGCGTGCATGACGCCGGGATTGGTGCTCTTGTAGGGAAGATCATTCGTTTCCGTGAGGCCCAGGGCATCGAAATCAGCGCGCAGTCCGATAGACGGGCCGGGCTGGCTGCCTTTGAGGAAGCCGACCGTACTGTTGCCCGTAATGCCCGGCATCAGTTCGATACCGGCCTTTGTCAGATGGTCCCGGATCCAGGCTGCCGTATTCGTTTCCTGGAAGGACAGTTCCGGGTGGGCATGGAGATAGCGGCGGTTCTTTATAATCTGGTCACCATATTCTTCTACGAGTTTTTTTACGTCTGTCATAGGAATCACTCTCTTTCTGTAATATAACAATAGCATGATGATGGTAACAAAAAAGGGCGGTACGTGAGGGACGAAATATATCCGCGGTACCACCCTGTTAATCTAAAATATTTAGATCAGCTCTTGCGCTCTGTAACGGGAGCTTGCCGGCCAGGCCTACTTACGGTTCAGCCAGGCAGTTCAGGAATGTACTTCATATGACCGTCCCTGCTGTCTTGCACCAGGCGGCAGCTCTCTGGAAAGTCCAGTCATACTACTCTTTCCTTCATTACTTTTTGCAATCACCTTAAATTTTTAAAATGTGATATATCTAAATTATACTGAAAAAATCTTTTCTGTCAAGATACATGTCTATCCTGACATTACATCAGCTCCTGCAGAGCCGTTTCGTAGACTGTGAGCATATATTCCAGTGCCAGGGGAAGCCCCTTTTCGTCATCGATATAGAAACAGGGATTGTGATGGGACGTGGGGGCGATGGCGCCGGTCGGATCGGCCATGCCGAGTTTGGCGATGCCCGCTGGTTTCTTCTGGGCATAATAGGCAAAGTCTTCGGCACCGAGAACGGGCGGGTTGTCGAGGACCGTAAGGCCCATGGACGCGGCGGCTTTGCGGAATATGTCATTGCATGTGGCATCGATTGTATTCGCCGGATAACCATAGACCAGGCTTACATCGCACTGGCACTGGTGAGCGGCACAGATGGCTTTGGCCAGGCGTTCGATTTCTTTCATGACGAAGTCGCGCAGATCCGTATTGAGGACGCGGGCATTGCCACCCATGCTGACCCGTTCGGGAATGACGTTGGCTACGCCGTCTATACCGCACTGGAAATAGCTCACAGAGACAGTGCAGTTTTCCAGGGGATCGCATTTCAGGGCTGGAATCAGATTGATGGCGCTGACCAGTTCGGCTGCGGGAATGACCGGGTTGTTGGCCTTGTGAGGGAAGCCGCCGTGGCCGCCTTTACCGGTGATTTTGATGTCGTAGGTACCGACGGCGGCTTCGCGGACGCCGGCGGCGACATCGACAGTGCCTACCTTTTCGAGGGCTGCGGCATGCCAGGCAAACATATAGTCAATGCGGTCCATGATGCCGTCTTTGACCAGCTGCTGGGAGCCGCCGGGGAGAAATTCTTCCCCCTGCTGGAATACGAAATAGATAGTGCCGTGGACGAGTTCCCGGTGATAGGCAAAGATTTCGGCCATGGTCATGAGGACTGCCGTATGGGCATCGTGGCCGCAGGCGTGCATGGTGCCGGGATGGGTGCTCTTGTAGGGCAGGTCATTCATTTCCGTAAGACCTAAATCATCGATATCGGCGCGGAATCCGATGGACGGACCAGGCTGTGTTCCTTTGAGGACGCCGACCGTGCTGTTGCCCGTAATACCAGACAGGGTGGGAATGCCAATGGCTGCCAGATGGTCCCGGATCCATTGGGCTGTATTCGTTTCATGGAAGGATAATTCCGGATGGGCGTGGAGATACCGCCGGTTTTTGATGACTTCTGCTGCATAGGCTGCAGCTAATTTTTTCATTGTTCCAGACATGACAAACTGCCTCCTTTTTTACCGTAAGTATACTACGAATAGATATATTTTACGATTCTTTTTTTAGTTTATTGTATAAAGCCTGACGGCTGATGCCGAGGATGCGCGCCGCCTGGGTATGGCTGCACCCTTGTTCGATGAGCCCGTGGATGAGCGACTGCTGCAATGTATCCTGCAGCCCTTTGAGGTCGATATGCAGCGTATCGGCATCGCGACGGGTCCAGCCGTGGCCGGCCTGGTCAAAAAGGTAGCCGTATGACGGGTCTCCCTGTTCACCGTAGAGATGATACCGCAGGGCAACGCTGTATAGTTCCCGTATATTGCCCCACCAGCGATGTTTTTCCAGGACCGGGCGCAGGGCATCGGGAATCTCGACGGCATGGCCGGTCAACCGTTCCAGGAATATGGAGAATAAGTAAAAAATATCCGATGGCCGTTCGTTGAGAGACGGCAGGTCGAGCGTCAGAGGATTGAGGCGGAAATAGAGATCGCGGCGGAAGCGCCCCGATTCAATCTGGGGGATGATATCGGCATTGCTGGCGGAGATGATGCGGATATCGAGGGGAATGACATAATCCGACCCGATGCGCATGACCTGCCGCGTTTCCAGGACGCGCAGCAGCTTGGACTGGATATTGGCGGACATACTATTGATTTCGTCGAGGAAAATCGTGCCGGTGTGGGCCAGCTCGAATAGGCCGGCTTTCCCTTCTTTGCGGGCTCCCGTAAAAGATCCGCCTTCGTAGCCGAAAAGTTCGCTCTCCAGCAGTTCAGGCGGCAGGGCAGCGCAGTTCACGGCGACGAAAGGGCCGCTGCGCCGCGGGCTGGCATTGTGGATGCTCTGGGCAAAGAGTTCTTTGCCGGTGCCGCTTTCTCCCTGGATGAGGACCGGCGCATTGTAAGCCGCCATGATTTTTGCCGTGGCGATGCAGCGTTTCATGGCCTTATCCCTGGTCAGGATATCGCTGAAGGTGTGGCGGGCCGTGAGCCCTGTCCGGGACAGTTTATAGCGGACATTTTTTTCCAGGCGCTGCAGTTCCGTGACGTCGCGGATATTGAGGATGAAATACGGCTTGTCGTTGAGCGTGAACGGCCGCGTCGTGGCTACCAGCGTGTATGGCGGACAGTGCAGGATGCGGTTCTGGAAAAAGGGCGGTTTTTTGAAGGCTTCATCCAGATCGGGAAACATATGCTGGATCGTATCGGGTGTCCTGGGGAATTTCAGGAAATGGTGTGCCTTGGGATTAAAATGAGTGATATTCCCCTTTTTATCATAGATGATGATGCCTTCGTCTACGTTGTTCAGTACGGAAGACAGAAGGGAAATCTGATTCTGTTCGCGCCGGTTCAAAAGTACCAGGTCATGGGCGTACTGGTAGGCCGACAAGATGGCCGATTCACCGGGCGTAATGGGAAAGACTGGCAGCCGTGTGTGCGTAAGAAGCGGCATGACCAGACAGCTGACGATAGCCGTACCTGGTGATTCCGGAATGGCATCGGCCAGGGCTCCCAGCGTCTCAGGGGAGATATCGGCACTATAGGGATGAATGACCATCTTACTGCGGATTTCCGGCCAGCACATAGCCTCGTTGAAAATGACATGCTGGCTGAGAAACAGGTGGATTTTTTCATAATTCTCTACCTGATGGAGCGTATAGAGAATATCACTGGTCGAATAATGCAGGCACAGTACGGGGATATCCCGGATGGCCTGGGACAATTCGTAGTATGGTCCGGTGTGGGTAATGATGACCTGGGCTCCCTGCTCTACGAGGTGACGGCCCTGTTCGAAGCGGTTGGGGAAATCGAGGACAGCTACCTTCGTGGGGATGTAATTTTTTTGTTCTGCCACAGAAGCCTGACGGAGGACTGCTTCTATTTCTTCCTTCAGAGTTTCGTTGGCTGCGAGAAAATAAATAGATTCCATAACATACCTCCTGATTTCTTCTATCATAGGAAAATTGTAAAGGTGTGTCAATAAATGTATACAAATTAATTTGGAAAAACGAAAGAAATACAAAGAAATGGGGATATATCACCATTATTTAAGTTGGCATATATCTTTCACATATATTGCCGACAGATGTATAGTATCCCATAACTGAAAAAGACATGTATGAGGAGGTATCATGATGAAAAAATTAGTATCAGGTGATGAAGCCCTGGCACGGGGCCTGTATGAAGCCGGTGTCACCTTTGCTTCGGCCTATCCGGGCACGCCGAGCACGGAAATCCTGGAGAATGCAGCTAAATATGAAGAAATCGATGCCGAATGGGCACCGAATGAAAAGACAGCTATGGAAGCGGCTATCGGAGCTTCTGTTTCCGGTGTACGGTCCTTTGCGGCTATGAAAATGGTCGGTCTCAACGTAGCGGCTGATCCACTTTTTACCTACGCTTATCTCCATGTCAATGGCGGCTTTGTCTTTGTATCGGCCGATGACCCGGGCATGCATTCGTCCCAGAACGAACAGGATAACCGCAATTATGCCAAATTCGCCAAAATATGCATGTTTGAACCGTCCAATTCCCAGGAAGCCAAGGACATGACTAAAGAAGCCTATGCCGTCAGCGAACGGTTCCATACGCCGGTCATGATCCGCATGACGACCCGTGTCTGCCATTCCAAGAGTCTCGTAGAAGAAGGGGCCCGTGTAGAAGTGCCGGCTGTACCCTATGTAAAACAGCCGGAAAAAATGGATCCCGTACCGGCTATTTCCCGCGTGCGCCGCGTCGTCATCGAACAGAGGGAGAAAGATCTGGCAGCGTATTCCGAAACCTGTCCCTGGAATGTAGAAGAAGCGGGTCATACAAATATGGGCATCATCACATCCGGTGCCGCCTACAACTATGTAAAAGAAGTATTTGGCGACAGCGTATCGGTCCTGAAAATCGGCTTTTCTTATCCCCTTCCCATGAATAAAATCCGTGCCTTTGCGGAAAAAGTAGATACCCTGTATGTCGTGGAAGAACTGGATTCTTTTATGGAAGACCAGATCAAGGCTGCGGGTATTCCATGCCATGGACATGATATCATCCCCAATATAGGCGAACTCAACCCGGATATCGTACAGAAAGCACTGACGGGTACAGGAAATGATGGAGTATCTGTTCCAGAAGAATTCATCGTCCCCCGTCCGCCTGTCCTTTGCGCCGGCTGCCCTCACCGGGGCTTTGCCTTTGAACTGGCCAAACGCAAGAATACAGTCATGCTCGGCGATATCGGCTGCTATGGCCTGTGCGGTGCTCCCCCGCTGAATGCCAAGGATATGGGCCTCAATATGGGTGCTGTCTTTTCCATGGGACATGGCATGGTACACGGCTTTGCCCGGAGTGGTCAGCAGAAGCGCGTCGTCGGCTATATGGGCGACTCTACCTTCTTCCACAGCGGTATCAATGCTCTCATGGAAGTCTCCTATAATAAATCCAATACGATCTGTGTCATCCTCGACAACCGCACGACGGGCATGACGGGCCATCAGGAAAATCCCGGCACGGGCTATAATCTGAAAGAAGAAATCACGACCATGCTAGACATTGAAACCATCGTCCGGGCCCTGGGCATCCGGAACGTCCGTACAGTCAATCCCCAGAATCTGACGGCTATGAAAGAAACGCTGGACTGGGCCTTTGCCATTACGGATGAACCGGTAGTCATCATCACCAAATGGCCATGTGCCCTGAAGAAACTTACGCCTTTTGATAAGAAAGAATTCACTATAGAAAAAGCCGTATACGGAGTGGTGGAAGATGCGTGTATCGGCTGCCGCAAATGCCTTACGACAGGATGCCCGGCCCTGCGCTTTGACAAGGAAACGAAAAAATCCAGTATCTCTCCGGCAGACTGCAACGGCTGTTCTGTCTGTGCCCAGGTCTGCCCGGTACAGGCTATCGTAAAGAAAGGGGAATAATCATGAACGATGTAAAAAGCATACTCCTCGTCGGTGTCGGCGGGCAGGGGACGATTCTGGCCAGCAAGATTCTCACCCAGGGTCTCATAGAAAATGGATACGATGTCAAAATGAGCGAAGTCCACGGCATGAGCCAGCGCAGCGGTAGTGTCAGCACCCAGGTACGGTTCGGTGCGAAAGTCTACTCCCCTATCATCGGGGAAGGGACGGCGGATATCCTCGTTTCCTTTGAAGAAATGGAAGCTGCCCGGTACGCTCATTTTCTGAAAAAAGATGGCAAGGCCGTCGTCAATACGTACCGTATCCCGTCCATGCCAATCCTGACCGGTAATCAGGACTATCCCGATGATATCATCGGCATGCTCCGCCAGCGCGTGTCGACAATGGCTCTCGATGCGACGGGGATTGCAGAAAAAGTGGGAAATCCCAAGAGTGCCAATGTCGTTTTGCTGGGAGCCCTGGTCAAAGCCATGGGGCTGACTGATATCGATTGGGACCCGATCATTGCCAAGACAGTTAAACCGGCTTTCATTGACGTAAACCGCAAAGCCTTCGCCGCCGGTATGGCAGCGGTAGGATGACGGCGCTTATCATACAGCAGAAACAGAGACGCTGGGCCTACTTGGTTCTCAGCGTCTTTCTCCTGCTGTTCCTCGGACTCATTTATGCTTGGTCTGTATTCCGCATACCGTTGGAACAGGAATTTGGCTGGTCTAAGAGCGGGACATCGCTCACCTTTTCCATCTCTATGGTCATGTTCTGCCTGGGCGGTCTCATATCAGGCGTCCTGACAGCCCGCAAGGGCATGAGGATAACTCTCGTCCTGGCGGCGCTCCTCCTCGTCTCCGGGTTCGGGCTGGCCTCGCAGATTACATCCCTCATGGGCATATACCTGACATACGGCGGCATGGCCGGTCTCGGTGTGGGTCTCGGTTATAATGCGGCCATCAGCACCATCATGCGCTGGTTTCCGGACAAACAGGGCCTCGTCTCAGGCATTGCTCTCATGGGATTTGGATTTGGTGCTATGATACTCGGCACGGCTGGAGCCTCACTGATTAGCCTTGCCGGCTGGCGTATGACCTTTCTCCTCATCGCCGCGTCTTATGCCGTCGTCATCGCCCTGGCCGTTGTTATCCTTCGGCCGCCTGATGCAGACTTTACGGCAGCTCTGTCGGGCGCTCTCCCCCAAGGAAAAGAGGCACGGGAAGAAATCGGCTGGCAGGATATGCTCCGCCGCCAATCGTTCTGGTTGTTTTTTCTCTGGGCCATCCTCCTGAGTGCGGCCGGCCTTTCCATCATCAATATTTCTGCCGGGTATGCCGGGACTTTCGTAGGTGGAAATCTCACACAGGCAGCAGCTATTGCCGGTGTCATTTCTATCGCCAATGGCGCGGGCCGCGTACTGGCGGGGCAGCTCTTTGACAGCAAGGGCTGCAAAGTCACTATGTATACCGTCTCTGTGGTCTATCTGGCAGCGGCTGCTGCCCTTGCCGGTGCCGATGTGAGCCACAGCCAGCCTGTCCTTCTGACAGCCTTTGTCCTTACGGGCTTGGCCTATGGCGCCTGTCCGCCGACGGGGTCTGCCTTTGCTGCCTCATTCTATGGCTCCCGGAATTATGGCATGAATTTCAGTATCGTCAATCTCAATCTTATCGGCGCTTCGACCCTCGGCCCCATGTTTGCCAATGGCACGCCCATGATGGCTTTTATCATCATCGCCATACTGGCCGTTATCGGAGTTGTCATTACGACGGCAATCCGCCGCTAACCAGTGACAGGCAGCAGATGGATGAATCGGAAGGCTCCAGCTGTACTCCCTTCTCTCACCGTTCCGGCCTTTGCCGGGATGATGCTTTCCGGTTTGTCTGTGTGCTGCCTGTTGAAACAAATGCACTGCAGGGGTAACCTGTGGTACAATATAGGTATTCATCATAAAGGAGTGATTTTCTATGGCAAATAAAGAAATGTATGCACTGGGTTCCCAGGGTTCGGCTATCCGCGAACTGTTTGCGTACGGACAGGCCCAGGCCACCAAGGTAGGCAAAGAAAATGTATTTGATTTCAGTATCGGCAATCCGACTGTACCGGCCCCTTCGTGCATCCGGGAATCGATTGAACATATCCTGGCTACACGGGAATCAGCCGCTATCCACGGCTATACGGCCGCTGCCGGGGATATGGCCGTTCGCAAAGGACTGGCAGACTATATGAATCAGACCTATGATGCCGGCGTTGGGGCCGATAATTTCTACATGACCTGCGGGGCTGCAGCATCACTGACCATTTCTCTTAAAGCTATCGTCGAAGATCCTGATGATGAAATCATCGTCGTCGCACCTTTCTTCCCGGAATATACAGTCTTTATTGCCAATGCTGGCGCCAAAAAAGTCATGCTGCCTCCTGATACGGATCACTTCCAGATTAAACTGGACGAACTGGAAGCTGCTATCACCCCCCATACGCGGGCTCTCATCGTCAACTCGCCGAATAACCCGGCAGGTACGGTCTATTCGCGGGAAACGATGGAAAAAGTGGCAGCCATCCTGACTAAGAAGAGTGCCGAAATCGGCCATACCATCTACCTTATTTCCGATGAACCGTACCGGGAAATCACCTACGACGGTCTGGAAATCCTCTATATGCCTGCTATTTATCCCGATACGCTCGTATGCTATTCGTACAGCAAATCCCTGAGCCTTCCCGGCGAACGTATCGGCTACATCCTCGTACCGGATTCTGTATCGGACAAAGACGTGTATCCTGCCGTCTGTGGAGCCGGCCGGTCCATGGGCTTCGTCTGCGCGCCTCATCTCTTCCAGGATGTCGTCCTCCAGTGCCTGGGCAAGACCAGCGATATGAGCATCTACGATGACAATCGCAAGCTCCTGTACAATGGCCTGAAAGATATGGGTTATGATTGCGTCTATCCCCAGGGGGCCTTCTATCTCTTCGTCAAATCACCGGAACCGGATGCCAAGGCATTTTCCGACAAGGCCAAGGCCCTGAACCTGCTCATCGTACCGGCAGACAGCTTCGGTTGCCCGGGTTACGTCCGCGTCTCTTACTGCGTCGAAGCTGATATGATCCGCCGCAGCTTTGCCGCCTTCCAGAAGCTCATCGACCAGTATAAATAATGGTGGCGCCGATGGGCCGGGAATTTTGAAATTTTCTTAAAGGAGTCTTACTCTTGAATCCATTCGAAATATATCAGGAAAAACTGCACACTCCCGAAGAGGCAGTGCATCTCGTCCAGTCCGGCGACTGGGTCGATTATAGCCAGACCTGTTCCTTTCCGGCGGCTCTCGATGCGGCTCTGGCGGCACGGCGGGATGAGCTCACTGACGTGAAGGTGCGCCACGCCATATCGATGCGCCCTGTCCAGATAGTAGAACAGGACCCGCAGCGGCAGGCCTTTACATACAACCTCTGGCACTGCTCGGGACTGGATCGTAAGTATATCGATACGGGACGGGCTTTCTTCTCGCCTATGATGTTCCGCTTCTGCGGCTCCTATTACAGCCGCGGCCAGGCGCCGGTCAACGTGGCCATGGTGACCGTATCGCCCATGGACCGCTATGGCAATTTCAGCTATGGCCTGACTAACTGCTGTATGCAGGAAATGCTCGATGCGGCTGACCGGATTATCCTGGAAGTCAATCCCCATATGCCTTTTATATACGGTATGGCCGATGATCACATCAATATCCGCGACGTCGATGCTGTCGTTGAAAATGATCAGCCTCTGAGCGAAGCCCCAAGCCGGGGAGCCAGTGAACTGGATAAGCAGATTGCCGCCCAGATTTTTCCCTTCATCCACGATGGAGACACGCTGCAGCTCGGCATCGGCGGTATGCCCAATGCCCTGGGGTCGCTCATTGCCGGGTCAGACCTCAGGGACCTGGGCATGCATACAGAACTCATGAGCGATGGCTACCTCGACCTGTATAAGGCCGGCAAGATCACCAATAAGCGTAAGACCCTGCAGAAGGGAAAGGGCGTATTTTCCATCTGCAGCGGATCGAAGGAGCTCTATGAGTTCCTCGACCACAATATTGACATTCTGTCGGCGCCCATGCATTATGTCAACGACCCGGAAACGATTCGTCAGCTGGACCATTTCGTTTCCATCAATGGCTGCATTGCTTGCGACCTCTACGGCCAGGTCAGCTCCGAATCGGCGGGGACGCGGCAGATCAGTGGGACCGGCGGCCAGCTTGATTTCGTCACCGGTGCCTATACGGCAGAACACGGCCGGACCTTCCTGGCCATGGCGTCGAGCCGGGTGGACAAGAAAGGCGTCCGCCATTCCAATATCGTACCACGCTTTACCGGCGGTGACATCATCACGACGCCGCGGGCACAGACCATGTACATCGTCACCGAATACGGGGCGGTCAATCTGGCCGGACTTACGACGTGGCAACGGGCAGAAAAACTGATCGGTATCGCTCATCCCGATTTCCGGGACGAACTCATCAAAGCCGCAGAACAACAGAAAATCTGGAGGAACAGTAACAAGAAATGAAATTTATCGTAGAAGACCGCATTTTTGAAAACGTACCTGATTTATATATCGGTGTCGTCGCCGTTAAAGGCGTAGATAACAGCAAATCCTATCCGCAGATCGAAGCTATGCTGGACGAATCCATCGCTGCAGCACAGCAGAAATTCGACGGTGTCAAAGTCAAGACATCGCCGGACATCGTGCCCTATCGCGAAGCGTTCCGCACGCTGGGCCTCAACCCAAACCGCTTCCCCTGCTCTGTCGAAGCCATGTTCAACCGCATCAGCAAAGGCAAGGGGATGCCCCATATCAATCCGCTGGTGGACCTGAACAATGCCCTGTCATTGAAGTATACCATCCCCATGGGGACCCATGACCTGGGCCGGTCGCCGGAAGATATGGAAATGCGTTACGCCCGGGAAGGCGACCATTTCCTGCCTTTCGGGGAAACGGAAGAAGAAGCGCCCGGTGAAGACGAAGTCGTCTACGCCGTCGGCCATGAAGTCCGCACGCGCCGCTGGACCTGGCGCCAGAGCGAACACGGAAAAATCACGGCTGATACGAGCTATGTGTTCTTCCCTATCGACGGATTCGTCGATTTCAATAAAGACCGGGTTGATGCGGTCATCGCCGAACTGTCGGACATCCTGAAAAACGTCTTCGGATGCCCTGTCGTAAGCGGCGTCGTCACCAAAGACCACCCGTCTGTTGATGTGACCTTATAATTTGTCCATTTAGATAGGACGGCCAGCAGAATGCCTGTCAGAGGCCTGCTGGCCGCTTTTTTGTCAAAGAGAGCAAAAAAATTTTACATATTATGGTATGGAGCGGCGGGAATACAAACCAGAAAGAGGATACTACTCCCGATTGTGTCGGTTTTATATTTTGGCATAACTGTTTCGTATACTTGAAATGATACATAGCATTACCTGATATACGATTGCGCCGCCTGCTTCCTGTGTGCGCAAGTCTGCCCGGTCAGAGCTATCGTTACAAAAGAATGGTAAACCCATAGAAAAATGACTCCTGTCATGGTACTCTTATAGGCAGGAGTTATTTTTTTACTGGGAGGTAAGGCTGTATGGATAATGAACAACGGAAACGAATCTGGCAGCGGTTCATGGAAGACGGGACCCTGGACCCGCGCCTGCCGCCTCTTGTCGCCCGGTCATGGCAGGAATGCCGGTGCCGCGGTGTCGATCCTTGGCGGCGCAGCAGTACGACCGCCGATCCGGGGAAATGGCAGCAGATCCTGCAGCGCAGCCGTCTCCTTCTGCAGACGGCTGGTCCCATCATGCAGTCCGTCCATGAAATCATCCGCGATTCCCATTTCCTGCTGGCACTGACCGATGAAGAAGGCTATGTCCTGTCTACCATCGGCGATGATGCCATCCTGGCCCGTTCAGAAAATATCCTCTTCCGCCGGGGCTCGGTGTGGCGCAACGATCAGGTAGGGACTAATGCGCCGGGCATCGCCCTGGAATATAATCAGCCCGTCCAGCTCATCGGTGCCGAACATTACTGTGCCGACCAGCACGGCTGGACCTGCTCGGCTGCCCCTATCCACGGCGTAGACGGAGCGGTCATCGGCAGCCTCGACTTATCGGGCAGTGCCGGAGCCGCCCATCCTCATACGCTGGCACTGGTCGTAGCTTGCGCGTTCAGTATCGAACGGACGCTCATCAGCTACCATCAGAGTCATTTCATGCGGGCCGCTGCTAACGGTATCCGCGAATCGATTCTGCTGCTGAATGACAAACTGGAACTGCGCTGGGCCAATGCCACGGCCCAGCGGGAACTGGGCTTGTCCCAGGCCCGTCTGGCCGGACTCGACTTCCATCAGGTTATGCCCCAGGTCGATTGGGACATGACCGATGATGCCCACCGCCATGCCCCGCTGTATATTGATGACCTGCGCGTCGTCCTGCCCGGAAATGTACGCCGGTTCAGTGCGACCATCTCCAAGACTGCCGACGCGACAGGCCGGACCTATACGGTTATCCTGCGACGGCAGGAACACCTCTTCCGTTCAGTCAACCGCGTGTCGGGCAATCAGGCCGCCTATACCTTTGGCGATATCTATGCGGCCGATCCCCTGATGAAACAGGTCATCGACCGGGCGCGCCAGTATGCCCGCTATGATGGCAGCGTCCTCATCGAAGGCGAAAGCGGTACGGGCAAAGAACTGTTTGCCCAGGCCATCCACTCGGGCAGCAGCCGGGCTGACGGCCCCTTTGTCGCCGTCAACTGTGCTTCCCTGCCGCGGGATCTCATGGAAAGCGAACTGTTCGGTTATGAAAAAGGCGCCTTTACCGGAGCTCTCCGGGAGGGAAATCCGGGAAAATTCGAGCTGGCCGACCATGGCACCCTGTTTCTCGACGAAATCGGGGAAATGCCTATCGAATTCCAGGCCAAACTGCTGCGTGCCGTAGAGACATTGCGCATCCGCCGTATCGGCGGTAAAGAAGAGAAAAAACTGGATGTACGGGTCATCGCCGCGACAAACCGCCATCTCGAACAGGAAGTAGGACGGGGAGCCTTCCGGGGCGATCTCTACTACCGGCTCAACGTCCTGCGTCTCGACATCCCGCCCCTGCGCCAGCGGCCCGGCGATATCGCCTGTTGTACAGACCGGTTCCTGGCCCGGTTTAACAAACGATATCCCAGCCGGCAGCGCCACCTGGCTCCCGATGCCATGCCGGCGCTTTTGGCCTATGACTGGCCTGGTAACGTGCGGGAATTGCAGAATGCCCTGGAACGAGCCTTTTATACCAGCAGTGGCCCGGCTATTACGGCATCAGACTTTCATCTGCCTTCATCACAGCATGATGCCCTATCGCCATCGTCTCCCCTTTCTCCGGAATCTCCAGCGGAAGCTGCTTCGTATGAACGAGCCGAATGCCTGCACTATCTCGAAGAAGCCCGGGGCTGCGTCGAACAGGCGGCGTCTGCCATGGGCGTCAGCCGGGCCACCTTTTACCGCCTGTGCCGTCACTATGGCATCGTGCCGAAACAGATCCGCCGGCAATTTCACTAAGTATCAAAAATCTCATTTATATCAAAATATATCACTAGTTTCTTGAGAAAAATAAGAATAATGAGACAAAATAACCTCGCAGGGTTCGCGTATTCACCTGACGAGGTTTTTTTGCAGACTCTTCAACGCCGCCAATAGGGCATCCTTCCGGGATATGGCAGACAGATGGCTCCTAATTTCTTTATTTGGCATAGAAATTCCATATAAATAAGCAAAATTCCATATAAATAAGCAAAATCTGGTATTACCTATGTTAAAAGGAGGAACAACTTATTATGGCAAATAAGATTACATTGAATGAAACATCGTATTTTGGCAAAGGTGCCATTAACGAAATCGTAACAGAAGTCAAAAACCGCGGCTGCCAGCATGTCGTCGTCATCACCGACAAGGACCTCATGAAATTTAAAGTAGCGACGAAAATCACAGACCTGTTCGATGGGGCCGGCATTGCCTATACCGTTTACGATCATATCAAACCGAACCCGACCATCCAGAATGTACAGGAAGGCGTCGAATTCTGCAAGCAGGCTAAAGCCGATATTATCGTAGCCGTCGGCGGCGGTGCTGCCATGGATACATCCAAGGCCATTGCCATCATCCTCACCAATCCGGAATTTGCCGACGTACGCAGCCTCGAAGGGGCATCGCCGACGAAAAACAAATGTCTGCCCATCATTGCCGTTTCTACGACCAGCGGCACGGCAGCCGAAGTAACCATCAACTACGTCATTACTGACCCGGAAAAACACCGTAAATTCGTCTGCTGTGACCCCCACGATATCCCTATCGTAGCCGTCATCGACCCTGATATGGTCGCATCGATGCCGAAGAAACTCTGTGCCGCTACTGGCATGGACGCTCTCGTACACGCTATCGAAGGCTATATTACAAAGAACGCCTGGGAAATGACCGATATGATGCATCTCAAAGCCATTGAAATCATCAGCAAATGGCTTCGTAAATCCGTCGAAGGCGACATGAAAGCCCGTGAAGAAATGGCCCTCGGCCAGTATATCGCCGGCATGGGATTCTCCAACGTCGGCCTCGGCATCGATCACTCCATGGCCCATCCCCTCAGTGCCTTCTATGACATTCCTCACGGTGTAGCTTGTGCTATCCTCCTGGCACCGGTCCTCACCTTCAATGCTGAAGCAACGGGCGAACGCTACCGTGAAGTAGCCCGTGCCATGGGCGTCGCCGGTGTCGATGACATGAGCCAGGAAGAATACCGCAAGGCTGCTATCGATGCCTGCCAGAAACTGGCCGATGATGTCGGAATTCCCCGTAAATTATCTGACCTGGGCGTACAGGAAAAAGACATCGACTTCCTTGCCGACTCTGCCATGGCCGATGCTTGCACACCGGGCAATCCTCGTGATGTAGAAAAATCCCAGATCGTCGCTCTCTACAAATCCATTCTTTAATGAATCAGCTAAAAAAACCGCCCTGCATGTATCGCGTGCAGGGCGGTTTTTGACTGTCATTTCTTCATCTTGTTGAATACGGTCTGGCGGGAGACGTTCAGGAGTCTGGCTATGTCTGTCTGGGTATAGCCTTTGTCGGATAGTTCCTGTATGAGGATTTGTTCGATGGTCGTTTCCAGGTTTTTCATATTGAGGGACAGGGAACCCGTATCAAGGAGCTGCGGTGTCTGTTCTTCCTCTGTCGTGTCGAACAGGTATTGGTAGGACGAATCACCGGTATCGCCATAGATATGGTATCGCAGGGCTACGCTGTACAGTTCCCGGATATTTCCCCACCAGTGATGATGGGTGAGTATTTTTTTCAGTGTCTGTGGGACCGGGACCGAGGTGCCGGAGATGGTATTGAGAAAATAGGAGAACAGGTACGGGATATCCGATGGTCTGTCGTTGAGGGGGGGCAGGGTCAGGCGCAGGGTGTTGATGCGGAAGAAGAGGTCCCGCCGGAATGTCCCCTTGCGGACCGACTGGATGATATCGGCATTGCTGGCCGAGATGATGCGGATGTCGAGGGGAATGACGTAGTCTGACCCCAGGCGCATGACCTGTTTTGTTTCCAGGACGCGCAGCAGTTTGGACTGGATGTCCTGAGGCATGCTGTTGATTTCATCGAGGAAAATCGTGCCATTGTGGGCGATTTCAAAGAGGCCGGCCTTGCCTTCTTTGCGGGCTCCCGTGAAGGTGCCTCCTACGTAGCCGAACAGTTCACTTTCGAGGATATCCGGTGGCAGGGCGGCACAGTTGATGGCGACGAACGGCCCGTTGCGCCGGGGGCTGGCGTTGTGGATGCTCTGGGCGAAGAGCTCCTTTCCTGTGCCGCTTTCACCCTGTATGAGAATCGGCGCATTGTAAGAGGCCATGGTGGCAGCCCGGCGGATCAGAGTCTGGAGAGCCGGGTCCGTGGTCTTGATGTCAGAGAAATGATGGCGTGCCGTGAGGCCTGTCCGGGATAATTTGTAGCGGATGTTTTTTTCCAGCCGCTGGACTTCTGTGACATCGCGCAGAGTGAGAATGTATTGCTTTTCTTTATCCAGGAGGAAGCCGTCTGAATTAGCTACCAGTGTATAGGGCGGACGCTGGATGATCGTTTCTTTGAACGATGGCTGGCTCCCCTCCTGCCAATCCGGGAAAATATCGCGTATGTTCCGCGTATTGGGTGGCAGGGACAGGAAGGACCGGGCCTGACAGTTGATATGGGAAATGACACCGCCTTTGGAATAGAGGATGATACCGTCGGTCACATGGGACAGGATAGAGGCCAGGAGAGAAAGCTGGCGGCGGTCTTTCTTATTGAAGGCAATGAGTTCCAGGGCGTACTGGTATACGGACAGGATGGTCGATTCGCTGGGCCGGATGGGATAAATCGGCATGGGACTGTGCGGGGCAATCTGGGGCAGCAGAGTGCAGCCGACGATAGCCGTGTCGGGTGTGACGGGGAGTTTCTGTACCATTTTCAACAATTTATGATAGGTTGGTTCGATTCCGTACGGTGGATGGACAATCAGGCGCTGGCGTACGTCCGGCGGGCAGGCGCTGATATTGAAGATGAAATGTTTATTCAGGAACAAATGGATTTTCTGGCAGTGGATATCCCGGAGAGTATACAGGACATCGTTGGTCGAGCTGTACAGGCAGAGGATGGGAATATCGTCGATGGCATTGGACAATATCTGGTAGGACCCGCTGTTGGTGATGATGACCCGGGCCCCCCGGCGGATCATGTCCCGGGCCTGGTCGAGCATGCGGGGAAAGTCGATGATTTCGATTTTGATGGCGATATCCCGGGTATCCAGGCTTTCCTGGTAGGCCCACAGGGTCTGTTCAATCGTTCGTTTCTGCACCGTATCGGCAATAAAAAAATAAATGGTATCCATAGTCGGCCTCCTTTTCTTTGTACTAGTGTATACCGGAATAGAACAACTGTAAATGTCTGATGTAAAGAAGGTAAAAAAATATATACAAATGAGGATGCGGCGCTTCCGGACACCGGGCGGAAAAACTGATCGGCATCGCCCACCCCGATTTCCGGGATGACCTCATCAAGGCGGCAGAGGCACAGCATATTTGGAGGCAGAGCCATAAGAGGTGATGGAGCACCTCGTGTGGCGAAAATATGGGCGGGAATAAAATCGCATGTAAAGGATGACAAAGAAATTTTACGTCCTGTGAAGTGAGCGGAAAATCCAGTACGGAAAAAACGCATGGCTAAGGCATTTTGCCAGATACGATATCTGGTACGGTTATTTCATATATAGTTGTGTGATGCAGTCATTTAGTTTACGTTCTAAAAAGGACGGGAGGTCTATACATGAAAAAATTACTTTCTGGTAATGAAGCGATTGCCCGCGGGCTTTATGAAGCAGGCGTCAGCTTTGCATCAGCTTACCCGGGTACGCCGAGTACAGAAATCCTGGAAAACGTAGCCAGGTACGATGAAATCTACTCCGAATGGGCACCGAATGAAAAGGTTGCCGTCGAAGCGGCTATCGGGGCATCCATGGGCGGTGTCCGGTCGTTTGCAGCGATGAAGATGGTCGGCCTCAACGTAGCGGCTGATCCGATGTTTACTTTTGCCTATCAGGGAATCAACGGCGGCATGGCCTTCGTCAATGCCGATGACCCGGGCATGCATTCCTCACAGAACGAACAGGATAACCGCCGCTATGCCAAGGCGATGAAAATTTGTATGCTCGAACCGGCTGATTCACAGGAATGTCTCGATATGACTCGGGCAGCTTATGAAATCAGCGAAAAATACGAATCGCCGGTCATGATCCGCCTGACGACCCGGGTGGACCATTCCAAGAGCCTGGTCGAACTGGGTGAACGGAAGGAAGTCCCGGCTGTTCCCTATGTCAAACAACGGGATCGCCTCGATGATGTGCCGGCCGTTTCCAAGCAGCGCCGCTATGTCATTGAAGAACGGGAAAAACAGCTGAAGGAATATTCGGAAAATTCTCCTTTCAACTATGAAGAAATGCACGATACGAAAATCGGGATCGTCGCATCCGGCGTGGCTTATATGTATGCCAAAGAAGTGCTGGGAGACAAGGCGTCGTACCTGAAAATCGGCTTTTCCTATCCTCTGCCGATTGAAAAAATCCGTGCTTTTTCCAAAAAAGTAGATACATTGTATGTTGTCGAAGAACTGGATCCAGTCATGGAAGAACAGATAAAAGCGGCCGGCATCGACTGTCACGGCAAGGATGTCATCCCAAATATTGATGAACTCAATCCCAATATCGTGGCTACGGGCATCCTGGGTAAGGGTTTCCCCAGCAAGACTGTTCCCGATGGCCTGTTTGTCCCCCGTCCGCCTGCTCTTTGTGCTGGCTGTCCTCACCGGGGATTCTTCTATGAACTGGGCAAGCGCAAAGATACGGTCATGGTCGGCGATATCGGCTGTTATGCCCTGGGCGGGTCGGAACCGCTCAATGCCAAGGATCTAGGTGGCTGCATGGGCAGTGCCTTCTCTATCGGCCACGGCATGAGCCACGCCTTCTCCAAGAGCGGCCAGCAGAAACGGGTCGTCGCCTGCATGGGCGATTCTACCTTTTTCCATACGGGCATCAATTCTCTCACGGAAGTATCGTACAATAAATCCAATACAATCTGCGTCATTCTCGATAACCGGATTACCGGCATGACCGGGCACCAGGACAACCCCGGTTCGGGCTACAATATCAAAGGCGAACCGACGACGTTCATCGATGTGGAACGGGTCGTCCACGCCTTGGGACTGAAGAACGTCCGCACCGTCAATCCCAACAACCTGGCCGATATGAAAGCAACCCTCGACTGGGCCTATTCTCTGGAAAATGAACCGGTAGTCATCATCACCAGATGGCCGTGTGTACTCAAGAAATTCTCCCAGGAAGATGCGGAAGAATTCAATCTGGATCATACGCCGTGCGTCGTCGATGAAGAAAAATGCATCGGCTGCAAGAAGTGCATGACCACAGGCTGTCCGGCACTGCGCTTCAATCTGAAAGATAAGAAATCGGAAATCGTCGAAAGCGACTGCGTTGGCTGCCGCGTATGCGCACAGGTCTGTCCGGTCAAGGCTATCAGCAGAAAGGGGTATAAATAATGAGTGATGTAACGAATGTACTGCTCGTCGGTGTCGGCGGACAAGGAACTATTCTGGCCAGTAAAATCCTGACCATGGGTCTCATAGAAAACGGATATGATGTAAAAATGTCGGAAGTACATGGCATGAGCCAGCGTGGCGGCAGCGTCAGCACCCAGGTCCGCTTCGGGAAAAAGGTCTACTCTCCGATTATCGGGGAAGGCATGGCAGATATCCTCGTCGCCTTTGAAGAAATGGAAGCGGCCCGCTATGCCAAATTCCTGAAACCCGATGGCAAGATGGTCATCAACCGGCTCTGCATCCCGTCCCTGCCGGTCCTCTCCGGTCAGGTTGCCTATCCGGAACACATTATTGAATCATTGAAAAAAGATTTCCCTGTACTCGACCTCGATGCTACCCGCATTGCTACGGAAATCGGCAATCCCAAGAGTGCCAACGTCGTACTCCTGGGGGCTCTCGTCCAGGCACTGGGCCTGACCAACCTGGACTGGTCGGACTTCATTTCCCGTACGGTCAAACCGAAATTCGTCGATGTCAATCTCAAGGCCTTCCAGAAAGGCCGCGAAGCCGTCGCAGGCGGGGAAAGATAGTGACCAGTAATTAGTTTGCAGGGAAAATAATCCGGCAGTGTCAGATCAGAGACAGGGGCTGTACCCCAATGGCTGAAAAGCTCATTAGGGTACAGCCCCGTTTTACGCGCAGAAACGGCAAAGCCCTACTGACCACCAGCCGTTAGCTGCTGACTGCTAACGGCTGGCCTTCCCCGGCCAGCGGTCTTTCCTCTGCAAACTCGGGACTGCAAACTATCTTTTTCCGGACCTTGTGCTATGATATAGGGGAACATGGTATAAAGGAGTGATATACAATGGAAGATATACGGAAACAGATTGCTGTCTATATAGATGGGCACCGCGACGCCATGATAGATTTCTGGCGGCAGCTGGTACAGATAGAAAGCGGTTCAGCCAATAAGGCCGGTGTCGATGCCGTGGCGCACCGGGTACAGGAAGAACTGGATACGATTGGGGCCTATACGGAAATCCACGAAATGAAACGGGCCGGTAATATGCTCGTGTCGGTCCTGAATGAAGACGTACCGGAAGCCCCGGTTCTCCTCTTGGGACACATGGATACGGTATTCCCTGATGGTACCGTAGCAGCCCGGCCGTTTACCCTGCGGGATGGCAAGGCCTATGGTCCCGGTGTCCTCGATATGAAAGGCGGCGTAACCATTGCCGTATTTGCCATGAAAGCATTGAAAGAAGCGGGCTGGGCCAAACGACCGGTCCGCCTCGTCCTGGCCGGTGATGAAGAGGTAGGTCACTGCGATTCTGACTGCGACCAGCAGATCATGGAACAAGCCCGGGGAGCCGTAGCTGCCTTTAACTGCGAAAGCGGCCGTCTGGGAAATGAAGTCGTCGTCCAGCGCAAAGGGGCACTGACCTATCGCATGGATGTCACCGGTATTGCGGCTCATGCAGGAAATGAACCGGAAAAAGGCCGCAGTGCTATCCTGGAAGTGGCTCACAAGGTCATTGCTATCCAGAATCTGACGGATTGGCAACAGGGAACGACCTATAATGTAGGTGTCATTTCCGGCGGTACCGTAGCCAATGCCGTCCCAGATACGGCGTCTATCCTCATCGATGTCCGCTATCTCAAGAAAGAGTATGTCCTCAATATTGAAGCGAAATTACAGGACGTAGCCCATACGACCTATGTCAATGGGACAAAGACATCTCTGACGCGGCTTTCGTGCTGCATCCCCATGGAACGGATGACAGAAACCGATGGTCTGCTGGCCAAAGTCCAGGATGCGTATGCATCTTTCGGTATGCCCCGCCCCAGTGGTATCACCGTCGGCGGTGGATCTGATTCGGCCTATACCGTAGCTGCCGGCGTACCGACTATCTGTGCTATGGGTGTCGAAGGCAGCCGTCATCACAGTCCGGAAGAATACGCCTGCGTAGAATCCCTGTATGCCCGCGCCAAAGCCCTGGCATACGTCGTGACCATGGTATGATGATGTAGTGTACATAAGGGAAAAAACGACATTTCAACACACACCTTAATACACCCTAACGCACATATGCGTTAGGGTGTATTAATTCTAACGCACGTGTGCGTTAAACGTCTGTTAAGGTGCATCAGGTAAAAGCGATGGGTTCCTGATTATTCATGGAATAGCCGTCGTTATGTGGATCATCCAGTTCGGAAAGGGTGATGTCTTCTTTTGTTTTCAGTGGTTTGATGAGGCCCGGCGGATTGTGGAGGGACAAGGTCTTACCTTTGCCGGACAGAATCCAGAATACTTTATAGCCTCCCGGTTTGACTTCCAGACGCTCTTCTCCCTGTCCGTCGGTAAAATAGATGAGCAGATCGATTTTATGTTTATTGGCATAGGCAAAGACCGGGGAAAAGGCCGTTCCACCCCGATAGGGATAGCGTTCCTGCAAGTCGCGGACAGAACGGACGTGATAGACTTTTTTTATCTGATCATCGCATTCGATGACCGTGATTTCTACGCGCTGGGTCTGGACGATATGCAATACTTCTTCCATGGCCTGATGGAACTCGGCATCACTGATGCTGCCGCTCACGTCGAGGGCGACGAGGATGCGCGCCTTATAATGATGGAGTTCTCCCCGCAGGTCGAGGCGGTACGGCTGGCGGCGGCTGAGCCGGGCCGTCGTGTGTTTGGTGCCGCACGACAACGTGCCGGCCATGCGGCGCAGGTACCAGTCCCAGGGCAGGGCCGGGTTTTCGCTTTTGATAGCGGCGATGGCACTGCTGAGATGAGATGGCAGATTGCCCTTATCGGCTTCGTCGAGATACTTTTCCGTAAATTTGACCATGGTCTGCGGATCGGAGGCGTCTGCCGTTTCCCACAAATCGTGGGCGTGGGCCGGGTCGAACTGGGGCTTGTCCGAATCGGTGACCTGGTCGGTCGTAGTCGTCTGGCTCTTTTTCTTCCATTCGAGGCCATGCTGGATTTGTTCGGCGTAATTTTCCAGTGTATCGTATGGCGTCAGATAGAGCTGATATTGGCCGTTGATGCGTTCAATTGTCACGCCGTCAGCCGGGACCGGGTCGAGGTACGTGTTGACGATGGCATCCATGGCCAGGTTGAGGGCTAGTTTGCTGTACGAACTGCGAAGGTCCCGGGCGCGCAGGAGATGGCGGAATACGATGTGCAGGATTTCGTGACGGATGGAACTGAGCATCTGGTCCGGTGTCTGTTCCAGAAACAGGAAGGGCTGGAAAAAAAGAACGTATTTTGTACCCCGGAAGGTGACTCCTGTAGGAGCCCGCAAGGTCAGGTCGATTTTCTTCCCCATCTGGAAGAAGAAATAACCGAAGAAATTATCTTCATCTTCCATGAGGGCGACGCTGAGGTGGCTGAGAAAGGTAAAAAATTCGGCTTTGAGAGGCGCCGGAAGTTCCGTAGCCCGGTCTTTGGGGTCAGGTAGAAAATAATAATCGTTGGCCCAGATTTCCAGACGTCTGCGCAGGGTGAATGCCTGGTCTGCCAGTGTTGTATCCATTACGATTCCTCCCGGTTCTGTTTAAAACGAAGCCGTTCATCGACGGCAATCTGTTTAGCCCGGCAGCTGCCCTTGTGATAGATGAGGCGCAGTACATCGGCCGGCGTCCAGTGATAGAGCTGCTTCAGCGCGCGGCAGCCGATGAGATTGCGGACGTATTTTTCCGGTACATCAGTCCGGGCGAGGACCTGACTGAGTACAGACCGGCATTCGTCTTCGCTGATGTGGATGGACGGTGGCAGCGTGGCCAGTACAGACACGTTGATACCCAGGAAATGCAAGGCCTGGTCATGGGTCAGATGCATTATAAAGCGCAGCGTCCGCGCGTCGCTGCCAATAGCCTGATCGGCGGCTTCAGTCGTAGGAAACTCCATATAGCGCAACGCTTCCGGATTCTGTCGTACGGCAGCCAGCTGCACAGCTGGCGTGGGGTCCTTGATATACTGCAGTGCTTCCCGGTTTTTTTCGATAGCGGCCAGTTGCAGTTCTTCGCTGGGATTTTTTGCGTAGCGGATAGCCCAGGCCGACTGTTTCAGTGCCAGACGGACCAGCGATTCTGGCGGATTCTTGATATAACTCAGATTATACCAGTTGGCTTTGATGGCCTTTTCGGCCAGTCCCGGAATGGGCTGGCGGATATAGCGGATAGCTTCAGGCTTATTGGCGATGGCGGCCTCTTGGATGGAGGCATCGGGCTGATCTATATACTGTATCATGAGGCCGTTTCCTTCTACAGCGGCCAGTTGCAGGCGCCGTGACGGATGGTCAATGTGGCGGATGGTCAGCGGATTTATTTTGATGAGTTCTAAATATTTTTCTTCGTCCATAATGTACCTGTCTGTAAAATAAAGATTTCATGCAGTACTATTATTGTACGAGGATTCTCCCTGTATTTCAAATACTTGGACCATCTTTTTGAAGTTCTGTTGTGCATAGTGGGTATTTGATTTTTTCAAGACTGGGCTGAGAGATAACAGGTGACCGGAAATATGCTATAGTAATATTCAGAGAATACCAGGCGGGACAGGAGTGATGGAAATGTTGATTCTAATAACGTTATTTGTTTTGGGGTTCCTATTGGGACTGACCGGGGCTGGCGGAGCTGGTGTGGTCATTGCCGTGCTGACGGCCGCCTTTGGCGTGCCCATTCATCTGGCTCTGGGGACGAGTCTCAGTGCCATGACTTTTACGACCTTATCCGGGGCGGTCAGTCATTTCCGCGAAGGAAATGTCCGCATCCGCACTGGGGCTGCTGTCGGTGTATTCGGTGCGGCCGGCGCGTTTACCGGTGCTAAAATCGCGGCTATGATTCCGGCTGCTGATTTGCACTGGTTCACTGGTGGCATGATGCTCCTCTCTATGGCACTCATGTACTTGCGCCTCTATCATCCCCAGTCCGGGCCGTTTGCCTATGTGGGCACGACTGAACTAGAGGGTGGCTCCCGATTCTGGCTGACCGCAGTGCCGGCCGGATTCGTCGTCGGTTGTCTGTCCGGCACGTTCGGCATTGGGGCGACGCCCTTCATCCAGCTCGTGCTGCTCATCTTATTTGGGCTGCCCCTTCCCGTAGCTATTGGCACGACGATGATGGTCATCCTGCCCATTGCCGTGTTTGGCGGTCTGGGTTATCTGCTGGAAGGCAATCTCGATTTCACCTTGTTCATCCAGGTCGTCGCCGGCCTCATGACCGGGGCCTACATAGGAGCTAAATTTACCCGGCGCATTCCCCAGAAGGTTTTGAAAGTCGTCATGACCATCATTCCCGGTATCGGGGCATTGGTGCTCTTTTTAGAATAATGTCAGCAGTCCCATGATAAAAACCAGAGTGGGACTGCTTTTTTTTGCCATCTATCATGGTATAATTATTTCATACAGGTAAAAGGACGTGATAGTATGGCAAAGATAGCACTTAAACTGGAACAGAAAACAAAATTGTCCCAGATACAGCGGCTGACCATTCAGATGCTGACCCTTCATTCACAAGATCTGACCGATTTCCTCCATGAACAGGTGACCGATAATCCCCTCCTCGATATCCGGTATAAAGATGTCCGTTCCAGCAGCGGAGACGGCAAGGAAAAACCCATTGACAATATCAAGAACCGCGGGGATTCACTGGAAACGGGGCTCATGAAACAACTGCGGGTACAAAACGTTTCGAAACCGGTTATGCTGGCTGCCGGCCTTATCATCCGCTCCCTTGATGAAAAAGGTTTCTTTGCCGGTGATCTTGACCTTCTGGGCCAGGATTATGCCCTGTCGCTGGAAGATATGGAAAAAGGACTGGCTCTGGTGCAATCCTTTGATCCGCCGGGCATCGGGGCCCGTTCTATCTGTGAAGCTCTGCTTATCCAGACCCGGCGCCATGACGATGCCCCGCCGCGGACGGAAGAACTCCTGCAGGACCATTATCAGGAATTCCTCACGGGGAAATGGCAGAAACTGCAGAAAGAAATGGAACTCAGCAATACGGATCTCCAGTCTATCCGGGATTTTTTGAAGACTCTGGCTCTGCAGCCTGCCGGACAGGCTGAGACGGAAACGGAGTTCGTCCGCCCCGATGTAGAAATCTATACCGATGAATCGGGCCATCTGGCGGTCCGTTCCCTGGAAGAACTGCCGGAAGTGTTTTTTCGTGAAGACCTTTATAAGGAATATGAAGAACAAGGCGACAAAAAGACGCGGACCTATATCCACAAGGCACGGAGGGCTTTCCTCGACCTCCAGTCGGCTCTGGCCTATCGCTGGCAGTCTATTTTTACGGTCATGGATTGTATCATACGCCATCAGGAGGGTCATTTCCTCTATGGCGATACGCTGCAGCCCCTGCGCCAGAAAGATATAGTTGCCGAAACGGGGCTGAGCACGGCGACAGTGAGCCGTGTCTGTCATGGCAGATATGTTCTCTTTGACCGCCGGACCTATGCCATACAGGATTTCTTTGCCCGGTCCTACCGGAGAGACAGCGGGGCTGAAGGGGAAATTTCTGATCAGGCCATCCGGCAGAAAATGGCTGAGCTGATTAAGGAAGAAGATGCAGCTCACCCCTATTCCGACCAGGAACTAGCCGATCGATTTGCCGCCGCCGATATCCATATTGCCCGCCGGACGATAACGAAATTCCGCCTGAAAATGCATATCCCCAACAGCAGTATCCGCCGGAGACTGAAAAACGGATGATTGTGAAAAAAATAATTAATAGAGAATCATTATTTCTTATTGACAAGTAGACTCTTTTAGTATACAATTAGCTTGTAATCAAAAATAATTATTCACTAGTAAATACATTCCACTTATATGAATCAATATATACATCCATTTCGTTCCCGTCAAAGGAGGAAACTATTATGAAACACATAGAATTTTATCGCAACAATATAGATGGTAAAGTATTAGTACTCACAGGAGGACAAGCTCCGGACAGCGTTATCTATGATGGTCAGGAACTGACTCACCTCGTCGCAGGCTCTGTCGATGCGGCACAGGAAAAACACGTACCGTCTTTCCAGAAAATCGATGGACACCTGGAGGTCCACGTTGGATCCATTACCCATCCTATGGAAGAAAAGCATTACATCGAATGGATTGCCCTGGTTGATGACAGCGGTGTCCACTTCCACTACCTGAAGCCGGGTGAAGAACCGAAAGCTTTGTTTGAAACAGGCGATGCCGGTGAAATTTACGCCTACTGCAATCTCCATGGCCTGTGGAAGGAAAGTTTTGAAACGGGCGATGCCGACGTTCTCGATGGCGCTGCCTGCTCTCCTGAATTCGGCGGCTGCCGGATCCATGAATTATAATAGGAGGCCCTGATCATGAGCATATACGATTACACCGTCAAGGATATCCGGGGCAATGACGTGCCCTTGAGCCAGTATAAGGGCAGTGTCCTCCTCATCGTCAATACGGCCAGCAAATGCGGTTTTACGCCGCAATATGACGGCCTGGAAGCTTTATATCAGAAATATAAAGATAAAGGTCTGGTCATTCTCGGCTTTCCTTCTAACCAGTTTCTCGAACAGGAACCGGCTGATAATGACAGCATTGAAAGCTTCTGCCGCATCAACCATGGCGTGACATTCCCCTTATTTGCCAAAGTAGACGTACGTGGCGGACAGGCTATTCCTCTCTATCAGTACCTGACGGAAGCAGCACCCTTTGCCGGTTATGAACTGGATAAAGAAAGCGGCCGCCTTATCAAACAGGTCGTCGCCCAGTATTATCCGGAAAATGCCGATGGCAACGGCGTAAAATGGAATTTTACGAAATTCCTCGTCAGCCGCGACGGCTCACAGGTTCAGCGATTTGAACCGAGCACGACACCGGAAGAACTCGATCCGGTCATTGCCCAAGCTCTTTCCTAAAGCACTTCCACCTATCATTACACCTCTTCCCTTCTAAAGATAATACCTCTTCCATTCTAACGATACGTACGTTACACACATCAGAAACAGGCAGCCCCATGAAGCGGATTAAACTTCATGGGGCTGCTTGTTCATTTTGCTATCATAGTACAACTCTTTGCCAGGGAAGTAAAAAATATATTTTTTAACAAAATCCCTTGACAATAGCAACGCGATTTGGTATTATAATTAAGCGTTCCGATGAACGCACCTGATAAAAAGCCCGGTATTCAATACATAAAATAATGTGTTGACAAGCTAGTGCGAATGTGGTAAAATACCTTTTGTCATGCGGAAGTAGCTCAGTGGTAGAGCATCACCTTGCCAAGGTGGGGGTCGCGAGT
>OLPH01000040.1_pt1 | contig 151495 bp, 132 predicted proteins | sample 1672951 | NCBI WGS metagenome assembly OLPH01 (sample SAMEA3136740, study PRJEB25190) | human gut metagenome | reverse complement strand
AGTAGGTCCCAAGGGTATGGCTGTTCGCCATTTAAAGTGGTACGCGAGCTGGGTTTAGAACGTCGTGAGACAGTTCGGTCCCTATCTGCCGTGGGCGCTGGAGAACTGAGGGGGGCTGCTCCTAGTACGAGAGGACCGGAGTGGACGCATCACTGGTGTTCGGGTTGTCATGCCAATGGCACTGCCCGGTAGCTAAATGCGGAAGAGATAAGTGCTGAAAGCATCTAAGCACGAAACTTGCCCCGAGATGAGTTCTCCCTGACCCTTTAAGGGTCCTGAAGGAACGTTGAAGACGACGACGTTGATAGGCCGGGTGTGTAAGCGCAGCGATGCGTTGAGCTAACCGGTACTAATGAACCGTGAGGCTTAACCTTACAACGCCGAAGCTGTTTTGGCGGATGAGAGAAGATTTTCAGCCTGATACAGATTAAATCAGAACGCAGAAGCGGTCTGATAAAACGGAATTTGCCTGGCGGCCGTAGCGCGGTGGTCCCACCTGACCCCATGCCGAACTCAGAAGTGAAACGCCGTAGCGCCGATGGTAGTGTGGGGTCTCCCCATGCGAGAGTAGGGAACTGCCAGGCATCAAATTAAGCAGTAAGCCGGTCATAAAACCGGTGGTTGTAAAAGAATTCGGTGGAGCGGTAGTTCAGTCGGTTAGAATACCTGCCTGTCACGCAGGGGGTCGCGGGTTCGAGTCCCGTCCGTTCCGCCACTTATTAAGAAGCCTCGAGTTATCGCTCGAGGTTTTTTTTCGTCTACATTTCTATTATTGCTAAAATCGCAAAAATCCTCTGCGTTTTACGCTCTTTTTCCTCAACAGTCTGAAGCCCATAATCACCTCAGTTAACGAAAATAGCATTAAAAGAGGCATATTATGGCTATCCCTGCATTTGGTTTAGGTACTTTCCGTCTGAAAGACGACGTTGTTATTTCATCTGTGAAAACGGCGCTTGAACTTGGTTATCGCGCAATTGATACCGCACAAATCTATGATAACGAAGCCGCAGTAGGTCAGGCGATTGCAGAAAGTGGCGTGCCACGTCATGAACTCTACATCACCACTAAAATCTGGATTGAAAATCTCAGCAAAGACAAATTGATCCCAAGTCTGAAAGAGAGCATGCAAAAATTGCGTACCGATTATGTTGATCTGACGCTAATCCACTGGCCGTCACCAAACGATGAAGTCTCTGTTGAAGAGTTTATGCAGGCGCTGCTGGAAGCCAAAAAACAAGGGCTGACGCGTGAGATCGGTATTTCCAACTTCACGATCCCATTGATGGAAAAGGCGATTGCTGCTGTTGGCGCTGAAAACATCGCTACTAACCAGATTGAACTCTCTCCTTATCTGCAAAACCGTAAAGTGGTTGCCTGGGCTAAACAGCACGGCATCCATATTACTTCCTATATGACGCTGGCGTATGGTAAGGCCCTGAAAGATGAGGTTATTGCTCGTATCGCAGCTAAACACAATGCGACTCCGGCACAAGTGATTCTGGCGTGGGCTATGGGGGAAGGTTACTCAGTAATTCCTTCTTCTACTAAACGTAAAAACCTGGAAAGTAATCTTAAGGCACAAAATTTACAGCTTGATGCCGAAGATAAAAAAGCGATCGCCGCACTGGATTGCAACGACCGCCTGGTTAGCCCGGAAGGTCTGGCTCCTGAATGGGATTAAGCCTCTCTGACAGCTCCTCCGGGAGCTGTTTTTACATGCTCGCTAAGGAAATCGATAAAAGCCCGGATGCGCGTACTTACCGCACGGTCGCTGTAATAGACTGCACTGAATGGCATTTCCACTGGCAACACTTTATCTGCCATTAACTCCACCAATTCTCCGCGAGCGATTTCTCTGTCGATCATATAGTCGGACAAACACGCAATCCCGTTGCCACTCAGGCAAAGCTGTTTCAGTGTTTCCCCACTATTGGATGACAAACCGTACTTCACCTCATGTAATTGTCCATCGCTACAGGCTATCGGCCAGGTATTGAGGGAAGCGGGTTCAGTGAATCCCAGGCAAACATGTTGCTTTAAATCGTCGATCGTTTCTGGCTTCCCGTAGCGGGAAATATAATCGGGGGAGGCGATAATTTTTCGATAACTGTTAAATAACGGCCTGGCACGTAAGCTGGAATCCGTTAACGTACCAGCGCGTATCGCGACATCCACTTTTCTTTCGATCAAATTAATAATCGTTTCGGAGGAGACTAGCGACAAAGTGACTTCCGGATAGCGTTCACGGAAAGGCTTAATTAACGGCATCAGAAAGTGCAGCACCACTGGAGTTGCGGCATCGATCCGTAACAGTCCACGCGGTGTATTACGCGTCTCCATAATTTCTGATTCTGCCGCTGCCATCTCCTGCAAAATTGACTGTACGCGACGAAAATAACGCTCGCCTTCTTCCGTCAGGCTAAGTTGTCGCGTGGTCCGATTAAGCAGGCTAACGCCAAGTTTCATCTCCAGCTTTTTCACCGCCCGGCTTACCGCTGAGTTTGCTTGCCCTAATTGTTCCGCTGCCCGGCTAAAGCTGCCGCTTTCTACGACCGAAACAAAAATGGCGAGTTCTTCCGACGTGGCTTTCATTTTTGCTCCTGTTGCAAAATAGAAGAGATATTTTGAATTTATTTGTCATTAAACCATCAGGATGCGTGATATGTCATCCGATTTAATGTTCTCAATAATGAGCAAAATTCTGACCGGTGTAAGCACTTGCTTACATAACAATATACAATTGCTCGTTGAAAGAGTGAGCTAAAATCCCTATAACAGTAGAACCCTCCCGAGTGCGGAAGGGTTGACGTAATAGAGGTTTCAAAGTCAAAAGTGCGAAAAAACACCTATGCCATGCGCTATGTTGCCGGACAACCTGCGGAAAGGATCTTACCGCCGGGGTCTTTTGCGAGCATCGGCCAGGCATTACCACCCGGAGAACCGTTAAGTACTGAAGAGCGTATTCGGATCCTGGTGTGGAACATATACAAACAGCAACGCGCTGAATGGTTGTCGGTATTAAAGAACTACGGCAAAGATGCACATCTGGTATTATTGCAGGAAGCGCAGACAACGCCAGAGTTAGTACAGTTTGCGACCGCTAACTATCTTGCCGCCGATCAGGTACCCGCTTTCGTGCTGCCACAACATCCTTCTGGCGTAATGACCCTTTCGGCGGCACATCCAGTGTATTGTTGCCCGTTACGTGAACGAGAACCCATTTTGCGTCTGGCGAAGTCGGCACTGGTGACGGTCTATCCATTACCTGACACCCGCCTGTTGATGGTGGTTAATATACACGCCGTCAACTTCAGTCTGGGCGTGGATGTCTATAGTAAGCAGTTACTTCCTATTGGTGATCAGATAGCTCACCACAGCGGCCCGGTCATTATGGCGGGAGATTTCAATGCCTGGAGCCGTAGAAGGATGAACGCGTTATATCGCTTTGCGCGGGAAATGTCGCTGCGTCAGGTGCGTTTTACCGATGATCAGCGCCGTCGGGCGTTTGGTCGCCCGCTCGATTTTGTTTTCTACCGTGGTCTGAACGTCAGCGAAGCTTCTGTACTGGTTACGCGCGCGTCCGATCACAATCCGCTACTCGTTGAATTCAGTCCCGGCAAGCCTGATAAATAAGGTATGTCAGGTCTGCCACAGGGCAGACCAACGTTTGGCGCTGCCCTTTTATACTCAAATAACAAAAGGACAGCGCAATGACAATACAATCCCACCATGACCATGTAGAAAAGCAGTTTAGCTCTCAAGCCAGCGAATATCTGACCAGTACCGTACATGCATTCGGACGAGATTTACAGCGCCTGGCGGTGTGTCTGGCTGATTATCCTGATGCAAGTGTACTTGATATGGGCTGCGGAGCAGGGCATGCCAGTTTTGTCGCTGCGCAAAACGTGAGCACGGTGGTGGCGTATGACTTATCTGCCCAAATGCTGGATGTCGTGGCACAAGCTGCCGAAGTCCGGCAACTGAAAAATATCACCACCCGCCAGGGTTATGCCGAAAGTCTGCCATTTGCCGATAACGCATTTGATATTGTTATCAGCCGTTATTCTGCCCATCACTGGCATGATGTTGGTGCAGCACTGCGTGAAGTGAACCGGATATTGAAACCTGGCGGTAGGCTGATTGTGATGGACGTAATGTCTCCGGGCCACCCAGTGCGCGACATCTGGTTACAGACGGTAGAAGCATTACGCGATACCTCTCACGTACGAAACTACGCCAGCGGTGAGTGGTTGAGGTTAATCAATGAAGCCAATCTGATAGTTGATAATTTAATTACAGATAAGTTACCGCTGGAATTTTCTTCATGGGTCGCGAGAATGCGTACGCCAGAAGCGTTAGTAGACGCTATTCGCATTTACCAACAGAGCGCATCGACAGAGGTGAGAACGTATTTTTCCTTGCAGAATGATGGCTCTTTCACCAGTGATATCATCATGGTAGATGCACATAAAGCGGCATAAATAAAAAAGGCACCGGGGGAATCGGTGCCTTTTTATTATCTGGTTTGTCAGGAATCTGGCATGTTGTTGTTTTTCACAAACAACGTCAGCTTATCGCCTGGTTGCAGATTCGCAGTGTCGCTGTTCCAGCGCATCACATCTTTGATGTTCACGCCGTGGCGTTTAGCAATGCTTGAAAGCGAATCGCCTTTGCGCACACGATACGTAATGCTATCGCTGTTGTTTGCCAGTCGCTGTGCGCTACTGCCTGCGCCAATCGTCAAACTTTGGCCTGGCTTCAGCTTAGATCCGCGCAGTTTGTTCCACTGCTGCAAATCTTTGGTGCTTACGCCGAGACGTGAAGCGATACTTGAAAGCGTGTCGCCAGAGCGTACGGTGTAAACACGGCTGTTAAGCGGCGTATTGTCGGCAACCAGCGTCGACTGTACAGCAGCAATTTCGCCTGAAGCCAGAGATTCACGCAGTTGATCTGCATGCTTCTTTGGCACCATCACGTACTGCGGACCACTTGCGCCCAGCGTGGAGCCTTTCACGCCAGCGTTGAATGTCTTCAGCTTGCTGACGGAAATCCCCGCCATATCTGCAACCTTCGCCATTTCAACCGGGCTGCTCAGGTGCACACGCGCCAGAGCACGGCTTTCATCGGTCGTTGGCAGACGTACGCCATAACGCTTGCTGTTTTTGAGAATATCACTCAATGCCAGCATTTTAGGCACGTACTGCTTCGTTTCCTGCGGCAACGGTAACGACCAGAAGTCCGTGGATTTCCCACGCGCTTTGTTCGTTTTAATTGCCTTCATGACCCGACCTTCGCCGCTGTTATAAGCCGCTACGGTCAGAAGCCAGTCGCCGTCAAACATTTTGTTCAGACGCTGCATCATGTTCAGCGCGGCAGTTGTTGAAGCAACAACATCGCGACGCGCGTCATAATTGCGGGTCTGTTTCAAACCATAATTGCGCCCCGTGCTCGGAATGATCTGCCAGATGCCTGCGGCATTGGCACCAGACGTTGCGTGAGGATCAAAAGCGCTCTCCACTATGGGTAGTAGTACCAGTTCCATAGGCATGTTACGTTTTTTAACTTGCCCGGCTATCCAGTACATATACGGCTCTGCCCGTAAAGTTACATCGTGGAGATAGCTCTTATTGCGTAAATATTTCTGTTTCTGTTCGCGAATCCGGTCATTTTCCGGAATTCCCATCTTTAGCTCGTCGCCAATGAAAGCCCACAAGTCACCATCTGGCGCGATAGACGTCCCATCGTCCATCCATCGTGCCTGACTTGTAAACTTTGCTGCTTCCCCTTGACCAGCTGCAGAAAGGCTCTGTGCGTGCTGTTGAACGTTGCCGGTACTCTGGCAACCCACGAGCAGGACAGAGGCGAGTAATATCGCTTTTGCCTTCATGTGTGTGTCAATAGTTGCTTAAAAGACGACCGATCATAACGGCGAACGGAGCCGATGACAAGAAAGTTTTATCAGAACCTATCTTTCTTTGACCTTAACCATGCAAAACGTTCTTCAGGTTGTTGCAATAATGTTTCTTCATTAATTACATTAATTAAATCAATATCTTCTGTTCTTAAAAAAACATTAATTTGCCGCTCATTTTTCAGAATTACAGGTAGTGTTATTTGATTTTTTGCCCGTAACTCCTTAACTTTACGATAATAATCATTTATGGACAAATCGTGCGGAAGAATACTCAAAGCAAACTTCATATTTGATAACGTATATTCATGAGCACAACATACCAATGTATCGTCAGGTAACGCACTTAACTTTTTAAGTGATTGATACATTTGGGATGGCGTCCCTTCAAATAACCGACCACACCCACCAGAAAACAGCGTGTCGCCGCAAAATAGATAAGGTTTACTGAAGTAACAGATATGTCCTAAAGTGTGACCCGGTGTGGCAATTACACTAAATTCATGCCCCAAAACGAAGGCGGTTTCGCCATCTTTGACTACCTGTGTTGTTCCCTTATCTTGTGTCTCTTGTGGGCCATACACCACAATTTGCGGAAACTTTTCCACCAGTTCTTTTACGCCGCCAACGTGATCGTGGTGATGGTGGGTGAGAAATATGGCCTCCGGTTGCCAGTTATTGGCGGTAATGGCGTTTAATACTGGCTCTGCGTCTCCGGGATCGACAATCAGGCAGCGACCTGCTTCATCATTCAAAACCCAGATGTAATTGTCATCAAAGGCGGGAATACTGTTAAGATTCATAGATTACCTCTCAGTGTGAAACGGAAGGTTGTGATGAAACCGGCAAGAGTCCCTCAAACTGTCGTGGCTCCTGATCGCTGGGGCGATTTGCCCTGGGGAGAGCTTTATCGCAAGGCGCTGGAGCGCCAGCTCAACCCGTGGTTCACTAAAATGTATGGTTTTCATCTGCTTAAGATTGGCAATTTAAGCGCAGAAATCAATTGCGAAGCGTGCGCGGTTTCTCATCAAGTGAATGTTTCTGCGCAAGGAATGCCTGTCCAGGTGCAGGCGGACCCACTTCATCTTCCTTTTGCCGATAAATCCGTTGATGTTTGTCTACTGGCACATACATTGCCGTGGTGCACCGATCCGCATCGTTTATTGCGTGAAGCCGATCGGGTATTGATTGATGATGGCTGGCTGGTCATTAGTGGCTTCAATCCCATTAGTTTAATGGGATTACGCAAACTTGTGCCGGTATTGCGCAAAACCTCGCCCTATAACAGCCGGATGTTTACTCTGATGCGGCAGCTGGACTGGCTCTCTTTGTTGAATTTTGAAGTGCTACACGCCAGCCGTTTCCACGTTCTCCCGTGGAACAAACACGGAGGAAAACTTTTGAATGCGCATATTCCTGCGCTTGGTTGCTTACAACTTATTGTTGCCCGGAAACGGACTATTCCTTTAACGCTAAATCCGATGAAACAGAGTAAAAACAAGCCACGAATTCGCCAGGCGGTTGGAGCCACCCGGCAATGTCGTAAACCACAGGCTTAAACTTCGACTTGGTAGCCCGTATCTTCCAGTGTGGGATTCATCGCCGCGGCACGAGCCAGTTCATCACAGCGTTCGTTTTCCGGGTGTCCGGCATGGCCTTTAACCCATTCCCATTTGATTTGATGCTGCCCCAGCGCAGCATCAAGACGTTGCCAGAGATCGACATTTTTAACTGGTTTTTTGTCTGCTGTTTTCCAGCCACGTTTTTTCCAGTTATGGATCCACTGGGTGATACCCTGGCGGACATACTGGCTGTCGGTACTCAAAATGACTTCGCAATGTTCTTTTAACGCCTCCAGCGCGACAATAGCGGCCATCAACTCCATACGGTTGTTGGTGGTGCGGGTGTAGCCAGCGCTAAAGGTTTTCTCGCGTCCGCGATAGCGTAAAATAGCGCCATAACCCCCAGGTCCGGGATTGCCCAGACACGAACCATCGGTGAAAATTTCTACCTGTTTAAGCATCTCTGGTAGACTTCCTGTAATTGAATCGAACTGTAAAACGACAAGTCTGACATAAATGACCGCTATGAGCACTGCAATTACACGCCAGATCGTTCTCGATACCGAAACCACCGGTATGAACCAGATTGGTGCGCACTATGAAGGCCACAAGATCATTGAGATTGGTGCCGTTGAAGTGGTGAACCGTCGCCTGACGGGCAATAACTTCCATGTTTATCTCAAACCCGATCGGCTGGTGGATCCGGAAGCCTTTGGCGTACATGGTATTGCCGATGAATTTTTGCTCGATAAGCCCACGTTTGCCGAAGTAGCCGATGAGTTCATGGACTATATCCGCGGCGCGGAGTTGGTGATCCATAACGCAGCGTTCGATATCGGCTTTATGGACTACGAGTTCTCGTTGCTTAAGCGCGATATTCCGAAGACTAATACCTTCTGTAAGGTCACCGATAGCCTTGCGGTGGCGAGGAAAATGTTTCCCGGTAAACGCAACAGCCTCGATGCGTTATGTGCCCGCTACGAAATAGATAACAGTAAACGAACGCTGCACGGGGCATTACTCGATGCCCAGATCCTTGCGGAAGTTTATCTGGCGATGACCGGTGGTCAAACGTCGATGGCTTTTGCGATGGAAGGAGAGACACAGCAGCAACAAGGTGAAGCAACAATTCAGCGCATTGTACGTCAGGCAAGTAAGTTACGCGTTGTTTTTGCGACAGATGAAGAGCTTGCAGCACATGAAGCCCGTCTCGATCTGGTGCAGAAGAAAGGCGGAAGCTGCCTCTGGCGAGCATAAATACCTGTGAAAGGCGCTAAAAATAGCGACTTGGGCGATTTTTGCAGCAAACGATTCAAAAGATGAGAAAAACCATTGACGACGGGTGAGGCAATCCGTAATATTCGCCTCGTTCCCAACGGAACACAACGCGGAGCGGTAGTTCAGTCGGTTAGAATACCTGCCTGTCACGCAGGGGGTCGCGGGTTCGAGTCCCGTCCGTTCCGCCAATATTCAGAAAGCCCGAATCAGTAATGATTCGGGCTTTCGTCGTTTTGGTGAAGTGAGAATTTTTCACTCCGGAAGTAAAACGGATATGATTTAAAAAATGGCCAGACATTATAAATTCTGGCCACTTCTGTTACTCCAGCGCATCCCATTTCTCCAGCAGTTCTACTGGAATTTCATTTATTACCTCCGAGAAGCGTTTTCCGACCAGGCGTTCTGCCTGGCGCAGCAAAGGAATGGACGGGCTGCTCGGTTCGCTGTGCTCAAACCAGCGACGGATAACACGCAGGCGTTCCAGCGCGTCGTTCCGGTCGCGGATCTGCCGGGGTTCTGCGCCGGTCATCGGTGATATTTCCTCCGAGATACGCACCGGTAGCGCAATCTGCTCTGCCTGCATCTGTTCAGTATGATCGATGGTGGCGTTCTCCGGCTGTTCAGCCTGTGGTTGTGGCAGGATCTCCGGCGTGGTGCTCTGCACTGCTCCCGGCAACAGGGCTAGCAGTTGCGTCAGACGGGAGAAGTCCGGTGCCTGGTCATTCAGCGTTTCACGCGCATGGCGTTGCAGCCGCTCAGTGGTCTCTGCTGCCTGGCGAAAGGCATCCAGCGGCAGTGTGCCGCGCGCTTCCAGGTCTGCCAGTTGCTGGCGTACCGATTCTGGTGCCAGCGCATCCGCCGGACGTAATGCAGATAGCGAACGCTCCACATCCCGTACCTGAAGGCGCATGGCAGCATTATTTGACAGTGTAATGCCACGAATATCCGCCATTACGCCTTCGTGGTCCAGCAACGCCGCCAGCGCGTTACTGCGTGCCACCGCAGCATCTTCGGCGGTGATATCTTCAGTCGCGAGCAGTTGAGGATGGATGGTGTCCGGGTACGTGGCGCACAACGTTTCCAGCAGCGTGAGCGTCTCCGCCAGTCCCCTGGCACCGGCCTGCTGGATACGGCAGCGCAGCAGGACAACCAGAATGCGGATATCTTTGCTGCGCATCAGCAGACGATGGGCGTCCCGCTCAAGCTCCGCCCAGTTAATGTTTTCAGGCGTACTGACAAAATCGCCATATTGCGCTTCTTCACGCGGTGCGGCGCGGGTGAACAGCAGCAGGTATTCCGGATCGTACTCCAGATCCGGGCCGCAGGGGCATTCCGCCGAAATTGGGTCAGACAGGAATATTTCCATTTAATTATCCTCAGTGCGCCAGGTAGTGTTCTGGTTCGAAAATCATGCCCGTCACCGGGTTGTCGTGCATGGCTTTACCCGCCCATGCGGTCCAACCCAGTTGGTACGGACCACCGGTAACAGCCGGAGGGGCGGCGTGGGGCTTTAGCTGTAGCTCAATTTCCCAGCAGTATTCAAAACCACTAAAGGCGCGGACCAGTTCGGTCAGGACAGGCAGGTTATTGCCGCCAGGCAGAAAACGTCGGTAATCCTCCAGCGTCAGCGGGCCGATAACCAGCCGGAACTTATACTGCATGTCCGGCACGGCCTGGCCGATAAGTGCACCATTGCCAATAACAGAAGAGGGGGCAGGCATCCCCAGCCGGGTTATCTCATCGTCCGCCACGGCTATCCAGTGCAGCACATACTCTTGTATCCGGAAAGGTACACCGAAATAGTGCGCCAGCGTGGTGGCCAGACCGTCCGGATTGCGGGACTCACGCACCAGATGGGCCGATGCCGCCAGACGAGCGTGATCCGGCAACGGGCTGTCGGCACTCTCCCGCAAATCCTGCCCGTTGAGGCTGGCGACATAAAAGGCAAAGCGGTCATGTTGCGGTTTATCCAGACCGCCCCCGGCGGACTGGGCGCTGCGCCATGCCTGGTAAAACTGCGTCAGCCAGCGGTGATGAAAAAGATCAGAAAAACGGGTTAGCGTCGGGTCTCTTCGGCTTTCAGTCCGGTTGCGCGCCAGTTCGCTGTAGTGCAGCGGCAGTGGACCGTTCGGCCCCCACAGCCCGAGACTGTACAAACTGATGTGCAAGCGCTCTTCCTGCCAGCTCACACTGGCGATTTCCCGTGGCGCAAAGGTCAGCGCGGGCGTTTGTCCGAGGCGAAATTTTTCTATCCGTGGTTGCCAGGTGTTGCCCGCCGGAACGCGACACAACTGCACATCAACGCGGCGCATCAGGTTCAGAAAACCGTAACGCCAGGGGGTTTCCTGCGCCTGAGTGAAATCGTTGCTCATACGCTTCCCCGCTGTCCCGCCCTGACAGGCCAAGTCATAATTTTACCGCGCTGCATGCTGTGCAGCGTCATCTGCGAGAAGGTATTAATGGAAACATGGCGGGCGATATAGTGTTCCAGCACCAGGCCGAACAGATACGGACTGATGCCGGAAAAACCTTCTTCATCCACCGTCAGTTCACAACTGACGCCACGCCCATAGACCAGTAGTCCGGAACCGGGCAGACGGCGGGTGACCGGGGTCGTTTTACAACCAATCAGGCTGCGCACCTGGCGCGATTGCGGACTGTCATGAGCAGGAATAAACAGGTTCAGCAGATCTCGCAACGCCTGGCCGCCGGTACGGTGATCCAGATCGGCCAGCGGCAGATAATTAAAAGATAACTGGCGGATCAACCGCCATGCCATCTCACGTTCAGCCAGCGGGGGCTGCGGCGAGCGTGGCGGGCGGATAAGCCCTACGCCCGCCACCGGGATGGCCGCATCCACGGTTAGATCGTCCCGGCCATTGCGGGCAATAAGACAGGGCAGATCGCGGTTAGTGACCATGGCCGTGATGGTGATGTGGCGCAGATTTTCCGGGTACGGCGCTTCATACTGGTCAACCAGCGACAGGAACACTTCCGAGCCCGTATAGGGGGTACGGGTGCCGTAACGGCGGGCGTTTTCTGATAAGCGGCGGGGCTCCCGGCGCAGGGAAAAATAACGTCCGTGATTGCCTTCATCATTATTGCGGGTGTGGTAGATCGGGCGAAAGGCCATCTTCCGTGTGGTGTCGGTTTCCAGCCCTTCCACTTCCTGGACCGAGAACACCTCATAATCCAGCGGATGGGTTCTGTCCACCACCAGATGCTGTTCCGTCGTGCTGTGCGTGACATCGATCCGGGCGGTGACGCGGGGAAACAGGTTGATAACCGGGGTACAGAACAGGCTGAACTGTGCCGCATTTGTCTGGTGGATCAGCCAGTCCGGCGGCAGGCGGTTCAGCAGGATAACAATCTCCGCCACGCCACCGTCAATTTTCTGTAATCCGGCAGACAGGCCTGTCGGGGTGAAAAAATAGAAGCGTTCCGGACAGGCAAAATATTCATGCAGCAGGTTATGACCGTGAAACACGTTCCACGCCAGCGGCAGCAGCCCCTGATCCGGCTCCAGGCCTTCGTACATAACGGGCTGTTGCAGATTCACATCCAGCGCGCCGTCAAAATATCCCGGAATGCCAGCCAGGGTCGCGATGGCGCTGGTATGTAGAAGTTCTAACAGGTGTGAGGCCGTACGCTCCTCGCCGCAGAGATAAAACGGCAGCCTATCCAGTCCTGCAAGCTGACTGAACGTTAGTTCACCAAAGGTGCGCAGGGTAATACGCAGCGCCCCGGCGACGTGAATGTTGGCCGGCAGGTAGCGATGCAGGGCAGGCATATCCGGTGGCGCGGCGGTCAGTCGCGCCTCTTCGATGGCGAGCGGCCACAGCGTTACATCCTGGCTGCTGCGAAACTGGCAGGCAGTGCTTTCGCCTTCCGGAATGGCGGAGAAAAAGGCCGTGTCGCGCGGGACGGTAAATCCTTTCGCCAGATCGCCTTCTTCCGTATCGGGATGCAACTGCGCCACGCTCATTGAGGGCGTGGGTGTGACGTAATTGGGGCTGACCACTTCCAGCAGGCGCTGGGTGAAACGGGGGAATTCAGCGTCAATTTTTAGCTGCGTGCGGGCGGTCAGGAAGCTGAAGGCCTCGACCATTCGCTCTACATACGGATCGGCAATATCCGTTCCCTGCATGCCCAGCCGGGCGGCGACTTTGGGATGACGGGCGGCAAATTCGGCTCCCGTTTCCCGCAGATAGCTCAGTTCGCGGTTGTAGTATTCCAGTAGCCGTGGATCCATCGGTCTCTCTCTGAATTAAAAAAACGTAATGCGGCTCTGCTCCATATCCAGCGCGCTACGTACCCGGAATGCAGTCGGATACGGCTGCGTGAGGATCTCGCCGCGAATTTCAAACTGTAATGTGTTATGGCCACTCTGGCGGCGCTCATCCTGAAGTGGGATGATTTGCAGGGTGGACGCTTTCAGCCGGGGTTCAAACCGGGTGATGGTTCGCAAAATGGCCCTGCGGATATCGTCCCACTTGTGCTCATACAGAAAGCTGCCCGCCAGTGGCGGCAGGCCGTAGTTAAGTACGGATGCTGCCGCGTACGGATAACGTGCAGCATCAATATCATCTTCATGGCTGACGGTGTTGAGCAGAAATGACAAATCCCGGCGGATGATCTCCTTAAGCTGAACCGGGCTGACGCTGATACCGTGGTCGCGTTTCTGGTTTGGGGCGTCGTCACACAGGCGGTCAAACAGCGTGGGCAGCAGGTGATTGCCTGGACGCTGGCGGGAAGCGCTCACGCGTCGCTTCCTTCAGCGGTGTTAAAGGTACAGGTGGACAAATCCAGCAGGCTGATATCGCCGTGACCGGTGAGCCACACCCTCTGACCCAGCGCCTGTACCAGTGTCTCTCCCGGACCGTCCTGCCAGACTGTTTCCCGGCACAGACGCAGGGAGTCGGCAGCCTTTTCAGAGCCGCTGTAGCGGGGAAACAGCCAGGCACTGTGTGTATCGCCATTGTTCAGGGTGACGTTGACGGGTTTCCATATCAAATCGATCAGATGCGCAGGCTGCGGCGATTTCAGCGAACAGATTTGTGAAAACGGCAGCCAGATATATGCTCCGCCCGCGATCAGTTCGAGTACCGGACCGGTACGGGAGTCGCTGTCGCTAATCCAGTCAAATGCGCCGCCATTCCACTGCCCGGAAGTGTCTGTTATCGCCTCAAGCGCGCGGCTGCGGTGGGTGTCAGCTTCCTGCGCTTCACCACGGGCGTTACAGGCGAGGGCGGTCAGCAGATCCTCCATCCAGGCGGGCGGCGGGAGAATAACACCGGGTCGCTGTTCGCCCTGAAAGCAGACGTGGCGATATATCTCACAGCGGATCAGCTCGCCAAATACCTGCGCTTCGCGGGTATAATTTGCGTCCATCCGGGCGCATAGCTGGATCTGTTGCAGTGCCCGCGACCAGTCGCCTGCCACGCACAATAACTGAAACAGGCTGTGGCGGCTGGAGGCCTGCGCTGGGTGCATCCTGACCTGCAGCTCTGCCATCTGAATGCCCTCCGCCAGGGAATAATCCCGCAGCAGTGCCGACAAGGTAGTCGGTAGCTTGTTAATGTTTGTCATGAGATATCTCTCCGTGTTGTGCCGGGTTTATCCGGTAATGGCTGTCAATGCCAATGATGCGATGCTCTTTCCGTGTCAGATCGGGCAGTACGGTGCTATGCGCTGTTTCCGGGGCGTATTCCGGGGAAAGTAAATGCAGGATATCAGGGGGAGTCTTTTCGACAGGCCAGGCTGTTTCACCTTCGCCGGTGGCATCCAGTACATTGAGAATAGCGTCAATGCTTAACCCGCCAGTGACCATATCCTGCAATGTCTCGGCTTCGGTGACCAGGTCACGCAATGAATCCAGATCCTGCGAGGTGGGCTCTTCGTTAAAGGGAAAAGGATCAGCATGGCGATGAAGATCTTGTTCGGGAGATAACAATGCCTCGCGGTATTCCTGATAAAGTCGGGTCAGGGCATTCCCTTTTTCCGCACCTTCTCCGGTGGAGGAGGCTCCATGAACAGGAATGATATCGAATGGATTTTGTGATGTCAGATGCTGCTGCCTGAACCAATCCAGATCCAGATATTCGGTTATTGCTTCCGACGTGATGGCAGTCTGCGATATCGTTTTTACTGCGCTCAGGTCCGGAGATGATGGATTGCCATGTACAAGGCACCATGAAGATAACCCCCATTCTATCAGGTCGCCTTCATTCAGACGCATACGGTGATGAGGTTCCACAATCTGGTCGTTTACCGTACAGCAATATTCGGTAGACTGATTGATAATCCACCATGCTTCTTCGTGGCGGGTCAGAGTGAGGGCAATCTTTACATCATCATTCACCTTAAAAACAGGAATCCAGGGAGAGGTAACGGTGAAGATAATTTGTGTTCCCTCAGTCGCGTAAATTGTGTTATCGGCGATCCCGTGCGCCTGTATTTTTTGGAGTCCCCACGTAATATTTGGTTTCATTGTGTATCACTGTGTAGAGTGTTTCTTTCAAAAGAATAAGTTTTCTAAATTTTTAGATAAGCAATGCTGATCAATTTACTTTATCAATATAAGTTTTCGCGGAAATATATAGTGGTGATTTTCAATTTAATATATTCATGGTGTGTATGAAATTGACTTGCTCTATTGAATATCACCATGAAAAAGATACTACCTGCTATATTACATAGTGTTCTGTGATATGCATCATTGTTTCATTCTGCCTTTTTGATAATTCTATTAATTAGAAGTTTTAATCGGTGCAGTTATGTTTATGTATCATTTATATGTTATTACATCATTAGGTGTAACAGATGGACACTCCTGTTTCGCGCAGTGCACTATATGGAAAGCTAACCAAATCTTTGTTTAGATCTTTGGAATCTGCGACAACGTTCTGTAAATTACGTGCTAACCCTTATGTCGAACTGACGCATTGGTTGCATCAGTTAATACAACAACCAGAGAATGACATTCACAATGTGCTTCGACATTATCAAATAACATCTGCTGATGTTGAGAAGGCGTTAATTCAGCAATTGAATATATTGCCTGCCGGAGCGAGTGTAATTAACGATTTTTCCCATCATATCGATCTTTCTGTTGAAAAAGCCTGGATGTTGGCAAGTATCCGCTTTGGCGATCAAAAAATTCGTAGTGGATGGTTATTACTTGCCTGGTTAACCACGCCTGAATTGTGTCGGGTGTTAAAAAATATTTGTGCGCCATTGGCAGAGCTACCGGTAGATGAACTATTAGATATTCTTCCGTCTTTAATCACTTCATCTCCTGAATTAACAGAAATGCCTTATGACGGCTCGGATTTAAATTCTGCAGTACCGGGGGAAGCTAGCCAGGTCTTTGCCGGCGAATCAACTGGAAGCCAATCCGCGCTGGCGAAATACTGTCAGGACATGACTGCGCTGGCCCGTGAAGGCAATATCGATCCGGTCACCGGTCGCGAACACGAGATCCGTACTATGACGGATATTCTGCTGCGCCGTCGCCAGAACAACCCGCTACTGACCGGCGAAGCGGGAGTCGGGAAAACGGCAGTGGTGGAAGGATTCGCGCTGGCGATTGCCGGGGGGGAAGTACCGCCTTCACTGCGTAACGTGCGGTTGCTGTCACTGGATGTTGGCGCGCTGCTGGCTGGGGCGTCCATGAAGGGTGAATTTGAATCTCGCCTGAAAGCGTTGCTGGAAGAGGCCGCGCACTCGCCGCAGCCGGTAATCCTTTTTGTTGATGAAGTTCACACGCTGGTGGGCGCTGGTGGTACATCCGGTATCTGGTTGTCACCAAGATGGATCTGCTGCCGGGCTTCACGGAGTATTTCCACGGGCTGACCAGCCACCTGCGCGCCCAGGTCTGGGGCTTCACCCTGCCATACAGCCGCAGGCGTCACGCCAGCGATCCGCAGTCGCTGCATGCGCTCTGTAGCCAGGAACTGGCAAACCTGACGCTGCGGCTGGATCAGGGGCTGGATACCCGGTTGCAGGAAGAGTACGACCTTAAAAGCCGCCAGCGGCTCTATCGCTTCCCGCGTGAATTTGCCGCGCTGGGTGCGCCGCTGCTGGAAGCCATTGAGCAGATTTTCCTCGATTCAAAATTTGACGCCACCCAGCTTAACAACACCCTGCGCGGCGTATTTTTTACCAGCGCCGCGCAGGCGCAGGCAGACGCCGTAGCCGATCAGACGGGCATCTGGCAGCGTTTTGTCCGGGCTATCAAAGGGAAGGCGGATTCCCCATCCCATACCCTGCCAGACGGCAACCGCAGCTATTTTCTGCACGATCTGCTGACGCAGTTTATCTTCCGCGAAGCGCACCTGGTGGAGCCGAACCTTCAGTGGGCCTGGCGTTACCGTCTGTTGCGTACCGGCGGACATCTGCTGGTACTGGCGCTGGCTTTCTGGTTGTGGCAGGGCATGCAGGGCAGCCAGCAGGGGAACAGCGGTTATCTGAATGAAATCGCCAGCCGGACGACCCAACTGGATAGTGACGTCAAAGCCTATACCGGAAAACCCGCCATGCAGCCGGTTCCCGCATTACTGAACCAGGCGCGGGCGCTCTCTGCCTGGCCGGGGCTGGACCCGGACTCGCCGCCGCTGGCCTGGCGTTATGGTCTTTACAGCGTCCCGCCGGTGATGGAGAGCGTCGCATTCCTGTATGACCGCCTGCTGGACCAGTTACTGCTGCCGCCGCTGGTGAAACGCATGGAATACGTGCTTTCAGATGCGATTGCGCGTCAGGACAGTAAAGCCGCCTATGACGCCCTGCATGTTTATCTGCTGCTGAACCTCGATAAGGACCACGAGGACAAATACAACGCCGCGGAGATCCACGCCTGGGTGCTGAACGATCTGGACAACCGCGACAGCGTGGCGGAGTTTGGCGGTCGCGCAGCCGTGCTGGAACATATCGACGCCCTGTTTGACGGCAGCCGCGTGGTGCATTCGCCCTGGGAAAAAGATGAGGTGCTGATCCGCCAGGCGCGAGCCTTCCTTGACGGCCATACCAGCACCGAGCGTATCTACACTCGAGCCCTAGCTTCCATGGAGAGCGAAGCACCGCAGGAGTTTTCGCTGGTTCGCGCGGTGGGCGCGGATGCGGGAACGGTTTTTGTCCGCACGGATGGCGCACCGCTGGACAGGGGCGTGCCCGGCATCTTCACCCGCGAAGGCTACCGGGAACTGTTTGACAAACGGCTGTCGGAGTTTGTCGCAGCCGCATCAGCGGACGACGCCTGGGTGATGGGCCGGGAAAACGCGCAAAAAAAAACGACTGATATTGTGATGAGCCAGTTGCCGGGGCAGGAACTCCCGGTTACCCGTGAGGTACGTCGTCTGTACCTCGCTGAGTATGCTCGCCGATGGCAGGATTTTCTGGTCAGTATTCACAGCATCAACAGTGCCGGGGAAGACGGCAGTCCCGGGCTGGCGTATGACCTTCAGGTGCTTCGCACACTGGCCTCGCCTGACTCACCTCTGATGCGCCTGAGTAAAGCGGTGGTGGAGCAGACCACGCTGGTACCGCCGCTGGATGCGCAGGCCAGACAAAAACAGATGGCCCAGCGCGCGCAGGACCGGCTCACTGGTAATGCGGGAAAAGCAGTACAGACGGCAAAGCTATTGCAGGACATCCACCCGGAAGAGCGGCTAGAGAAATCACTGGTGGATGACCGTTTCGCCGCCTTGCGGGAAGTGGTTTCCGGGCGGACAGACAGTGGGCAGGGTGGCGGCGCGCCGGAGTTAAATTCGCTGCTGACGATGCTCAATGAGTATTACACCCAGCTCACCATCGCTGATAGTGCACTGGCAGCGAGCACATTACCTGGCCGCATTTCTGCGGCGGATAAACTGCAACTGGAAGCGGCAAAACTGCCCGCACCGCTGAAAAATATTCTGCTGGATCTCACGCAGCAGGGAACGCGCAAAATCAACGCCGGCACCGGTGAAGTGCTGAACGCGCAGATGGAAGCGGTGATTGGCGATGAGTGCCGTGATGCTATTGACGGGCGCTACCCCTTTACCGACAGCCCGCAGGAGGTCAGCGCGGACGATTTTAACCGTATTTTTGCCAGCGGTGGCGTGCTGGATGCGTTCTGGACGAAGCAACTGGCCCCACTGGCGGATACCGCCAGCAACCCGTGGCGCTACAAACCGACTGAAGGCAACATGACATTGCTTGGGCCGGACCTGACACCGTTTCAGGAGGCGAAACAGATCCGCAGCGTTTTTTTTAACGGTGACGGCGGGAAAAAGTTTTCCTGGGCGATGCAGGTCCGCGTCGTGGATATGGACCCTGCAATCACTGAACTGGTGATTGATATCGACGGTCAGGTGCTGCGTTACGCTCACGGCCCGGTCAGACCGCTGAAAGTGAACTGGCCGGGGCCGCGCAACGGCTCAATGGCGGAAATCACCGCCAGCCCGCGCATCCGACAGGACACCTCGACGCTGCTGACTAACGGACCGTGGGCGCTGTTTCACCTGCTGGATGCGGGTAACGCGCAGGAGACGGCGGTACGGGGAACACAGCAGGTTGAATATAGCTTTGACGGGCGGCGGGTGGTGCTGGAAATCACCGCAGGACGGGATTTTGACCCGGTGAACCGTGGGCTACTGCAACGCTTCGCCTGCCCGGAGCGAGCGCTGTGATGCGCCGGGCTGCGGTGGTATCGGTTCCGGCGATGTTCGGCAGACTGCCGGATCAGCGGGACTACGTGCGCTGGCGGGTGAGCGCGAACGATGGGCAGGTGTGGCAGGCGTGGCTGAACCAACAGACGTGGCTGGGACAGGGGCGGCATATTGTTCTGCCGGAAGGAACGGATGCTGCGAAGACCGGAGTAAATGACGGTTGGATGCACCTGTCACCGCGCGAGAAAACGGAGGTGCCGGAACACCATCCGCTACCGTGGAGCTTTGTATTATCGCCGGGATTTCTACCCATTGGTGGGCGCGATGAGTGGTTGAGCGGGGTACTGACCGCCTCGCGTGACAGCACGGGCAGACCGTGGCCGCTGGTGATTTACCAGCGTGCCGGGCGGGAATGGCTGGAAGAGAGCCTGGATGACACACAGGGCTGGCTGTACTGGCTGGCGCAGTTGACGGCAGCTCATGTCTCACCACAGACAGAACGCTGCGGACGACTGGTGGAGCAGACTGACCAGTTGTGGGCGCTATGGCGACCGGGGCCGCGCTGGGCGCAGTGGCTACGCGGCTTACGACGTGTTCCGCAGCGTAGCCGGGAACTCACCGGCTTGCCGGACGCACCAGTAGTGGAACTGCCCGGTGTGCGCCACCTGCCGTGGCCGAGATGGCCAGAGAAAATACTAACGCAGGCACAACAAGGGCAAGGCTGGTTCTGGCAGCAGAACAGTGAAGGGCGGTATGTGGATGCGCTTCGGCTGGATATCCGGCCGCATTAAAAATAATCAGACAAGGAGTAGTGAATCATGGGGTCTTATGATAAAGCCTGTAATAACACTGGTGCAGTCAGGTTTGTACAGCAATATCTGAAAGAATGTGAATTAATCGCTAAGCAACTTGATGTGCCTGTGGAAAATATCCTGGGGCTTGCTGCAAAGGAGTCCTTTTACGGGCAGGGTAGAATCGCGACAGAATACAATAACTACTTTTCCATGCATGGTCCGGCTCCTTTACAGTCAGGACAGGTTCACCCGCTGGGGAGTAATCAAGTGTGGGTTGCCACTTATACCTCTTTTTCAACTAGCGGAAAGTCCTTTGCAATCCGATTTGGTAATGCGGTCAGAAATAAAAAATCTCCGGAGCAATTTGCGCAGGCATTGATTGATTCTGGTTTTAATTCAGGTAAAAACAGTAATGGCGGCCATACCGGTTATGCTAGTGAGTTAGTGGGGGTGATTAATATGGTTAAGCGGAGAATAACATGTCCTGTAAATTAATATCAGTATTGCTTTTCATGGTCGTGTCCGTGAATTGTTGTGCTGAAATTCTTATCAGGAATGTGCCGCGGTTTGATCTAACGAATGTTAACCAGTCAGGTCTTACTGAAACACAGGCGCAGGCATTATTGGTTTTTTCACTAAAAAATGAAAAATATAATGTGGAATTGTCTGGGGTTTTTCTTGACGGTTCTCTGAAAGATAAAAAAGGTAACCTGTTTCATCCTGGGTATTTTAGTTTTGGGGTAGGTTATGATTCTCCTTCCGCCGGTGCGACAGATGTGTGGGGACTATTTTCAGTTAGCCCTGTAACTGGTGATATATGGGAAGAGTATTCATGCAGGAGAATCTCATTTCCCGCGCTGCAAAAAATACAAAAAGGAATAATGAAAAAAACCGGAGCAACGTTTGCCAGTGAAGTGGTTCAGCGCCGGGGGCTGGGTTGTACGGATGAGTAGTACATGTCATGGAATTGCCTGCCGTGACCGTGCTGGCTAGCAAAAATGTTAACGCAGGCGCAGCAGGGGCATGGATGGTTCTGGCAGCAGAACAGCAAGGGGCGGTATGTGGATGCTTTGCGACTGGAGAAAAAATAATGTGCCCACGAATGCTGAGAATAGCTATACAAAAATATGACGATAAACGTGCAGATGGGGAAACAAATATACCCATGAACTTCAAGTTGATTGCTATCTGTTTACTTCAGGCTACCCTTGGTCCCATCTGCGTTGGTGGGTAAGCAAGCATCTTCAGGTTTATTGGATATATAGCAATATAACGAGGTGAACATGGGTAACTCTCAGGATGAGGCTATTCAGCAGGCATACGATGCTTATGACGACTTAATGCTGGATAAACGATATATCAGGGACAATGATGCCTGGGGAGATTTAAAAATTGACCGTGAAAATGGTGCAATCTCATTGTTGCTCAGATGGAAATATAATTGGATAAAAAGATGGGATGCAAAAACTGATTGGACAGATATGGAGAAAAATGCCTTTCATGGGAAAGTTATTTTTGTCATTAATCAAACATGGAATAATAAGATTTTTTTATCCGTTTCTGGGAAGTCTGAGTTTGTCAGTAAGTTTAATGGTAAGGATTTATCTTTCACAATAGAAATAATTCAGACTGATCGGCATGGGTATTGGGATGTGGTGGTGTTTAAAATTGATAATGATGATCCAAATAGTTTTCGTCAGAGTTCCATTGTCTGGAATAGTCGATACGTTGAACTTGACTCTAAAGATATAGTTGCAGCAGCTAAATGCCTTGGTTCATCAAAAATTTGCCATGAGCAAATAGGGCTGTCTCACGAGCTTGGGCATATTATTGGATATCTTACTGATGAATACTATAGTGATGATGCAGATAAAGCAACTACACCATTCTCTGGGGACGCCAGTGCGTTAATGAATATTGGTATGGAACTGCGCTCTCGTTATATGGGAAATGTCATTGAGCGGTTAAATAGAATGGTTCCGGGTTCTAATTTTTTTGTGAAAAGCGTAAAAAAATGAAACTAATATACGCTGTGATTATTTTTTTGATAGTGGGTGGGGCGAAAAATAGCATGCCTGATATTCCTGTACATGCTTATCTGAATGCGAGTGGTGTGTATAATAGAGTTGAAGAGAATGTTCTATTAAATAACTATGGTCAGCCAGCGTATGAATTTATAAAGCCTCGTTATAAACTTGTAGGCGAATATTATATAGAAATTGAAAATACCTATCGCTCAACAAATCCTGAATTCAGAAATATCCCCATCAAAGAAATGTTTTGGCATTTGCGGGGGGATTTAAATCTGACATGTTTTTTTCATTATAAAGATGGACAGTGGCGGGTTATTTCTTATTTTTTCTGGCAGCCGGGCGCTAAATTCTAATCCGATATTAAAGGAATAAATATCATGAGTTTTGTATCTACGGGTAATAAATCTGGCAGTAACGGTGGGCCAGCTATCTCCACGCCACTTATAGCCAGAGAAAGTGGTGGTATAAGCCCTGGTTCAGCCGCAACCGATGTAGCTGATGCAGCCGAGCAGATGGCAGAACAGGCAGCGGCGGACCTGTTTGGTGCGTTGCCGGAACCGTCAGGCCTGGTTAAAGCCGCAGTAGCTGCTGCGCAAGCCGCAGCAGGGATATCGGATATGGCTGGTGCAGTTCAGGATGCGGCGGCGTCGATTGCTGCCGGTGGACCGGGGGCGCATAACGTCACAGTAAGTGGTAGTGCGGTGCCGCCGCAGCTGCTTTTGTTTGCAGGCATGAATGGTTCGGAAGGGCTTGGAAACCTGTTTTCCTACACAGTACAGCTTAAAACCCCGGATACCCTGAACCTCGGATATGTCTCCCCCGCAGCCAACCTGCCGCTCAAGCCGATGGTGGGCAAAGACCTGTGCGTCAGTATCGAACTGGACGGCGGCGGCAAACGGCATATCAGCGGGCTGGTGACAGCGGCGCGGGTGGTGGACCATGAGGGCCGATCGGTAACGTATGAATTACGCCTTGAGCCGTGGCTGAAACTGCTGACCCATACCAGCGACTACAAAGCGTTCCAGAATAAAACTGTGGTGGATATTCTCGATGAAGTACTGGATGAATATTCCTTTCCGGTGGAAAAGCGGCTGGTGGAAAATTATCCGCCTCGAGCCTGGCAGGTGCAGTACGGTGAAACGGATTTTGATTTCATCCAGCGCCTGATGCAGGAGTGGGGAATTTACTGGTGGTTTGAGCACAGCGAGAACAGCCATACGCTGGTGCTGGCGGATGCCATCAATGGTCATAAAGCGTGCCCTGACTCGCCACTGGTGGAGTGGCACCAGGAAGGGCTGAAACTGGACAAGGAATTTATCCACACCATTACGGCCAGTGAGAGGCTGCGTACCGGAAAGTGGGTGATGGACGATTTTGATTTTATGAAGCCTCGTTCGCTGCTGAAAAGTACCGTGGCCAGTCCGCGTGAGACCGGTCATGCTGAATACGAGCATTATGAATGGCCTGGTGATTACTTCACTACGGGCGAAGGCGAGATGCTGACGCGCATTCGTATGGAAGCGCAGCGCAGCCCCGGCAGCCGGGCACATGGGGCAGGTCATATCCGCACTCTCATGACGGGTTACACCTTTACGCTGATGAATCATCCAACGGCAGAGGTCAACCAGGAATACCTACTGGTACAGACCACGCTGTTTTTACGGGATAATGCGCAGCACAGCGGTCAGGAGCAGCATTTTACCTATGTCACCACGTTTGAACTGCACCCCACCAGCGAAGTTTACCGCCCACAGCGAACCCTAAGCAAACCCCACACCAAAGGCCCGCAGAGCGCCATCGTCACCGGCCCGGCAGGGCAGGAAATCTGGACGGATAAATATGGCCGGGTGAAGGTGCAGTTTGGCTGGGACCGTTACGGTAATAATGACGAAAACAGCTCCTGCTGGATCCGAGTGAGCTACCCGTGGGCAGGGAAAGGATTCGGCATGATCCAGATCCCGCGTATTGGTCAGGAAGTGCTGGTTGATTTCAAAAACGGCGACCCGGATTTACCCATCATCGTGGGGCGCACCTATAACCAGGACACCATGCCGCCGTGGGGGCTGCCGGGCATGGCGTCGCAGAGTGGGATATTCAGCCACTCATTGCAGGGAGGGCCGGCTAACGGAAATATGCTGCGCTTCGATGATAAAACGGGTGCGGAAGAAGTGAAGTTCCACGCGGAAAAAGACCTGAATACTACGGTAAAAAACAATGAAACCCACACGATCATGGTCGATCGCACAAAAACCATTGTCAAAAATGAAACCATCAGCGTGGGAGAAGACCGTAATGCCACCATCACAAAAAATGATGGTCTTTCCGTCAAATTGGCTCAAACCATCAATGTCGGAACGACATATCGTCTGGATGTTGGCGATCAATTTACCCTTCGTTGCGGCAATGCAGCGCTTGTATTACACAAGGATGGCTCGATTGAGTTTTGCGGAAAACAACTTTTACTGCACACCAGCGATGTTATGCAACTCATTGGCAGTGGCATTGATATGAATCCGGATGGCGGTACAGCCATGACTGCGGATGATATTGCCCCGTTACCTACCCCGGACGTTTCTGAATAAAAAAATATAAAAGGAATTTTTTCTATGACCAGCCTTTACCGTATTCAGGAGGGCTGCTTTGCCCTGCCTGAAACTTTTCTTGATCGCACCGTCAATATCTTCGTCCCATCGGGCAATGAGAGGGCAACTCCCAGTCTGAATATTTCTCGCGATACGCTCAGGCCAGATGAAAATCTGACCACCTATATTGACCGCCAGATAGCCTTGATGAAAAAAAACCTGGGCCAGCACCGGGTACTTTCGCGGGGAACGGCACTGGCGGGAACTGGCGAAGCTGCCATGACAGGTGAACAGATTCTCGCAACTCATCGTTCTGGAAAAACAGAAGTGTACCAGCGTCAGGCCGGGTTTATCACCGGGCCAGCAAAGGTACTGGTGTTGACGCTGACCACTCAGCGTCCTTTTGATGATCACACCGACCAGCTATGGACTGCATGGTTGACTAGTTTTCAGCCTGCTAAAAGCTAAAAAAAACAGGGAGGTTTTGTCATGTATGAAGCCGCACGGGTGGATGACCCCATCTACCACACCAGCGCCCTTGCCGGGTTTTTGATAGGGGCCATCCTAGGTATCGCCATTATTGCCGTCGCCAGCTTTGCTTTTTTTACCTGCGGCTTTTTGGCCGGGCTGATTTTGAGTTTTCTGGCTGATCAGATAGCTTCCGGAGTCCTGTAACTGGGTGAGGCTATTGGGCGCTCGATACATTCCACAGTGGGAAAAATTCTGACCGGTTCTGATAATGTCAGCACTAACAGTCGCCCGGCCGCCCGCGCCGTACTGAGTACGGTGATATGCGAAGACCATTCTCCGGAAATCCGTATCGCCCAGGGTTCCTGCAACATCTACATCAACAGCCAGCCAGCTGCCCGCAAGGATGACCACACTGAGTGTGATGCAGTGATTGAGGACGGCTCCCCCAATGTCTTTCTCGGCGGTGGTACACAAACGGTACTGGAAATCAGCCCGGAAATCCCTGACTGGCTGCGTCAGGTGGTGGATGTGCTGTATGTGGTCAGCGAATATGAACGTGACAGCCTGCACCGTCAGGTGATGCGCACCCAGGGGAAACTGGCGACGTTCAGCGGCTACAACGCCGACAACCGGTTAAGCTGGCAGCGCAGTCTGCCTGGCGGCAGCCAGAATCCACAGCAGGCCGGTAACCCCCCGGCGCGGAACGACAGCGTGACGGCGCGGGATTATATCTGGAACGCAGACGGTGAAGTTGGCGGCATCAATGACAAACTGCGCGGTTGCCTGGTGTTCAGCTATGACCGCAGCGGCTGGCTGACCAGCCGCACGGGGCAGATGTATGACCATGACCATTATTATTACGACAAAGCGGGCAACCTGCTGACGGACGAGTATCAGGGAGCGGTGCCGGATAACCGCCTGCCGGGTTACGGGCGTGACCGCTACCGCTATAACGAATGGGGCGAACTGACAGAGCGCAGGGACCAGCAACTGGAGTGGAACGCGCAGGGCCAGTTAACGCGGGTCATCAGCAGCAACAGCGAGACGCGGTATCAGTACGATGCGCTGGGCAGGCGTATCAGCAAGGCGACCAGCAATCTCCATACCGACCGGGGAGAACGAAGCCGGACAACGTTTGTGTGGGAAGGGTTCCGGCTGTTGCAGGAGACAACGTGGCAGGGAAAGCGGACGTACCTGTACGACGCGGAACAGCCGTACACGCCGGTAGCCGCCATCACGGGGCGCGGAGAGAGCCAGAAAATCTGGTATTACCACACGGACCTGACGGGCACGGTACAGGAGGTGACCGCGCCGGACGGGACGCTGGTGTGGGCGGGCTACCAGGCGGGATTTGGAGAAAACCGGGGCGACATCAGCAACAGCGGGGCGTACTTTGAACAGCCGCTGCGGCTGCCGGGGCAGTATTATGATGAAGAGACGGGGCTGCACTATAATCTGTTCAGGTATTATGCGCCGGAGTGCGGGAGGTTTATCAGTCAGGATCCGATTTCGATCCGTGGGGGGCTGAATCTTTACAGGTATGCGCCGAATCCGCTGACGCATATTGATCCGTTAGGACTAATGGATCCTTTTGACTTATGGTTTACTCAAAACACAATATCAGACGTGTTTACACAAGGAAAATGGGCCGGGAGATCGGTTGAAGATGCGATTCATGAGGCTAGTGTCACGGGGCGGCTTCCTGATGGGCTGAGTATTAGTTATGAAAAGATAATTCTGCCAAGCGGGGAGGAGGTTTGGGCGACTCTTAATAATCGTACGCTTTATGTGGCCCAACAGGCAAATGTTACAATTAACCCAGTAGATAAAAATGGAAAAGGATTAAATCAGTTGAATAAACTTTTGGATGGAAGGGCACCCACTCCAGAACAACCGGATGTTTTAATAAAACACTGCTAACAGGATGCGTTATGAATGTAGAAAAAGAAATTTATACAGGGCTTTATTTGTTTGGAAATATGAAATTGAACACATCATGCGGAGGTGTATCTGCAGTTATCAAAGTACCGACATATAATAGTAATGTTTTATTTTTTATAAATGATTCACATGTAAGTGAAGAAGATAGCATGGAAAATGCGAAATGTTATAAATTTAACTTAGAAGAATTAGAAAGTATACAAAAGGCGATTGAAAGAGCTTTAAATGACATACGAAATCTAGAGTCTTTATCACGCAGGAATTTGCTTAAGGATAAAGCTTATAGAAACCCCATATAATCCAGCACTCTGAAGTAATGCGGGCGCACAACTTGCCCTCATATAGACGCAGGGAATACCAGCTGTTGCTGGAAATACCATAGCAGAGCGAGCGCAGGATGTATCTTTACGACTCGGAGCAGGCGTACACCCCGGTGGCGAGCGTGACGGGGCGCTGAGAAAGCCGAAAAATCTGGTATTACTACACAGACCTGACAGGCACGGTGCAGGAGGTGACCGCGTCGGACGGGACGCTGGTGTGAGCTGGCTGACCAGCCGCACGGGTCAGATGTACGACCATGACCATTATTATTACGACAAAGCGGGCAACCTGCTGACGGACGAGTATCAGGGAGCGGTGCCGGATAACCGCCTGCCGGGTTACGGGCGTGACCGCTACCGCTATAACGAATGGGGCGAACTGACAGAGCGCAGGGACCAGCAACTGGAGTGGAACGCGCAGGGCCAGTTAACGCGGGTCATCAGCAGCAACAGCGAGACGCGGTATCAGTACGATGCGCTGGGCAGGCGTATCAGCAAGGCGACCAGCAATCTCCATACCGACCGGGGAGAACGAAGCCGGACAACGTTTGTGTGGGAAGGGTTCCGGCTGTTGCAGGAGACAACGTGGCAGGGAAAGCGGACGTACCTGTACGACGCGGAACAGCCGTACACGCCGGTAGCCGCCATCACGGGGCGCGGAGAGAGCCAGAAAATCTGGTATTACCACACGGACCTGACGGGCACGGTACAGGAGGTGACCGCGCCGGACGGGACGCTGGTGTGGGCGGGCTACCAGGCGGGATTTGGAGAAAACCGGGGCGACATCAGCAACAGCGGGGCGTACTTTGAACAGCCGCTGCGGCTGCCGGGGCAGTATTATGATGAAGAGACGGGGCTGCACTATAATCTGTTCAGGTATTATGCGCCGGAGTGCGGGAGGTTTATCAGTCAGGATCCGATTTCGATCCGTGGCGGGCTGAATCTTTACCGGTATGCGCCGAATCCGCTGAGGTGGATCGTTCCACTCGGGTTGCACGATATTTTGGCTGATACGGATATTGTTTGTCGGGGAGGGACGTGTTCAGCAGATAACTTTAAAAATGGAAGTGGTGTCTCTGCTGATGCTAATGGTAAGTTGAGCGGTATATCAACTCAGGCAAAACCTAACGCGGGATTAGAAACACTATCTCAGCCTTTTAAAAATAATCAGATTGGTGTCGCTACAGTAGCTGATATAGAAAAAGCGGGTGGCACAATAACTTTGGATGGGAAATTAAATTCGCCTAATGGAAGCATGATGATGAATCATGCAACTGTTGATGGCTTAACAGCAGAGCAGGCTGAAAAGTTATTTCACCCTACACAACCCAACCCAATATCGGTTGAACAACGAGGTCCTAAACGTGACTGTTAATAATATGACGAAACATTCTTTAGAATACTATGGGTTAGAGAACCGTATTTTTGCGGATTTTGATAATGAAAGAGTACAGGATATTGATATCGTTGGTCTTACTCAGACTGATCATGTTAATACTTTTTCAGGAGAATTAGTTTGCATAAATGAAGGGGATTATATATATATGTTTATGCCAATTGATGAAGTCTTGCCGGAATATATCTTTGCTGAGGGTTTTGTTATAAAGAACCCTTATAGATTTAAGCCTTATAAATGGTGTTGCAAGATTATTGGTGAGTTGGAGTTTAATAAAGAATACGGGCGACGCTTTAATAAGCTGTGAAATGAAAATCCGGGAGCGAAATTAAATCCTTCCGGACTTTTATTATATTTAAGCACACCCGCATCCCACTTTTTATGCCCTTAACTACCTGACGATACTTGGTGAAATAGAAAAAGCGGGAGGCAATACCCTTAGACGGTAAGTTAAATTCACCTAATGGAAAAATGATAATGAATCATGCCAACTGTTGATGGATTAACTACAAAACAAACTCAAGAATTATTTCAGCCAACCAGAGAAAATCCTATTCCCAGGGAAAGAACATTAGAAGTACACTTTTTGTACAAAATAACTCGCATTTTATGTTTAAAAATTGAGATATTCCTCATTACCTAAAACTATTTTTCATAGCTTATACATGATCAAATACTCCTTACATAAATAAGGAGAAAAAATGGAACTTAAAAAATTGATGGAACATATTTCTATTATTCCCGATTACAGTCAAGCCTGGAAAGTGGAACATAAATTGTCAGATATTCTTCTGTTGACTATTTGTGCCGTTATTTCTGGTGTAGAAGGTTGGGAAGATATAGAGGATTTTGGGGAAACACATCTCGATTTTTTAAAACAATATGGTGATTTTGAAAATGGTATCCCTGTTCACGATACCATTGCCAGAGTTGTATCCTGTATCAGTCCTGCAAAATTTCACGAGTGCATTATTAACTGGATGCGTGACTGCCATTCTTCCGATGACAAAGACGTCATCGCGATTGATGGAAAAGCACTTCCACACTCCTATGATAAAAGTGGTCGCAGGAGAGCGGGCTTTCGTAGTCTTCCCCGACTCTCCCCAGCCCTAAACACAACACCCACTCACCACAACCTAAACTCATCCGCATCCCGCCATGCCGGAAACTTTTCGCGATATTCCCTTAACACCGCCATCGACAGCTCCGCATCAATGCGCGTTGCCTGATGCGCGTCGGCAGTAGCGATAATCTCGCCTTGTGGATTAATCACCCGGCTGTCACCGCGATAATGGCAGCCGTTGCCATCGCTGCCGACGCGATTGCATCCCGCCACATACGCCTGATTCTCAATCGCGCGGGCCGTCAGCAATGCCTGCCAGTGCAGAGAGCGCGGAGCAGGCCAGTTGGCGACGTACAGGGCGAGGTCATAATCGTTGAGATTGCGCGACCACACAGGAAAACGTAAGTCGTAGCACACCAGCGGCAAAATACGCCAGCCGCGCCATTCCACAATCACTCGCGCATTGCCTGCTTTGTAATGCAGATGCTCATCTGCCATGCGGAACAGATGACGCTTATCATAAAAATGTACCGTGCCGCCCGGCTCAACCAGCAAAAAGCGGTTAACCGAACCAGACTCCGTTTGTAATGCAACACTGCCTGCAATCAGCGCATTGCACTGCTGCGCCTTAGCTGTCATCCAGTTCACTACGTCATCTTGTGCTAGCGACGAAGCTGCCGCTTCCATGGCAAAGCCGCTGGTAAACATCTCCGGTAGAACGATCACATCGCGCCCGGTAATACCTTCCAGTTGACGATCAAAATGACGCAGGTTGGCAGGACCATCCATCCACACCAGTGGTTGCTGCAAAAGCGTAATCTTCAAACCAGGCACGGTGTACAACTCCTTTATGCGAAGGGTTTTATAACTTTAACACCTTATCAGGCAGTTGCCTTAGCGCAGAATAAATTGATAACAAATGCTGATATTGGAAATATCTGATTTGCAAATTATCGTGTTATCGCCAGGCTTTAGGAGGTTAATAACATGGGCAGGATAAGCTCGGGAGGAATGATGTTTAAGGCAATAACGACAGTCGCCGCACTGGTCATCGCCACCAGTGCAATGGCGCAGGATGATTTAACCATTAGCAGCCTTGCAAAGGGCGAAACCACCAAAGCTGCATTTAATCAGATGGTGCAAGGGCATAAGCTGCCTGCCTGGGTGATGAAAGGCGGTACTTATACCCCTGCACAAACCGTAACGTTGGGAGATGAGACGTATCAGGTGATGAGCGCGTGCAAACCGCATGACTGTGGCTCGCAACGTATCGCTGTGATGTGGTCCGAGAAATCTAATCAGATGACGGGGCTGTTCTCGACTATTGATGAGAAAACGTCGCAAGAGAAACTGACCTGGTTGAATGTGAACGATGCGCTTTCGATTGATGGTAAAACGGTGCTGTTCGCGGCGTTGACCGGCAGCCTGGAAAACCATCCGGATGGCTTTAATTTTAAATAATTAGCGGATAAAGAAACGGAGCCTTTCGGCTCCGTTATTCAATTACGCGGCTTCAACTTTCCGCACTTTCTCCGGCAACTTTACCGGCTTCGTCGCCAGCTCTTCCGGATCAAAGTCATCAACGTTAATACTGCGCAGACGGCTTTCTTCAGCTTTCACCAGAATAGCGGCTTCATCTTTATCAATCAGCCCCTTCGCCAGCGCGTTGTGCGCCAGTTCATCCAGACGGGTAAATGGCAGATTTTTACCCAGCTCTTTACAGATCCGCTGATGAATCGGGTCGGCGGCAATCACATCCACCAACGCCTCTTCCAGCAAGCCAACCGGATTATGCTCGCTCGGCGTCAGGTACTGACCGCGACCAATGCGGGAACGGGTGGCGTTCGGCACTTGTAAAATCTTCGCCACTTTATGATCCAGCTTGTCAGACGGTGCCAGATAATGACGTCCGGTCGGGAAGATCACCACATTCAGCAGCCCGGCAACCACGCGGTTCGGGAAGTTTTGCAGTAAATCGTCCATCGCCTGTTCAGCCTGATACAGCGCATCCTGTACGCCCCAGTGCACCAGCGGCAGGTCGGCTTCATTACGGCCTTCGTCGTCATAACGTTTCAGAACGGCGGAGGCGAGGTAGAGCTGGCTTAAAATATCACCCAGACGGGCCGAGATGCGCTCGCGACGTTTCAGGCTGCCGCCCAGCACCGCCATAGACACATCAGAAAGCAGGGCGAGGTTGGCGCTCAGGCGGTTCAGGTGCTGATAGTAGCGTTTAGTGGCATCGCCGGTTGGCGTGCTGCTGGTTAAACCGCGCGTCAGGCCCAGCCAGAAGCTGCGAACTTTGTTGCTACCGACGTGACCGATATGTTTGAACAACAGTTTATCGAACGCGTTGACGTCATTGTTCTTCGCCGCTTCCATCTCTTCCAGCACGTACGGATGGCAACGAATCGCTCCTTGTCCGAAGATCATCATGCTGCGGGTCAGAATGTTAGCCCCTTCAACGGTGATGGCAATCGGTGCGCCCTGGTAAGCACGCGCCAGGAAGTTGCTTTGCCCGAGCATAATGCCTTTGCCACCAGTGATATCCATCGCATCAATAATCGACTGCTGCCCGCGGTGAGTACAGTGATACTTAACGATAGCCGACAGCACGGCAGGTTTTTCGCCGAGCATAATGCCGTAGGTAATCAGCGATGCCGCAGCATCCATCACGTAGGCATTACCGGCAATACGCGCCAGCGGCTCTTCAATCCCTTCCATCTTACCGATAGAGATTTTGAACTGACGGCGAATGTGAGCATACGCGCCGGTTGCCAGCGCTACCGATTTCACGCCGCCGGTTGAGTTGGAAGGCAGTGTGATGCCGCGGCCTACCGAGAGGCACTCCACCAGCATCCGCCAGCCTTGCCCGGCCATTTTTGGTCCGCCGATAATGTAATCGATCGGTACGAAGACATCTTTACCGCGCGTCGGTCCGTTCTGGAACGGTACGTTCAGCGGGAAGTGGCGACGACCAATTTCCACGCCCGGCGTGGTGGTCGGGATCAGCGCACAGGTAATACCTAAATCTTCTGCGCCACCCAGCAATTTTTCCGGGTCGGAGAGTTTAAACGCCAGACCAAGCACGGTCGCAATCGGTGCCAGCGTAATGTAGCGTTTGTTCCAGGTCAGACGCATCCCCAGCACCTGCTGGCCCTGCCATTCACCCATGCAGACAATCCCGGTATCCGGGATAGCGCCCGCATCGGAACCCGCTTCCGGGCTGGTTAGCGCAAAACAAGGGATTTCCTGACCACGCGCCAGACGCGGCAGATAGTGATCTTTCTGCTCGTCAGTGCCGTAATGTTGCAGCAGCTCGCCCGGGCCTAATGAGTTCGGCACGCCGACGGTAATCGCCAGGATCCCGCTCACGCCGGAGAGTTTTTGCAGCACACGAGACTGGGCATAAGCCGAGAACTCCAGCCCGCCGTACTCTTTTTTGATAATCATCGCGAAGAAGCGATGCTCTTTAAGGTACGCCCACAACTCCGGCGGCAGATCCGCCAGCTCATGAGTAATCTGGAAATCATTCGCCATCCGGCAGGCTTCTTCTACCGGGCCGTCGAGAAACGCTTGCTCTTCGGCGGTCAGGCGCGGCTGCGGATAGTTATGCAGCTTTTTCCAGTCCGGCTTGCCCTGGAACAAGTCGCCCTCCCACCAGGTGGTGCCCGCATCAATCGCTTCTTTCTCAGTGCGCGACATCGGCGGCATCACCTTACGGAAACCGCGAAATACCGGCGCGGAAATCATCGACTTACGCATAGGTGCAAAGTTAAACGGCACGAGGATAATGGCCAGAGGCACCAGTACCCACGCCGACCACAGACCAGCGACGCCGAGGGCAGCTGTCCAGGCGAGCAAAATCAGACTGCTGATAAATAAGCTCACGCGGTGATAGAACAACGCGCCGAGCAGGACAACTGTAGCGAGAATACTCAAAATCATCATAACGAAAAGCCCCTTACTTGTAGGAGGTCTGACCACTTGTGATGATATGGTTGTAGTGGATGTAAAAACATTTAGCAATGTGTTTACAATATAATTACAACGAAGCTCACATTGTTGCTGTTTTTATCTACACTTCAGGGCAAAAAGTCCTGGTCATAGCACCTGCCCGTACTTCTCGCTTTTGGCGGTATCCGGTACACTGCATTTTGTCTATTACATTTATGCTGAAGGATATCCTCATGTACCAGGATCTTATTCGTAACGAACTGAACGAAGCGGCGGAAACGCTGGCTAACTTTTTAAAAGATGACGCCAATATTCACGCCATTCAGCGAGCGGCGGTCCTGTTAGCAGACAGTTTTAAAGCTGGTGGCAAAGTGCTTTCCTGTGGCAATGGCGGTTCCCATTGCGACGCTATGCACTTTGCCGAAGAGTTGACCGGTCGCTACCGTGAAAACCGTCCGGGCTACCCGGCGATTGCTATTTCTGACGTTAGTCATATTTCATGCGTCGGTAACGATTTCGGTTTCAATGATATTTTCTCCCGTTACGTTGAAGCGGTAGGTCGCGAAGGCGATGTACTGCTGGGGATCTCCACCTCCGGTAACTCTGCAAACGTGATCAAAGCGATCGCAGCGGCGCGTGAGAAGGGGATGAAAGTGATCACCCTGACCGGTAAAGACGGCGGCAAAATGGCTAGCACGGCGGATATCGAAATTCGCGTTCCGCACTTTGGTTATGCCGACCGCATTCAGGAGATTCACATTAAAGTGATCCATATCCTGATCCAGTTGATTGAAAAAGAGATGGTTAAGTAAGTCTGGCGTAGGCCGGATAAGACGTTTACGCCGCATCCGGCATTTGTGCGCTGATGCCTGATGCGACGCTGACGCGTCTTATCATGCCTACAAATCTGTGCGCGAACCGTAGGCCGAATAATGCGTTCACGCCGCATCCGACCTGAAAATTCTTAAATCAATCTTCGCCGGGGGCCATGCGCTCCCGCTGTTGTGGAGGTTACCCATGTGCGAATTGCTCGGGATGAGCGCCAACGTCCCTACCGATATCTGCTTTAGTTTCACCGGTCTGGTGCAGCGTGGTGGTGGAACCGGGCCACATAAAGATGGCTGGGGCATTACCTTTTACGAAGGTAAAGGCTGTCGCACATTTAAAGATCCGCAACCCAGCTTTAACTCACCTATCGCCAAACTGGTCCAGGACTACCCAATAAAATCTTGTTCGGTGGTGGCTCATATTCGCCAGGCTAATCGGGGCGAGGTGGCGCTGGAAAATACTCACCCGTTTACCCGCGAGTTATGGGGGCGTAACTGGACTTATGCCCATAACGGGCAACTGACGGGCTACAAATCACTGGAAACCGGCAACTTCCGCCCGGTCGGTGAAACCGACAGCGAAAAAGCCTTTTGCTGGCTCCTGCATAAATTAACGCAGCGTTACCCGCGCACGCCGGGCAACATGGCGGCAGTGTTTAAATATATCGCCTCACTGGCGGATGAACTGCGGGCGAAGGGCGTTTTCAACATGCTGCTTTCGGACGGGCGCTATGTAATGGCGTATTGCTCGACTAATTTACACTGGATCACCCGCCGCGCGCCGTTTGGCGTGGCAACGTTGCTGGATCAGGATGTGGAAATCGACTTCAGCTCGCAGACCACACCGAATGATGTGGTCACGGTGATTGCGACACAGCCGCTGACGGGCAATGAAACCTGGCAAAAAATTATGCCAGGCGAATGGCGCTTATTTTGCCTCGGGGAGCGTGTAGTTTGATGCCAGTTGTGGCTGCACCACTTCGTGGCTTAACGGCTTGCTGACCACGTAACGGCCATTGACCACAGAAACGGTCGGTGGCTTACGGGTTTGCTCAAAGTAGTCGTAGCCCGGCTTCAGCTGCTCCCAGAAGTCCTTAAAGTTGGAATATTTATGGCGCTTCATATTGGCGTCGGTCATGCGGAATGGGTAAATACTCACCTGCACGCTCGGCTGACCAAACACCAGCGCACCAGTAACGAACTGGAAGATCTCATCAATACCCTGATTGGTCATCGCGTAGCAGCCGATGGAAACACAATCGCCGTGGATCATCAGGTATTTCCCTTCATAACCATGCGCACGGTCATAGGCATTGGGGAATCCAATATTAATCGCTTTGTAGTAACGGCTGTCTGGTTTTAATTGATTACGCTGGACGCTATAAAACCCTTCCGGGCTTTTGAAATCGCCCTGACGCTGTTTTGGCCCTAAGCCGCCGGAATATTTACAGATTTTATAACTGTCGAGCAGCTGATATTGCTCGCCCATTTTGACGTAGAGATCGAGCGTACGTTCTTCCTTGAAGATCTGGATGTAGACAGGGGATCCCATCAACTGCTGCTTATACTCTTTGCTCACTGGCGTGGTCGAGCTACTGCTGCCCAGCAAACCGGCAAACGAAACGCACGGGATCAACAACATCGCAAGAATTAATGCGATTTTACGCATACTGCTTATTCCTTGATAAAACGGTTACACACGCCAGGACGGCAAAATGGATCCCAAATCGGAATAGTCTGGATTTGGAAGGCTCACATTATCACCAAAAGAGTTTTACGCAAGCCTGTCGGCGCAGGGTTTACAAATTTCATCGGAAGCGGGCTTTACCCAAAGAGCGCCGCGTGAGTTCCAGTTCTCTCAAATCGTAAAAGTTTATCGGTAAGTTTGTAAATCAGGAGCCAGTCCGGTTCGACATGAGCATCGCGATAACCTTTCCATGAACCTTGCAGCGGGTGGTCTTTATAAACAGCTGGAAGCGGTAAAGTATTCTTGATAAGAAGCGTCATAAGATATTTCAATTTATTCATATCCTTATGACGCTTTTGTGCAAGTTTTACATCCTTTGAAAATTGTCCCGAGTATTCAATATCCCTTTGAATCATATTTAAATTCCTAATTTATCAAATAAATCATCGGCGTCTTTGGCCTTATGAACATCAACGCCAGCTTCGCTGTTTTTGATTGATTGAATGGTTAATTGATTAGGCTCGCGTAAATCAAACGGCAATGCCTTTTCACGCGCGACCTTTGTGAGGGTTATGCGAACCAGGTCAGAGATGGTCAGCCCCATCCCGGCCAGTACGTCCGCCGCCTGATTCTTCAGATCTTCATCGATTCGGGCGCGAACAAACGCGTTAGCAGCCATTGGGGTATCTCCTGTGCTGTATATTTATTCAGCTTGAATTGTAGCTCAAATGAGCAACAGCGACAATCTATGAGTAATTTAATAAACGGATGTTTTTACATAATTAACTGAAATATATTTATTAATTTTATAATAATGGTTTATTAAGTTTGTTCAGGTACGGGCCGGGATACACTGTAACATCAATGCATGACCAGCCATTATTGAATATGTCCTTGCCGTCGATTCCATCCTTTGTATTGTCGGGATTACTGTTGATTTGTTTGCCGTTTTCTTCATTTGCCAGCGCCACCACATCACATATCTCTTTCAGCTACGCCGCCCGCCAGCGGATGCAAAACCGTGCGCGTTTATTAAAACAGTACCAAACCCATCTGAAAAAACAGGCCAGCTATATTGTGGAAGGCAATGCCGAAAGCAGAAGGGCGCTGCGCCAGCACAACCGCGAACAGATAAAACAGCATCCAGAATGGTTTCCTGCGCCGCTCAAGGCGAGTGACAGACGCTGGCAGGCGCTGGCGGAAAACAACCACTTTTTAAGCAGCGATCACCTGCATAACATCACCGAAGTGGCGATTCACCGCCTGGAGCAGCAGCTTGGCAAGCCTTACGTCTGGGGCGGCACGCGGCCTGATAATGGCTTTGACTGTAGCGGGTTGGTTTTTTATGCCTACAACAAGATCCTCGAGGCGAAGCTCCCGCGTACGGCTAATGAGATGTATCACTACCGTCGGGCAACGATTGTGGCGAACAACGACCTGCGCCGGGGAGATTTGCTGTTTTTCCATATCCACAGCCGCGAGATTGCTGACCATATGGGGGTGTATCTGGGAGACGGGCAGTTTATCGAGTCGCCACGCACCGGGGAAACTATTCGGGTAAGCCAGTTAGCAGAACCTTTCTGGCAGGATCATTTTTTAGGCGCGCGCCGGATTTTGACGGAAGAGACGATTTTGTAGGACGGATAAGGCGTTTACGCCGCATCCGGCGGTTGTGCACGGATGCCTGATGTGACACTGACGCGTCTTATCAGACCTACAAATTTGTGCGTTTTTGCGAGCCGCTTTCCCGTTATTCCATAACCTCATTGCCGACCTTTCCTTTTCTTCTTACCGTTGAGAAAAAGGAGTCGCTATGTCTGAATATCGTCGGTATTACATCAAGGGGGGAACCTGGTTTTTCACGGTTAACCTACGAAATCGTCGAAGCCACCTTCTGACCGCTCAGTTCCAGATGCTCCGTAACGCTATTATTAACGTTAAGCGAGACAGACCTTTTGAAATCAACGCTTGGGTCGTTTTGCCAGAGCATATGCATTGCATATGGACATTACCTGAAGGCGATGATGATTTTTCCTCGCGCTGGAGAGAGATTAAAAAGCAATTCACCCATGCTTGTGGATTGAAAAATATCTGGCAACCACGTTTTTGGGAGCACACCATCCGCAATACCAAAGACTATCGCCATCATGTTGATTATATTTATATAAATCCAGTAAAACATAGCTGGGTAAAGCAAGTGAGTGATTGGCCATTCTCAACGTTCCATCGCGATGTCGCGCGAGGGTTATATCCCATTGATTGGGCGGGAGACATAACGGATTTTAGTGCCGGGGAGCGTATCATTTCATAATTGTGCGCGGATGCCTGATGCGACGCTGGCGCGTCTTATCATGCCTACAAACCTGTGCCGGATCGGTAGGCCGGATAAGGCGTTCACGCCGCATCCGGCGGTTGTGCACCGATGCCGGATACCTACATCAGCGCCCCCATAATCTTCAACTCCAGCTCATCCGGCACTTCGTTATACGACAGCACATGCAGCCCCGGCGCAAACAACCTTGCATAGCGCGCCAGTTATGCACCGATGCCTGATGCGACGCTAGCGCGTCTTATCATGCCTACAAACTTGTGCCGCATCCGGCAATTGTGCGCGGATGCCTGATGCGACGCTGGCACATCTTATCATGCCTACAAACCTGCGCCTGAACGGTAGGCCGGATAAGGCGTTCACGCCGCATCCGGCGGTTATGCACCGATGCCTGATGCGACGCTGACGCGTCTTATCATGCCTACATCAACGCCCCCATTATCTTCAACTCCAGCTCATCCGGCACTTCGTTATACGACAGCACATGCAGCCCCGGCGCAAACAACCTTGCATAGCGAGCCAGCAAAGGACGCAACTGCGGCGGCACCAGCAGCACCGGGTCTTTCCCCGCTGCTTTCATCTGCTCCTTCACCTGCGGCATCGTGCTCTGGAACTGGTTGAGCATGTTCGGGTCGACCGGCACGCTGTCGAGCATCACTTTACCGCCCTGTTGCGCCTGATTCACCACATTGGTGAGCAGATTTTCCAGCTCATTATTCAGCGTATACACCGTCAGCTCCTGCTTGCGAACGAACGGATGGGTAATGCTGTGCCGCAGCGCCAGGCGTACATCGGCCGCCAGCAGAATATGATCTTTAGTCACCGCGCTACTGGCGACCAGCACGGTGGCGATGGTGACGATATCGCGCAGGGAAACGCCTTCGGTCAGTAGTGTGCGGTACACTTTCAGCAACTGGCTGTAATTCAGCGCCGCGCTTAAGTCTTCTGCCAGGCGCGGTGCCATCGACGACAAACGGTTATGCAACTGTGTGATGTCGTCATAGTTAAACAAATCAGGAATATAGCTGCGTACAATCTTATTCACATGGGTGGCAATCACGCTGGCGCTGTCGATCACCTGATACCCCATATTCAGCGCCTTCGCTTTCTGCGCAGGCTGGATCCAGGTCACCGGCATCCCGTATGCCGGGTCGTTCCCCAGCACGCCGTCAATCTCGCCGTAGGTTTCGCTGGAGGGCAGGGCCATCAGTTTATCCGCCGGAATATCCGCTTCATCAGCCTTAATGCCGTTGATGAAAATAGCGTACTGGCTGGGCTTAAGGCGGAAGTTTTCCCGAATGCGGATCTCCGGCAGCAGCACGCCGTTGCCGTCGGATATCACCTGTCGCACGCCGCGAATACGCTGGGTGAGCGGGTTGCCCTGGGCTTTGTCCACCAGCGCCACCAGCTTGTAACCGAGGCTTAAACTGATAGGCTCGATCAGCGGTATCGTTTCCCAACTGACCTGTTGCTCGCTGGTTTCGGTGATGGTGCGGGTCAGCGTTTCGAGACTTTTCTCCTCCGCCTCCGCTGCCTGCGGGCGTTTGCTCATCCGCCAGCCGGTAAAGCCAAGCAGGGCGCTGAACAGCAAAAACGGCAGGTGCGGCATCCCCGGTACCACCGCCAGCACGAACATGATCCCGGTAGCGGTGTAGAGCACCGACGGGCTTGCCAGCAGCTGGTGGCGCACGTCATGGGCGATATCGCCGTTGTCGCTGACGCGGGTGACGATAATCGCCGCCGCGGTGGAGAGCAGCAGGGAAGGGATCTGCGCCACCAGCCCGTCGCCGATGGTCATCAGCACATATTGCTGGAAGGCGGCGTCGGCGCTCAGGTTGTATTTGAAGATCCCGATACAGACACCGCCGATCAGGTTGATCGCCAGAATCATCATCCCGGCGATGGCGTCCCCGCGCACAAACTTTGATGCCCCGTCCATCGCGCCGTAGAAATCGGCCTCGCTGGCGACATCTTTACGCCGGGTTTGCGCCTGCGCCTGGTTGATCAACCCGGCGTTAAGGTCGGCGTCAATCGCCATCTGTTTGCCGGGCATCGCGTCCAGGGTAAAGCGGGCAGAAACCTCGGAAATACGCTCGGCCCCTTTGGTGACGACGATAAAGTTGATTGTCAACAGCGTCAGTAAATCCGAGCGTGAAAGCATTATCGCCGCGCTGCACGGGCAGTCGATTTTTAACGGTGGTGGGCTGTCGCCGTTAAATAAAATCAGCCCGTCTCATCCGCCAAAACCTGCCACCGTGGCGGTGCCGGAAGAGACGGAGAAAAAAGCGCGTGATGTGAATGAGAAAACGGCGCTGCTGAAGAAGAAATCCGCCACCGAGCTTGGCGAGCTGGCGACCAGTATCAACACTATCGCCCGCGATGCGCATATGGAAGCCAATCTGGAGATGGAGATTGTCCCGCAGGGATTACGCGTGCTGATTAAAGACGACCAGAACCGCAATATGTTTGAACGCGGCAGCGCGAAGATTATGCCGTTCTTTAAAACGCTGCTGGTAGAGTTAGCGCCAGTGTTCGACTCGCTCGATAACAAAATTATTATTACTGGTCATACTGATGCGATGGCCTACAAAAACAATATCTATAACAACTGGAACCTTTCGGGTGACCGCGCACTTTCGGCCCGTCGGGTGCTGGAAGACGCCGGAATGCCGGAAGATAAAGTGATGCAGGTGAGCGCGATGGCGGACCAGATGCTGCTGGATGCCAAAAACCCGCAAAGCGCGGGTAACAGGCGTATTGAGATTATGGTGCTGACCAAAAGTGCGTCCGATACGTTGTATCAATATTTTGGTCAGCATGGGGATAAGGTGGTGCAGCCGCTGGTGCAAAAGCTGGATAAGCAGCAGGTGCTTTCGCAGCGAACGCGTTAAATGCTGAATCTTTACGCATTTCTCAAACCCTGAAATCACTGTATACTTTACCAGTGTTGAGAGGTGAGCAATGCGTAAAATCATTCATGTGGATATGGACTGCTTTTTCGCCGCAGTGGAGATGCGCGACAATCCCGCCCTGCGCGATATCCCTATTGCTATTGGCGGCAGCCGTGAACGTCGGGGGGTGATCAGCACCGCCAATTACCCCGCGCGTAAATTTGGCGTACGTAGCGCTATGCCGACAGGGATGGCGCTCAAATTATGCCCACATCTCACCTTGCTTCCGGGGCGCTTTGACGCCTACAAAGAAGCCTCAAATCATATCCGTGAAATCTTCTCGCGCTACACCTCGCGCATTGAACCGTTGTCACTGGATGAGGCTTATCTCGATGTCACCGATAGCGTCCATTGCCACGGTTCTGCGACCCTCATCGCCCAGGAAATCCGCCAGACGATCTTCAACGAGCTGCAACTGACGGCATCTGCGGGCGTGGCACCAGTAAAGTTTCTCGCCAAAATCGCCTCCGACATGAATAAACCCAACGGCCAGTTTGTGATTACGCCGGCAGAAGTTCCGGCATTTTTACAAACCTTACCACTGGCAAAAATCCCCGGCGTCGGCAAAGTCTCTGCGGCAAAACTGGAAGCGATGGGGCTGCGGACCTGCGGTGATGTACAAAAGTGTGATCTGGTGATACTGCTTAAACGCTTTGGCAAATTTGGCCGCATTTTGTGGGAGCGTAGTCAGGGGATTGACGAACGCGATGTTAACAGCGAACGGTTGCGAAAATCCGTCGGCGTGGAACGCACGATGGCGGAAGATATTCATCACTGGTCTGAATGTGAAGCGATTATCGAGCGGCTGTATCCGGAACTTGAACGCCGTCTGGCAAAGGTGAAACCTGATTTACTGATTGCTCGCCAGGGGGTGAAATTAAAGTTTGATGATTTTCAGCAAACCACCCAGGAGCACGTCTGGCCGCGGCTGAATAAAGCTGACTTAATCGCCACCGCGCGTAAAACCTGGGATGAACGCCGCGGCGGGCGCGGTGTGCGACTGGTGGGGCTGCATGTGACGTTGCTTGACCCGCAAATGGAAAGACAACTGGTGCTGGGATTATGATGTATACTATTATGTATATTCTGGTGTGCATTATTATGAGGGGATCACTGTATGCATCGAATTCTCGCTGAAAAATCGGTCAATATCACTGAATTACGTAAAAACCCAGCTAAATACTTTATTGATCAACCGGTTGCGGTTCTTTCTAATAATCGCCCCGCAGGATATCTCTTAAGTGCCAGCGCATTCGAAGCGTTAATGGACATGCTTGCAGAACAAGAGGAGAAAAAGCCCATAAAGGCGCGTTTCCGTCCGAGTGCTGCAAGATTAGAGGAAATTACACGCCGCGCTGAACAATATCTTAATGATATGACGGATGATGATTTCAATGACTTTAAGGAATAAGGATGCGGGTATTCAAAACAAAACTTATTCGCCTGCAACTTACAGCAGAGGAACTTGATGCGTTAACGGCGGATTTTATTTCCTATAAGCGCGACGGTGTTTTGCCAGATATATTTGGTCGCGATGCACTCTACGACGACTCGTTTACCTGGCCATTAATCAAATTTGAGCGAGTTGCTCATATTCATCTGGCAAATGTGAATAATCCATTTCCGCCACAGTTGCGCCAATTCAGCAGAACGAATGACGAAGCGCATTTGGTATATTGTCAGGGTGCGTTTGATGAGCAAGCATGGTTGCTCATTGCCATTCTGAAGCCTGAACCTCATAAACTGGCTCGAGATAACAACCAAATGCATAAAATTGGAAAAATGGCAGAAGCGTTTCGCATGCGTTTTTGAATTTATATTATGAATAACATACAAATAAGAGATTATCAGCCTGGCGATTTTCAGCAACTATGCGCTATTTTCATTAGAGCGGTTACGATGACCGCCAGTCAGCATTATTCACCACAACAAATTGCCGCTTGGGCGCAGATTGACGAATCTCGCTGGAAGGAGAAACTCGCGAAATCACAAGTGCGGGTTGCAGTCATTAATGCAAAACTGGTCGGCTTTATTACCTGCGTTGAACACTATATCGATATGTTATTTGTTGACCCTGAATACACCCGCCGTGGGGTTGCCAGCGCTTTGTTAAAACCTTTGATTAAGTCTGAATCCGAACTTACGGTGGACGCAAGCATAACCGCAAAACCCTTTTTTGAACGTTATGGTTTTCAGAGAGTTAAGCAGCAGCGCGTTGAATGCCGGGGAGCGTGGTTTATTAATTTTTATATGCGTTATAAACCGCAACATTAAATCCAGCTTGCAATGAAAATAACGCCCGACTAATATGTGCGCGTTTTCTTATTCCACAAACTGCAAGGAGGTAAATCATGACAAATCCTTTATCAATGACTCTTTGCAGACCTTTCCAGGATTAATTCTTTTTTTCTTGCCCTGGATTCGTCTGCCATTTCCTGATTTTTAATATTTATATACTCTAAATAATTCGAGTTGCAGGAAGGTGACAAGCGAGTGAATCGCCAGGAGCTTACTAAAGTAAGTGACTGGGGTGAACGAACGCAGTCGCAGTACATGCAACTTGAAGTATGACGAGTATAAATGGAATGGTACATGGGCAAATATATTCGTCCCTTATCCGATGCGGTATTTACCATCGCATCTGATGACCTGTGGATCGAGAGTTTAGCGATCCAACAATTACACACCACGGCAAATTTACCCAACATGCAGCGCGTGGTGGGGATGCCAGATTTACACCCCGGACGCGGCTACCCGATTGGCGCAGCGTTCTTCTCCGCAGGCCGTTTTTACCCAGCACTGGTCGGCAATGATATCGGCTGTGGCATGGCGCTATGGCAAACAGATATTCTTGCTCGCAAATACAACGCCGATAAGTTTGAAAAGCGATTATCAGCTTTGGATGACGTTGCTGAAGAAAGCTGGCTGGAGGAAAACCTGCCATCAGCATTTGCACAGCATCCGTGGCGCAGCTCGCTTGGCTCTATCGGTGGCGGCAATCATTTCGCTGAACTGCAACAAGTTGATCAAATCATCAACGCTGAACTGTTTGCACTGGCAGGTCTGGATGCGCAGCATCTGCAACTGCTGGTTCATAGCGGCTCGAGGGGGGTGGGGCAGTCTATTTTACAGCGGCATATTGCCTCGTTTTCGCATCATGGTTTGCCTGAAGGCAGTGACGATGCGCTACGGTACATTGCGGAACATGACGATGCGCTGGCATTTGCGCGTATTAATCGCCAGCTGATCGCTTTGCGCATAATGCAACAGGTTAAGGCCACGGGAAGTCCGGTTCTGGATGTGGCGCATAACTTTGTTAGCGCGTGTCAAATCGGCGATCAACAGGGCTGGTTGCATCGTAAAGGTGCCACGCCGGATGACAACGGTCTGGTGATTATTCCCGGTTCACGCGGTGATTACTCCTGGCTTGTACAGCCTGTTGCGAACGAAAAAACGCTCCACTCGCTGGCGCATGGGGCAGGGCGTAAATGGGGGCGCACCGAGTGTAAAGGGCGTCTGGCAGCGAAATACACGGCGACGCAACTCTCGCGTACTGAACTTGGCAGTCGGGTAATTTGTCGCGATAAACAACTCATCTTTGAAGAAGCGCCACAAGCCTATAAATCGGCTGAAAGCGTGGTGCAATGTCTGGTGCAGGCCGGTTTAATTATTCTTGTCGCGCGGCTGCGTCCGGTGCTAACGCTCAAAAACAGTGGAGGGAAAAAAGGATGATCTTGCTACAACTCTCCTCAGCGCAGGGGCCGGAAGAATGTTGTCTCGCAGTGAAAAAGGCGCTGGACAGGCTAATTAAAGAAGCTGCCCGACAAGACGTCGCGGTAACGGTGCTGGAAACAGAAACGGGCCGCTACTCTGACACGCTGCGTTCGGCGCTGGTTTCTCTGGATGGCGATAACGCATGGGCATTAAGCGAAAGCTGGTGTGGCACTATTCAGTGGATTTGTCCGAGTCCGTATCGGCCTCATCATGGGCGCAAAAACTGGTTTCTGGGCATTGGGCGTTTTACCGCTGATGAGCAGGAGCAATCCGATGCGATCCGGTATGAGACGCTGCGTTCGTCGGGGCCGGGCGGTCAACATGTCAATAAAACCGACTCGGCGGTACGCGCCACGCATCTGGCATCCGGTATTAGCGTGAAGGTTCAGTCAGAGCGCAGCCAGCATGCTAACAAACGGCTGGCGCGATTGCTGATTGCCTGGAAGCTGGAGCAGCAGCAACAGGAAAATAGCGCGGCGCTGAAATCGCAGCGGCGAATGTTCCATCACCAGATTGAACGTGGCAACCCGCGACGAACGTTTACAGGGATGGCTTTTATCGAAGGATAATGAAGGATGAAACTGCCGGAAGGCGATTAAACGCCATCCGGCAGCAAATCAAATAATTACTTCGCCGGAATTTCTTTCAGCAGTTCAGTCAGCAGTGTCCAGTAATGACCTACGCTTTCGATGTGAACTTGCTCATCCGGAGAGTGTGGACCGGTGATTGTTGGCCCGATAGAAACCATGTCCATTTCCGGATACGGTTTTTTGAACAGACCACATTCCAGGCCCGCGTGGATAATCTGGATGTTCGGCGTCTTGTTGAACAGGCGCTGATAGGTTTCACGTACCAGATGCATCACCGGAGAATTAGCGTCCGGCTGCCAGCCAGGATATGCGCCTTTTGCTTCGGTTTTCGCGCCAGCCAGTTTACCCAGCGAATCCAGCATGCTCACCACGTAGTCTTTACCGCTGTCGATCAGAGAACGGATCAGGCAGTGAATTTCTACGTTATTGTCAGTCATGGTCACCACACCGACGTTCAGGGAGGTTTCGACCACACCTTTTGCCACGTCGGAATTGCGGATCACACCGTTCGGGGTGGCGTTCAGCAGACGAATAAAGGTATCGCGAGATTTCGCAATCAGGGCAGCTTTATCGTTCGCTACAGAGTCCAGCAACAAGGCCAGATTTTTCTCTTTCTCTGCCAGCTCGTTTTTCAGGATCTCCTGATAGGTATTCACCAGAGATTTCAGGGCGTCGACTTTATCAGCTGCGACAGCAATGGTCGCAAAGGCTTCACGCGGGATGGCGTTACGCAGTGTGCCGCCGTTGAAATCGATAAGACGCAGGTCCAGTTCTTCTGCATGACCCGCCAGGAAGCGCACCAGCAGTTTGTTGGCATTACCCAGGCCAACGTGGATTTCCCCGCCGGAGTGACCGCCTTTCAGACCTTTTAAGGTTAACTTGAAGGTTTCAAAACCAGCTGGAACCGCTTCACGATCTAAATGCAGGTTGGAGGTGAAGTCGATACCCCCCGCGCAACCCATGTAGATTTCACCTTCTTCTTCGGAGTCGGTGTTAATCAGAATATCAGCCTGCAACCAGTTGCTCTGTAAGCCAAAAGCACCGTCCATACCGGCTTCTTCGGTCATGGTCAGCAGCACTTCCAGCGGACCGTGAACCACGTTTTCGTCAGCCAGAACCGCCAGTGCAGAGGCCATACCAATGCCGTTATCCGCACCCAGCGTGGTGCCGCGCGCTTTAACCCATTCGCCATCAATATAAGGCTGGATAGGATCTTTCGTGAAGTCATGCACGGTGTCGTTATTTTTCTGCGGCACCATATCGAGGTGGGCCTGCAAGACGACCGGTTTACGATTTTCCATACCTGCTGTAGCAGGTTTACGAATCAGGATATTACCTACCTGATCGCGTTCGACATGGAAACCTTTCTCTTTTGCCCAACCAACAATGTATTCAGCGAGTTGCTCTTCATGATAGGACGGGTGAGGAATAGAACAGATTTTGGCAAAAATATCCCACAGCGGCTGTGGAGATAATTGAGACAGTTCAGACACGTTAAGTCTCCTTGTCGATCACCCGCAAAACAGTATTGCAGGTCACAGGGTTAGCAGAAAATGTTGTCAACACAAGACATGCTTGCGAGATATGTTTGAGAATACCACTTTATCCCGCGTCAGGGAGAGGCAGTGCGTAAAAAGACGCGGACTCATGTGAAATACTGGTTTTTAGTGCGCCAGATCTCTATAATCTCGCGCAACCTATTTTCCCCTCGAACACTTTTTAAGCCGTAGATAAACAGGCTGGGACACTTCACATGAGCGAAAAATACATCGTCACCTGGGACATGTTGCAGATCCATGCACGTAAACTCGCAAGCCGACTGATGCCTTCTGAACAATGGAAAGGCATTATTGCCGTAAGCCGTGGCGGTCTGGTACCGGGTGCGTTACTGGCGCGTGAACTGGGTATTCGTCATGTCGATACCGTTTGTATTTCCAGCTACGATCACGACAACCAGCGCGAGCTTAAAGTGCTGAAACGCGCAGAAGGCGATGGCGAAGGCTTCATCGTTATTGATGACCTGGTGGATACCGGTGGTACTGCGGTTGCGATTCGTGAAATGTATCCAAAAGCGCACTTTGTCACCATCTTTGCAAAACCGGCTGGTCGTCCGCTGGTTGATGATTATGTTGTTGATATCCCGCAAGATACCTGGATCGAACAGCCGTGGGATATGGGCGTCGTATTCGTCCCGCCAATCTCCGGTCGCTAATCTTTTCAACGCCTGGCACTGCCGGGCGTTGTTCTTTTTAACTTCAGGCGGGTTACAATAGTTTCCAGTAAGTATTCTGGAGGCTGCATCCATGACACAGGCAAACCTGAGCGAAACCCTGTTCAAACCCCGCTTTAAACATCCTGAAACCTCGACGCTAGTCCGCCGCTTTAATCACGGCGCACAACCGCCTGTGCAGTCGGCCCTTGATGGTAAAACCATCCCTCACTGGTATCGCATGATTAACCGTCTGATGTGGATCTGGCGCGGCATTGACCCACGCGAAATCCTCGACGTCCAGGCACGTATTGTGATGAGCGATGCCGAACGTACCGACGATGATTTATACGATACGGTGATTGGCTACCGTGGCGGCAACTGGATTTATGAGTGGGCCACCCAGGCGATGGTGTGGCAACAAAAAGCCTGTGCGGAAGAAGATCCGCAACTCAGTGGTCGTCACTGGCTGCATGCGGCTACGTTGTACAACATTGCGGCCTATCCTCATCTGAAAGGAGATGACCTGGCCGAGCAAGCGCAGGCTTTGTCAAACCGCGCCTATGAAGAGGCCGCTCAGCGTCTACCGGGCACGATGCGGCAGATGGAGTTTACCGTACCCGGCGGTGCGCCCATCACCGGCTTTTTGCATATGCCGAAAGGCGATGGCCCGTTCCCGACGGTATTAATGTGTGGTGGTCTGGATGCGATGCAGACGGACTATTACAGCCTGTATGAACGTTATTTTGCGCCGCGCGGCATTGCGATGCTGACTATTGATATGCCGTCGGTGGGCTTTTCTTCAAAATGGAAGCTCACCCAGGACTCCAGCCTGTTGCATCAGCACGTCTTAAAGGCACTGCCTAACGTACCGTGGGTGGATCACACTCGCGTCGCGGCCTTTGGTTTCCGTTTCGGCGCTAACGTTGCCGTGCGTCTGGCATACCTTGAATCGCCGCGTCTGAAAGCGGTTGCCTGTCTTGGTCCGGTAGTTCATACCCTGTTGAGTGATTTTAAGTGCCAGCAACAGGTGCCGGAAATGTATCTTGACGTTCTGGCCAGTCGTTTGGGGATGCATGATGCTTCCGATGAAGCGTTGCGCGTGGAGCTGAATCGCTATTCATTAAAAGTGCAAGGATTGCTGGGACGTCGCTGCCCAACGCCAATGTTATCAGGCTACTGGAAGAACGATCCGTTCAGCCCGGAAGAGGACTCACGCTTAATCACCTCATCATCTGCTGACGGTAAATTATTAGAGATCCCATTTAACCCGGTGTATCGGAATTTTGACAAAGGTCTTCAGGAAATCACAGAATGGATCGAAAAACGTTTGTGTTAAAAATTTGCTAAATTTTGCCAATTTGGTAAAACAGTTGCATCACAACAGGAGATAGCAATGACGTTACCGAGTGGACACCCGAAGAGCAGATTGATCAAAAAATTTACCGCACTAGGCCCGTATATTCGTGAAGGTAAGTGCGAAGATAATCGATTCTTTTTCGATTGTCTGGCTGTATGCGTCAACGTGAAACCGGCACCGGAAGTGCGTGAGTTCTGGGGCTGGTGGATGGAGCTTGAAGCGCAGGAATCCCGTTTTACCTACAGTTACCAGTTTGGTCTGTTCGATAAAGCAGGCGACTGGAAGAGTGTTCCGGTAAAAGATACTGAAGTGGTTGAACGACTGGAGCACACCCTGCGTGAGTTTCACGAGAAACTGCGTGAACTGTTGACGACGCTGAATCTGAAGCTGGAACCGGCGGATGATTTTCGTGACGAGCCGGTGAAGTTAACGGCGTGAGTGAAATGTGCCGGATGCATCACATCCGGCAATAATCATTAAAACTGATAGGTCATGCCAACCGCGACAATATCATCATTATTAATATTCAATTTGTTATCGCTATCCAGTTGGTTGATTTTATAATCAACAAACGCTGACATATTTTTGTTGAAATAATATGTAGCCCCGACATCGATATAATTGACCAGATCTTCATCACCGATACCTTCAATATCTTTCCCTTTCGATAAGACATAACCCAGCGATGGACGCAGACCAAAGTCAAACTGGTATTGAGCGACCGCTTCAAAGTTCTGTGTCTTATTGGCAAAGCCGCCAGTTATTGGCGTCATTTTGCGTGTTTCAGAATAAAAAGTTGCCAGATAAATATTATTGGCATCGTATTTCAGACCTGTTGCCCATGCTTCTGCACGCTTGCCTGTGCCACGGCTTTGCAGGTTCTGCTCGTTGGTGCGATCTGAGTTGGTATAGGCCCCACTAATGGCGAAATCGCTGCCGCCAAAGTCATATGTCAATGACGTGCCGAAGCCATCGCCGTTTTGCTTTTTAACATCGCGGTTTTCGTTTTTCCCTTGATATTGCAGGGTTAAGTTCAGGCCATCGATAACACCGAAGAAGTCGGTGTTCCGATACGTCGCCAGACCGCTGGCGCGTTTGGTCATAAAGTTGTCGGTCTGCGCCGAGGAGTCGCCACCAAATTCCGGGAACATATCGGTCCAGGCTTCCACGTCATACAACGCGCCCAGGTTACGACCATAATCGAAAGAACCCAAATCTTTATATTTCAACCCGGCAAAAGCGAGACGCGTTTTTTGCTGTGCAGTATCACTCTCTGCTTTATTACCGGCAAACTCTGCTTCCCAACGACCATAACCAGTCAGTTGATCGTTAATTTGTGTTTCGCCTTTAAAACCAAAACGGATATAACTCTGGTCGCCATCTTTACTGTCGTTATCACTCATATAATGCATGGCTTTAACTTTGCCATAGACATCCAGTTTATTACCGTCTTTGTTATATACTTCTGCGGCCTGTACGGATGCAGATGCCACAATGCCCATCACCACTAATGCCAGAGTGCTCTTTTTCATTTTCATTCCTGATTTTAATTAACGCGCGAATATTCAGCGGGAGAGTCCCGTTGAAAACAGGAAAGTTTTTAACCTGAGATTGTTAAAGATATATTACAGATTAATAATATTCTTAAAATGTGGTAATTTATTAAATCTGTAATAAAAGCGTAAACAACTGCCGCTAGGCTTGCTGATCCCGCGCAACAAAACGCCATGCTTTGCTCGCAGATGGTTGGCAACCGGCGACAGTCCTGCTAAAACGTTCGTTTGATATCATTTTTCCTAAAATTGAATGGCAGAGAATCATGAGTGACAGCCAGACGCTGGTGGTAAAACTCGGCACCAGTGTGCTAACAGGCGGATCGCGCCGCCTGAACCGTGCCCATATCGTTGAACTTGTTCGCCAGTGCGCGCAGTTACATGCCGCCGGGCATCGGATTGTTATTGTGACGTCAGGCGCGATCGCCGCCGGACGTGAGCACCTGGGGTACCCGGAACTGCCAGCGACTATCGCCTCGAAACAACTGCTGGCGGCGGTAGGGCAGAGTCGACTGATTCAACTGTGGGAACAGCTGTTTTCGATTTATGGCATTCACGTCGGGCAAATGCTGCTGACTCGTGCTGATATGGAAGATCGTGAACGCTTCCTGAACGCCCGCGATACCCTGCGTGCGCTGCTCGATAACAATATCGTTCCGGTAATTAATGAGAACGATGCTGTCGCTACGGCAGAGATTAAAGTCGGCGATAACGACAACCTTTCTGCACTGGCGGCGATTCTGGCGGGTGCCGATAAACTGTTGTTACTGACCGATCAAAAAGGTTTGTATACCGCTGACCCGCGCAGCAATCCGCAGGCAGAACTGATTAAAGATGTTTACGGCATTGATGACGCACTGCGCGCGATTGCCGGTGACAGCGTTTCAGGCCTCGGAACTGGCGGCATGAGTACCAAATTGCAGGCCGCTGACGTGGCTTGCCGTGCGGGTATCGACACCATTATTGCCGCGGGCAGCAAGCCGGGCGTTATTGGTGATGTGATGGAAGGCATTTCCGTCGGTACGCTGTTCCATGCCCAGGCGACTCCGCTTGAAAACCGTAAACGCTGGATTTTCGGTGCGCCGCCTGCGGGTGAAATCACGGTAGATGAAGGGGCAACTGCCGCCATTCTTGAACGCGGCAGCTCCCTGTTGCCGAAAGGCATTAAAAGCGTGACTGGCAATTTCTCGCGTGGTGAAGTCATCCGCATTTGCAACCTCGAAGGCCGCGATATCGCCCACGGCGTCAGTCGTTACAACAGCGATGCATTACGCCGTATTGCCGGACACCACTCGCAAGAAATTGATGCAATACTGGGATATGAATACGGCCCGGTTGCCGTTCACCGTGATGACATGATTACCCGTTAAGGAGCTGGCCGATGCTGGAACAAATGGGCATTGCCGCGAAGCAAGCCTCGTATAAATTAGCGCAACTCTCCAGCCGCGAAAAAAATCGCGTGCTGGAAAAAATCGCCGATGAACTGGAAGCACAAAGCGAAATCATCCTCAACGCTAACGCCCAGGATGTTGCTGACGCGCGTGCCAATGGCCTTAGCGAAGCGATGCTTGACCGTCTGGCACTGACGCCCGCACGGCTGAAAGGCATTGCCGATGATGTGCGCCAGGTGTGCAACCTCGCCGATCCGGTGGGGCAGGTGATTGATGGTGGCGTACTGGACAGCGGCCTGCGTCTTGAGCGTCGTCGCGTACCGCTGGGGGTTATTGGCGTGATTTATGAAGCGCGCCCGAACGTGACGGTTGATGTCGCTTCGCTGTGCCTGAAAACGGGTAACGCGGTGATCCTGCGTGGTGGCAAAGAAACCTGTCGCACTAACGCTGCAACGGTGGCGGTGATTCAGGACGCCCTGAAATCCTGCGGTTTACCGGCAGCTGCAGTACAGGCAATTGATAATCCTGACCGCGCGCTGGTCAGTGAAATGCTGCGTATGGATAAATACATCGACATGCTAATCCCGCGCGGTGGGGCTGGTTTGCATAAACTGTGCCGCGAACAGTCGACGATCCCGGTGATCACTGGTGGTATAGGCGTATGCCATATTTACGTTGATGAAAGTGCAGAGATCGCTGAAGCATTAAAAGTGATCGTCAACGCGAAAACTCAGCGTCCGAGCACCTGCAATACGGTTGAAACATTGCTGGTGAATAAAAACATTGCTGAAAGCTTCCTGCCCGCGTTAAGCAAGCAAATGGCGGAAAGCGGCGTGACATTACACGCAGATGCAGCTGCGCTGACACAGTTGCAGGCAGGCCCCGCGAAGGTGGTGGCGGTTAAAGCCGAAGAGTATGACGATGAGTTTCTGTCATTAGATTTGAACGTCAAAATCGTCAGCGATCTTGACGATGCCATCGCCCATATTCGTGAACACGGCACACAACACTCCGATGCGATCCTGACCCGCGATATGCGCAACGCCCAGCGTTTTGTTAACGAAGTGGATTCGTCCGCTGTTTACGTTAACGCCTCTACGCGTTTTACCGACGGCGGCCAGTTTGGTCTGGGAGCGGAAGTGGCGGTAAGCACACAAAAACTCCACGCGCGTGGCCCAATGGGGCTGGAAGCACTGACCACTTACAAGTGGATCGGCATTGGTGATTACACCATTCGTGCGTAAATAAAACCGGGTGATGCAAAAGTAGCCATTTGATTCACAAGGCCATTGACGCATCGCCCGGTTAGTTTTAACCTTGTCCACCGTGATTCACGTTCGTGAACATGTCCTTTCAGGGCCGATATAGCTCAGTTGGTAGAGCAGCGCATTCGTAATGCGAAGGTCGTAGGTTCGACTCCTATTATCGGCACCATTTCAAACTCTTCCCAAGTCTACCGAAATCAACTAAAAGCCCGTATACTGGGGTTTCTGGCCCGTATCTTATCTCCTGTTATCAACTGGACTCAACCGAAATCAAGTCGCAGTTGGGGGCATAAGTGGGGGCATTCTGTGTTCGGTCCAGGGAGATGCCCCCAATGAAGCTTAATGCACGACAGGTAGATGCTGCTAAACCCAGAGAGAAAGCCTACAAGCTAGCAGATGGTGCAGGCTTGTATCTTGAAGTTGTTCCTTCTGGTTCTCGATACTGGCGGATGAAATATCGCTTCAATGGAAAAGAGAAACGTTTGGCTTTTGGTGTCTATCCGGCAGTGTCCCTTGCACAAGCGAGGGCACTACGTGATGAAGCCAAGAAAAAGCTGGCCGAAGGTATCGATCCATCGTTTGCCAAGAAAGAAGAAAAGTTGGTTCGCGATGTGCAGCTCAATAATACGTTTCAGGCTGTGGCACTTGAATGGCACGGAACGAAGGTAAGCCGGTGGTCAGAAGGTTATGCCTCCGACATTATCGAAGCCTTCAATAAAGATATTTTCCCTTATATTGGCCAACTGCCGGTGAATAACATCAAGCCTTTGGTTCTGCTGAATGTGCTACGTCGAATGGAAAGCCGTGGCGCGACAGAGAAGGCCAAGAAGGTTCGCCAGCGCTGCAGCGAAGTTTTTCGTTATGCCATCGTTACCGGCCGCGCGGAATATAATCCTGCCGCGGATCTAACCAGCGCGATGTCAGGGCATGAATCGAAGCATTATCCCTTCCTTACTGTAGAGGAGTTACCAGACTTCTTTAAAGCTCTCACAGGCTATACAGGAAGCCCGTTAGTTGTTCTTGCCGCTCGTCTGCTGATCCTTACGGGAGTTCGTACTGGCGAGCTCCGAGGTGCTTTCTGGAGTGAATTTGATCTTGAGAAAGCGGTGTGGGAAATCCCTGCTGAGCGTATGAAGATGAAACGGCCTCACCTTGTCCCCCTATCTACCCAAGCGCTGGAAATCGTACAACAACTCAAGGTGATATCTGGGCAATATCCACTGGTATTCCCAGGGCGAAATGATCCCCGCAAGACGATGAGTGAAGCGAGTATTAATCAGGTATTCAAACGGATTGGGTATACGGGGAAGGTAACGGGGCATGGTTTCCGTCACACGATGAGTACGATTTTGCACGAGGAAGGGTTCAATACGGCATGGATTGAAACCCAGCTTGCGCATGTCGATAAGAATGCGATTCGTGGGACGTACAACCATGCTTTGTATCTGGAAGGGCGGAGGGAGATGATGCAGTGGTATGCGGATTGCATTGATAACATTAGTAAATTTAATCTAATCATAGCATCATAATTTCACCTACAAACTTAGCTACTTATTCGTTAGATAGAATGAAAACACAAGCTGAACTCCTCTAAACGGAGGGGTTCAATAACAGAAAATTTCTTTTTTTTTAATGAGTTGCATTTACTCTTGCTTCAGAAAGATTAGATCTGCGTATTACGGTACTGCTTAGTACCAGAAGCGAAGGTTACCCATACCACATTGTATTAATTAATGTGGGACAGGTTACCGCTAAACTAAGAGTTTACTGACTATGGCTGGTTATGTAAGGGCGACATATCAGAGGCCAGATGCAGCGTGGGCAGAAAGAGAAAACATCTTCAATGTCTTACTCTGTACGAGGGCAAGATGGAACACTTTTCCGCTGAGCAATTCAGACGAACTCTTTTATAGTTATGAGTAAGTTATGCACCTTTTAGTGGCACACTATGTGTGTGAATTGTACAATGTATGTTCACATGTATAGACGTCGAGATAAGAAATGCAAGAATTTTGGAAACTCTTTGGCAGCGAACCTTTCGTAGCTATCGCTTGGATCTGTACCGTTGCCAGTTGCATATATGCCTTTGTACAAAAAAGCAACGTGACCAAGATTGAACAGAAATTCAGGGACCTACACATTACACATAGTGACCTAAAATTTCAAAATAATACTCTTAAACAGAAAGTTGAGACTCTAGAAATCTCTAACAATGAATTAAATGTTCAGAATACAATTCTGCAACAGAAAATAATAAATACCGAAAAAAATGATATTCATGATAATTATCAAGAAGTGCATCAACACGGAAAAAATAACTTTAACCAAGGTGTGATTAAAGGCGACTTTATTTACAACAAATAATTTTTCTGGGCTTACCTATGTATGAAACAAGATTTGACATTCATAACATTGAAGGTGACTTCTACAATGTGGAAGCTCCAGAAAATAATGTTGATTCTATTATCAATGTTATAATTGGAGATATTGCATCAGCTAAAGTTAATATCGACCGCAGTGATCGTTCTTTCCCTGCTAATGTTGCTAAAAAAATAGAACATAATATGCTTAATAGCAAGCGCCGTATAGTCTTGCAATACAAATCTTACTCCTCTCATATTGAAAGAGCCTACACTCTTGCAGAACAAAATATAATAAATGGTAAACAATCAGCTATGGAGTTATTAAATGGAATGTACTGTAATTCATTAGATAAGTATGAGATCGATTCTTTTGAACCAGACATAACAAAAGTACGACAGCATGCTGACGACATAATCAGTGATGTAATTAAACAACTGAGGAAATTCGTTTATAGTTCAGCAAATGTCACTCAATACAAAGAGCAAGTGGAAATTGGCTTAAATGTTGTCGTTGCGCATGCCTTTGTAGAGTGCTGTGTCTTGGAGAATCCAAATAATGCTACCAACTAAAGGATCTCATCCAGAGATGAACGTGCTCTACATCGGTGGATTCATTTTGAAGCAGCTACAAGAGTGCAAAAGAGGGCGTATAAAGATCACTCAACTAATGAAAACTGGGGAAAAAGAGCTTTCTGTTTCTGTAGACCATATAATTTTAGCGCTGGACTGGCTGTATATAATTTCAGCTATTAGCTACGATCGGAACGAGGTTTTTATTAATGAAGTTGCTTAGGTTTTTATTGGAGATAGATGGAAAAGAAATACGCTCGATACCGTTTTTCGAGAATTTAAATATAATAACAAGTAAAAAGGAGTCTGATGACCCCGGTAATAGTGTTGGTAAATCTACGTTGGGAAGGGTTCTGGACTATTTGTTTGATGGCTCAATTAAGCCTATCTATATTGATGAAGAGTTTCAAACACCTAAAAAAGAAATTGAACAACTTTTCACTAGAAATGAAGTGCACGTATCATTAGAATATTTAGGTTTAGACAACCAGTATAGTATTATTAAGCGTAGGCTCTCTACTAATGTAGACTTGCAAAGTTATATTTTAAATGGGAGAGAAGTAACAAGTAAAGAATATATCCATCATATCATGGGTAGTGTTTTTAATGTTAGCTCTGCTAAACCAACGCTTAGAAAACTCGCTCCAAAATTCTTTAGAACAACGCAACACCGTATGACAAAAACAGTTAACTTTGACAATGGCAGGAACGTTTCAAAGTCAGATGTTAGTACTGTTTTTTTATATTTGTTTAACTTTAATGACACTGAAATACTTACCAAAATACATAAACTAAAGACTGCTATAAAAGGTTATGAAAGAAACCTAAAAGCGTTTAATAGTGTTATTTCTCAAGATAAGATTGTTAGTTCGATAACCCATATGAGACGAGAAATTTCTAAGTTGGAGAGGTCTCTTTTATCGTCTGAAAAAGGAATCGATAAGCTAGAAATAGTCTCTAAAATTAATAGGGTAGATGATGAGCAGAATGCCTTGTCTGATGAAATATTGTCGTTAGATTTAAAGATAAAAAACATCTTAGAAACTAATGAAATACTTAAGAGTAATGAACAAGTTCATTTGTTAGATGAATTACAGGCAATTTATGAATACGCATCAGTTAAGATAGAGTCTACCCTTCAGGATTACCAGCAAGCACTTGCGTTCCACGCACATCTTCTAAGTACTAAGCGTGAATTTGTTTCTCATGGGTTGGATAAGCTTCAAGCTGAACATGAAAAAGCAACGGTTAAGTTCGGTCAGTTAAAAAATCAGAAGCAGAGTCTTTTCGACGAGCTTAAATCTAAAAAGAAAATAGAAGAGATTTCTGATGCAATGAAGGAAATCGGTAAACTAGATAAAGAATTAGCCAAGCTGACAGCCATAATTGACAAAAAAGATGATATTGATTCAAAGTTGGCTATAGAAAGGCAAAGCTTAACTGAATTATCAGGGCAGCTGGAAGCTGAACTTACTAGCGTAACCTCTTTCGAAGATAAATTCATAGATAATTTCAAAGAATACACTCGTGGTTTTTATGGTGTTGAGTACAAATTCAGTCTCAATTTAGATCAAGAAAAGGGCGAATGTACCCCACATGTAGATGATGTGGAGTCAAATAACGAAGGTGGGTTAAAGAGACTTGAGGTTGTTACTTTCGATCTAGCATATATCAAGACCGTTTGTGATAAAAAAGCTTTGAGACCTAATTTTGTACTACACGATTCTATTGATGAAATCGATATTCAACACGTTCGCAAAATTTTTGATGAGTCGATTAAATTGTCAGGGCAACATATAGTATCTATGCTGTCTGATAAATTAATAAAAGAAGATTACCAGAAATATAATCGTTATATTATTCTTGAATTATCTCAAGATAATAAATTTTTTAAGATTTAATTCTGCAGGCTGCTAAGTTAGCAGCCGTTCTTCTGGAATGTTACTCCTTATAAAACCAATTGCGAAAATTAATAATCGGCATATTGGTGTTCATATTTTTACACTTAGTGTGTTGAGTGTTAAAATTAAAGGAGGTTTTTTTGAATTATCCCTCCTATGTAAATGATTACAAAGTTCAACTATACAGATTATTTAACTGCGGTAATTTGAAGAAATATGATTCATCTGTGTTTTTAAAGTCCCCAGATGCATTTTCTCTGAGGGATGAATTAATAAGGATGCAACAATTCTCAGCTCTGGTTATACCAACGTAGTGGAGGTTAAGTTCTTGTTGAAGCGTCGGGTATCGAGGTGTGTATCTGTCTTCACTATTATATTCTCTAAATGGGAAAGACCATTCATCTAAATCTAGGTGAAATACTAATTTGAATTCCAGTCCTTTAGATTTATGAAGGGTCATTACTTGTATCTCATTATCATCTAATGGTTTGAATTGTTTGACTAAAATATCGTCTGAGATTGTTCTTATTACAGCCCCATCAGTATGTTCTGTTGAATTTATCCCTAAAATACATGCAATATCGTGAAAATTATGTATTAAATCTTCATTTTTTAATTCATTTCTAATTGTTTTTATTTTTTTTCTTAGTAAGAGCAGAGTGTTATCATCTACTATAACCCCATCAAAAACTTTGTTAATAAACTCTTGTGCTGTACTTATAGAGCCGTACTTGTATGCTAACAGATCTTTGTATAGATCTGAGCAATCAGTACCAATTTTATCTAGAGGGGTGTCAACATAAAGCCTGAAGTTTAAGTTTAATCCAGAGCAGAATAATGTTAGTGATTTTTCTTTTCTTGCTAAAATGGCTATTTGATTTGCTTTTTCTAACTTCCATTCGCCACTACTCAGCCATCCTGAAATCCAGGAGGAAATCGTAACAGCAGCATCTTTAAGATTTCCATTAAGTCGTCTCCTAAATACTCTTATCTCATCCGCAGGTAGTAAAACATAGGATGGTTCAAGCAATCTTGAAGCATAATTGCTTATTGATGGGTGGCATCTATGGTTGAAATTTATCTCAAAATGCTTAAAGCATTCTGTATTACTTACCAATTCTAAAAGAAGCTCCGAATTCCCTCCTCTAAATTCATAGATTGATTGCCAAACATCACCAACAGCAATGGAGCATAAGCCAAGTTCGTTTATTTTTAGAAATAGCTCATGCTGAGATAAAGACGAATCTTGGTACTCATCTATGAATATATGGCTATATCTTGCTTTGATATACCGCTTCGCAGCAGATGATTCATTAATTATTTTTAATGCTAAGGCCGAGAATGACCCCATCCAAAGTATTCCCTCATCGTATAGTTTTTTATATCCAGGGTCCTCATTGATATTAATAACTGATGGTGTGCCAGCAAAATTGCTTTCTATGAAATGGTTATATGGAGATTCCAATTTCTTTAAGACTTTGCATTCTGTTGGTGTTCCTCCCCATACCCTTGAAAGAAATGGAATAATTATTTCCTTTAAGCAAAAACTATCAATAGTACCAAAGAAACTATGTTTTACATTGTGTCCTTCAGCCTTGCATCTACGTTCCAGTTCTGAACTTGCTTTCTTTGTGAATGTAATTGCAATGATCCCTTTATGCTCTGGAAGACAGTCGGTAATATTTCTGATTTTTTCTTTTATAACCGTGGTCTTACCGCTTCCCGGACATGCTGTTATTACCATGCTTCCAGTGTAGTCGATGGCTAATTTTTGCTGAGGTGTTGGTGAGAAAGTACTCATTTCATTCACCTCTAATTATTTTTACAAGATGGTTTAACGGTTTAACTAATTCACCGGCATTAAGTTTGTGAAGGTCTGTTTTTATATCTTTAAGAAGTTCACGCATTCTTAATGCTTTTTTCTTTTGTAAGTACTCTATCGCACCTTGGTCATTTTTCTTACCTAAAGCGTTTAAAATTGGTGCGCTTAATTCTCCTACCAGATCAGTTTCTAAATCAACTTTGGATAAATATACCCCGCGTTTATTTATTTCTTCAGAAACTGTTTGCCAATCACCGCTGGTCAGAGTATCTATAGGTACTATTTGTATGTCGCTATGTTCAAACTTTTCCAAACCGACTATATCTAAACATCGGTTTATACCTGAATATTGCCACTTTTCTTGATCTTTAAGTTTAGATATATCGTTATCCGTTCGCATTACCCATGGGATCTCTAAAGCATCTAGTATAGCTACGTAAATTTTAAATGATATTCCGTCCACTGAAACCAGTGAAATATTTAAATAATCAAGATCAATGTTTAAATTTTCGGCTAAAGAATGGTAAAATAAAACTTCTGATGGTCCTTCGATTAAGAAAACTCCATTTGAAAAAAACGATTCTGCTGGCAATATACTCATCCGATAGCTCATTCCTTCCCAGCCATCTGAAATATCTTTAGAACACCCTTTACTTGCGGCTACTGTGTGTCCAGCACGGTCAAGCAACCTTATTACTGAGCCTGGTTCAAAGTTTACAGCTATTTGTGGTGAGTGGGATGAAATGATCGTTTGACCTGGAAGTTCTGATATCAAATAATCAGCCAGTTTTCTTTGTTGGTGAGGATGTAGGTGTGCTTCAGGTTCTTCGATAACATAGAAGATAACCTCGTTCTCGATATCATGTTCCTTAATACTTTTCGCTTTCCATAATGCTAATAATATTTGATTGTTTCGCCCGTCTCCTCCAAGCATAACATTAGAACCATTTGTATTAGCTCCAAGTTGTAGGTTGTCGATAAAGTCATTTATTCCAATTGCCCCAGTATCTAGTTGCACAGAATACTCTGAGTAATGATGCGCAAGTTTTTTTAGCTCATCGTTGACATCTTTTGTAGCTCTTTCTACATATATAAGTTGAGATATTTTATCATTAATAGACTGTAAATCTATACTTATCTCTCCTAACAAATCGTCATCTTCTTCTCTTTCTTCAGAGTTCAATGATTGCTGTGCGATTTTTAATAGTTGTCTTTTTTCTTTACGGATAAATCGCTCTAAATCTCGTTGTGATTGAATATATTTTAAATTAACGAATTTAAGATAATAGCGAGAGTTGATTTCTTGTAAAGAGTCTAAAGACTCACCAATAAAAAGTTTATAGCTGAGATCGGATTTTTGTGCAATATACTTAATGAACGATTCACCTGAGTCACTGACATTCCCTTTCAAAATTGAAAGTACTGCATCTTCATTGATATCTTTAAAATGAATAATAATTTCAAATTCTTCACATGACTTTCCATTTTCTAAATGAAAGTCAAGTTCATTTGGTTCAATTTCTGAATCTGATATACTTTTATCTAATAGCATTCTTAGCGAATGCAACATATTACTTTTGCCAACATCATTGGCACCGATGACCAGAGTATTTGAGTTAAAATTGATGTGTGCATCTTTAAAGTTTCTAAAACCTTTGAGTTTTAGAGATGATATTTCCAACTTAAAATCCCTCTTTAAAGTAAAAAATCTATTTCATGATGAGGTATCACGTAAACTATGCAACCGAATTTTGCTCATTTTTTGCGGAAGATCTATTAGTTGATTTGGTTAAACGAAGGGACTACTATGATGCTAAATATATGATTTACCATATGCAATGCATCTATTCTTTAAGCAACACAATTTCAAGGCTTCGTTAAATTTGATGAAAATCATAGCATTACAACTCTTCAAAAACCTCTCCGATGAAACCCGTCTAGGGATCGTACTGCTGCTCAGAGAGATGGGAGAGCTGTGCGTGTGCGACCTTTGCACTGCGCTGGAACAATCACAGCCCAAGATCTCCCGTCATCTGGCAATGCTTCGGGAGAGTGGCCTATTGCTGGATCGCAAGCAGGGGAAATGGGTTCACTACCGATTATCCCCACATATACCTTCCTGGGCCGCTCAGGTGATTGAGCAGGCCTGGTTAAGCCAACAGGACGACGTACAGGCCATTGCCCGTAAGCTGGCTTCGGCCAACTGCTCTGGCAGCGGTAAGGCTGTTTGTATCTAAAAAATTTGCCTGTACATATATGTTTTTTCGAATGTGAGGTGTTAAAGATGAAAACGTTAACGGTGTTTGATCCGGCGATGTGCTGCAGTACCGGCGTTTGTGGTTCAGATGTCGATCAGGTTTTGGTCGATTTTTCTGCTGATGTTCAATGGCTGAAAGGGCGCGGGGTCCAGATCGAACGTTTTAACCTGGCGCAACAGCCGATGAGTTTCGTTGAGAACGAAAAAGCGAAAGCATTCCTTGAAGCTTCTGGAGCCGAAGGGCTTCCGCTGCTGTTACTGGATGGTGAAATGGTGATGGCCGGGCGATACCCAAAACGCGCTGAGCTGGCTCGCTGGTTCGGTATTCCGCTGGAAAAGGTGGGTTTAGCTTCCACCAGTTGCTGTGGTGGTAAAACTTCCTGTTGTTGAGTATGTCAGGAGGACATATGAAATTCTTACAGAATATCCCGTCTTACCTGTTTTTCACCGGTAAGGGAGGTGTAGGCAAAACTTCGATTTCCTGCGCAACGGCTATACGTCTGGCTGAACAGGGCAAGCGCGTCCTGCTTGTCAGTACCGACCCGGCTTCTAACATCGGTCAGGTATTCGATCAGACTATCGGTAACTCTATCCAGCCCGTGACTGCTGTTCCTGGTCTTTCGGCTCTGGAGATTGACCCGCAGGAAGCCGCCCAGCAATACCGCGCCAGAATCGTTGATCCTATCAAAGATCTTCTACCTGATGACGTCGTTAACAGTATCAGCGAGCAGCTTTCAGGAGCCTGTACGACTGAGATTGCGGCGTTTGATGAGTTCACCGGCTTACTGACCGACGCTTCTCTGCTGACCCGCTTCGATCACATCATTTTTGATACTGCCCCAACGGGCCACACTATTCGCCTTCTTCAGCTTCCCGGAGCCTGGAGCAGCTTCATCGAAAGTAATCCGGATGGTGCTTCCTGTCTTGGGCCGATGGCAGGGCTGGAAAAGCAGCGTGAGCAATATACTCATGCGGTTGAGGCATTATCCGATCCTGAACGAACTCGCCTTGTGCTGGTCGCGCGATTGCAAAAATCAACACTGCAGGAAGTCGCTCGTACTCATGACGAATTATCAGCTATTGGCCTTAAAAATCAGTATTTAGTCATTAACGGTGTCCTGCCTGCGAGCGAAGCAGAACGTGATGCACTGGCCGCTGCAATATGGCAACGGGAGCAAGAGGCGCAGGCAAATCTTCCTGCCGGGTTATCTGATTTGCCGACAGACAACTTATACCTTCAGCCGCTGAACATGGTTGGTGTGTCCGCATTGAAAGGCCTGCTCAACGAACACGCTGAGATAACATCGTTTCCTGAACAAAGCACACAGAACAAGCCAGAAAATATGTCGCTGTCTGCCATGGTTGATGATATCGCCCGCAGTGAACACGGTTTGATTATGCTGATGGGCAAAGGTGGCGTAGGTAAAACCACGATGGCTGCTGCCATCGCTGTCAGTCTGGCGGATAAGGGTTTTGATGTGCATCTCACCACCTCAGATCCTGCTGCACATCTCAGTACAACGCTCAATGGCAGTCTCAGAAATCTGCAGGTCAGCCGAATCAACCCTCACGATGAAACTGAACGCTATCGTCAGCATGTTCTTGAGACGAAAGGCAGGGATCTGGATGAGGCCGGGAAACGACTGCTCGAAGAGGATTTACGTTCTCCTTGCACAGAAGAAATTGCGGTGTTCCAGGCGTTCTCACGCGTAATTCGTGAAGCAGGCAAACGGTTTGTGGTCATGGATACTGCACCTACCGGGCATACGCTATTACTGCTTGATGCTACCGGGGCTTATCACCGTGAGATTGCCAGGAAGATGGGGGATAAAGGTCATTTTACCACTCCGATGATGCAGCTTCAGGACCCGGAACGCACCAAAGTCCTGCTGGTCACTCTGCCTGAAACCACACCTGTACTGGAAGCGGCAAACCTGCAGTCCGATCTTGAACGTGCGGGGATTCATCCCTGGGGCTGGATTATCAATAACAGCCTTTCGATTGCACAGACGCAATCGCCGCTGCTTTGCCAGCGCGCCCTACAAGAGCTTCCTCAAATCGAGGTTGTGAAAAACCAGCATGCAAGCCGCATAGCGTTAGTACCGGTAATGGCTGCAGAGCCCACTGGCATCGAGAAACTCAGAGAGCTGGCCGTTTAATTTTTTTGTATATACAGGGCGGAAAAGCCGTCCTGTCTGGAGGATTTATGTTACTGGCAGGCGCTATTTTTGTCCTGACCATCGTTTTGGTTATCTGGCAACCGAAGGGATTAGGGATCGGCTGGAGTGCGGCGCTGGGCGCGGTACTGGCGCTGATATCTGGCGTAGTCCATTTTGGTGATATCCCTGTAGTGTGGAATATCGTCTGGAATGCGACGGCGACCTTTATTGCCGTGATTATTATCAGCCTTCTGCTCGATGAATCGGGCTTTTTCGAATGGGCGGCGCTGCACGTTTCACGTTGGGGTAACGGTCGCGGGCGTTTGTTGTTTACCTATATCGTTTTGCTTGGCGCAGCGGTGGCGGCACTGTTTGCCAACGATGGTGCGGCATTGATTCTGACTCCAATTGTCATCGCCATGCTGCTTGCATTAGGTTTCAGTAAAGGTACTACGCTGGCATTTGTCATGGCCGCCGGGTTTATTGCCGATACGGCCAGTCTGCCGCTTATCGTGTCCAATCTGGTTAACATCGTTTCTGCAGACTTCTTTGGGCTGGGTTTCACTGAGTATGCGTCGGTAATGGTGCCAGTGGATATTGCCGCTATTATCGCCACGCTGGTGATGCTGCATCTGTTCTTCCGCAAAGATATTCCGCCGACTTACGACCTGGCTCTCCTGAAAGCACCTGCAAAAGCGATTAAAGATCTGGCAACCTTCAGAACCGGCTGGATCGTGTTGATCCTTCTTCTGGTTGGCTTTTTTGTTCTTGAGCCGCTCGGTATTCCCGTTAGCGCGATTGCGGCTGTTGGCGCTGTAATCCTGTTTGCGGTGGCAAAACGAGGCCATGCCATTAACACGGGTAAAGTGCTTCGCGGTGCGCCATGGCAGATCGTCATCTTCTCTCTGGGGATGTATCTGGTGGTCTATGGCCTGCGTAACGCCGGTCTAACAGAATATCTCTCTGGCGTACTGAACGTGCTGGCAGATAAAGGACTTTGGGCCGCGACGTTTGGTACTGGCTTCCTGACGGCTTTCCTGTCTTCCATCATGAACAATATGCCGACCGTGCTGGTTGGCGCTCTCTCTATTGATGGCAGCACTGCAACAGGCGTTATCAAAGAGGCGATGATTTATGCCAATGTGATTGGCTGCGATCTGGGACCGAAAATTACACCTATTGGTAGCCTGGCAACGTTGCTCTGGCTGCATGTCCTTTCACAGAAGAATATGACCATCACCTGGGGATACTATTTCCGCACCGGGATAGTCATGACTCTGCCTGTGCTGTTTGTAACGCTGGCCGCGCTGGCGCTACGTCTCTCTTTCACTTTGTAATGAGATACTGATATGAGCAACATCACCATTTATCACAACCCAGCCTGCGGCACGTCGCGTAATACGCTGGAGATGATCCGCAACAGCGGTATCGAGCCGACCGTTATTCTTTACCTTGAGACTCCACCTTCACGCGATGAGCTGGTCAAGCTCATTGCGGATATGGGCATTTCCGTCCGTGCTTTGCTGCGTAAGAACGTCGAGCCATATGAGGAACTGGGTCTTGCAGAAGATAAATTTACTGACGACCAGCTCATTGACTTTATGCTGCAGCATCCGATTCTGATCAACCGTCCGATCGTAGTGACGCCACTGGGAACTAAACTTTGCCGTCCTTCGGAGGTTGTTCTGGATATCCTTCCAGATGCCCAGAAAGCGGCTTTCACCAAGGAAGACGGTGAAAAAGTCGTTGATGATGCAGGTAAAAGACTGAAATAAAGATGAAGGGGGCATTTGCCCCCTTCATTATTACTTCGCCATTTCTTCCAGCAGGTCAATACCAACCGGCTCTTCGCTCTGTAGCGCTGTTAATGCAATACGCTTTGCATACTGCTCTTCCACATCAGAGATGAGAGGCAGCTCGCGGTTCGCCCTGGTCTTCAGGAAAGGCGAAGACGGTTGAGCAGCTGCCAGGCTGTTATTAACAACCCATGCCCACGGCTCGATGCCAGCTCGACGCAGATCCTGCTGCAGGTTTGCTGCTTCCAGTACAGGTGTCGTTTCGGCAAGCGTCACGATCATCACCTTCGTCTTTTCCGGGTCCTGCAATTGCATCATTGGCGTCATCACATGGTCATGTGTTTGCCCCATCTGACGCACCATTTCCCGGTGATAGGCTCCAGTCGCATCCAGTAGCAGAAGTGTGTGACCCGTTGGCGCGGTGTCCATAATGACAAAATGGTCATCTGCCTCTTTGATTACCCGTGAGAATGCCTGGAAGACAGCAATCTCTTCAGTGCATGGCGAACGGAGGTCTTCCTCCAGCACCGCCAGCCCTTCCGCATCTAACCCTTTGCCCTGATTTTCCAGAACAAAACGACGATAGCGCTCTGTCTCTACCTTCGGATCGATACGGCTGACCTGAAGATTGGGCAGCGAGCCATCCAGCGTGTAAGACAGATGTGCCGCCGGATCGGATGTAGTCAGGTGAACTTTGTGACCTCGCTTAGCCAGCGATACCGCCACCGATGCCGCAACGGTCGTTTTACCCACCCCGCCTTTACCCATCGTCATGACCAGCCCTTTTCCTGTTTGACTGAGTTCATCCACCAGCGAGGCAAGTTTCGGTAAATCCAAAGTATTCAGCGTGGTAGCAGGGAGAGCCGGTGCGGCTTTGCTCCCTGTAAATAACTCCCGTAATGCTTCTAGGCCGACCAGATTAAATGGCTTCAGATACAGCTGCGAGCGGGGAAGATTAGCCAGATTATCAGGCATTGCCTGTAATGCTTTTTCTTCCCGAGCCAGAATACTTTGCGCCAGTGGATCATTTTCACCCGCAAACGGCGGCAGCACACCATTGATGGCAAGGTGTTGATGCTGCAAACCGATTGCAGACAGCTCATCGTGCGTATGCGAAACCTCTTTCAGCGTTGAAGCCTGGGCTCGGGCAACCAGAACTAAGCGCGTGAGTGCTGCATCAGACAGCGCTTTAACCGCATCTGAGTACTGGTGCTGCTGTTTCTCAAGCCCCACCAACGGCCCGAGGTTAGCGGCGGCATCAGGATTCGCTTCCAGATAACCGCTCCAGGCTCCCGGCAGCTCAAGCATGCGGATGGTGTGACCGGTTGGCGCGGTATCAAATACGATATGGTCATATTTTTCCCGAAGCTCATGATTGGTCAACAGACCGGTAAACTCATCAAATGCAGCGATTTCCGTGGTACATGAACCTGAAAGCTGCTCTTCAATACTGCTGACCACATCGGCGGGCATCAGCTCGCGAACCGGGTCGAGCACACGGTCGCGGTAAGCCTGTGCCGCAGCCATTGGATCAACTTCCATTGCGGCAAGATTTTCTACGGTACTGATATCTGTAATTCGGTGGCCGATAGTCTGGCTAAATACCTGGCCGACATTGGAAGCCGGATCGGTACTCACCAGAAGCGTTCTCTTACCCTGATCGGCCAGCCATACCGCAGTAGCGCAGGCCAGAGATGTTTTACCCACTCCACCTTTACCGGTGAAGAAGATGAACGGGGGAATGTCTTTTAAAAATGGCATATTCATCAGTGATAGCTCCTCTGGAATTAAGGCATACGTGGAATGCAGCAGCAGCGTGGTTGCGTGCTGTCTTCACTCCAGTCCTGAGTAAGCGGAATACCTGCCCAACGGGCGATATCTTCACGAGTCGGGAGTTTGCCTGCCATCACGAGTTTGCTGTCGAGCAAGGTGACAGGGAGGGATTCCATCCCTGATGTGTTAAGAAACTCTTTGATGACAGGGGTATTCAGGAACTGCTGCGGGTTTTTCGCAAGGCTGTAGCGCTGAATATCAACGCCATTCTTTTTCGCCCATTCGGCGCTGGCGTTCCATTTAACGGCTTCGTCGCTGACCACAACGCTACTGGTTGCGCAGCAACCTGCTGCTTCAAAGATCTCAATTTTTGACATGGACTCTTTACCTCAGTGTTTAGTCGATTGGCTTTACACTGAGGTAAACGAAGGTGATGGGAAAAAGATGCGCGATTAATTCATTTTTTTGTGGCAGCAGACGGGGGAAGTGTCATCCGCCTCAATCTGACAAAGTGCTGTCATCGTCTCTTTCAGGTGTTTTCTGGCCCGAAGCAGACGGGATTTAAACGCCGTAAGCGTGATTCCCAGTTCATCGGCCAGGGACTGCTGGGGACGCCGGTTAAGGTCGGACTCTTCAATCAACCACCGCTCATCTTCGGGTAAAGCCTGTAATGTTTCAGGCAGGCAAATACCCAGCGTTGAGATTGCATCAGGGGATGCGTCTGTTAATGGGGCATCTTCTTCCAGCTCAACATACTCCCTGGTGGTGCGGTACTCATCAATCAGCAGATTCCTCGCTGCCCGATACAACCAGGCTCGCGGATTCTCCATCGCGCAGAAACTGTCTGAATGAGCGCGGGCACGCAGGAATAGCTCTTGCAGAAGGTCTGCTGCTTTTTCGCTATCACCTGTCTTCGATGTCAAAAAGCGAGATAGTTCGGCTTCATGTTGCCGCCAGAACACGCTCATGCAGTTGTTGAATGCCGTTACATCACTCATACCAGCCCTCAAATTTTGCTCTGATTAACCCGCCGGGAAAGTTCTTCTGCAGACTCTTTTCGTTCGCTGTAGCGATCAACGAGATAGGCTGAGTTACCTCGGGTCAGCAGAGTAAATTTCACCAGTTCTTCCATCACATCCACGATCCGGTCGTAATAAGACGACGGTTTCATTCGCCCATCTTCATCAAACTCCTGCCAGGCTTTTGCCACAGAGGACTGATTCGGGATGGTGATCATCCGCATCCATCGGCCAAGAATACGCATCTGGTTGACGGCATTGAAAGACTGAGAGCCACCGCAGACCTGCATAACGGCCAGCGTCTTACCCTGAGAAGGGCGAACAGCGCCTTCCGAAAGTGGTATCCAGTCAATCTGGGCCTTCATGATGCCGGTCATCGCACCATGGCGTTCAGGTGAGCACCACACCATGCCTTCGGACCAACGAACCAGCTCACGCAGCTCCATGACTTTAGGATGCGAGTCCGGCGCATCATCTGGAAGAGGCAAGCCAGAAGGATTGAAGATCCGCACCTCTGCGCCCATGGCAGTCAGCAACCTTGCCGCTTCCTCAGTTGCCAGTCGGCTGTAGGAACGTTCGCGCACAGATCCGTACAGCATCAGGATACGAGGAGGATGGGGAACGGCAGGAACGCCGAATCTTGCCTCTGTGATTGAGGTGTCAAACAAACCTGAATCAACATTCTTAAGATCGCCTGTCATTTTACTTCTCCGTCTTCTGGGGCATGGTGAGGCAGTCGTCAGTCCCTGAGCAGCATTCTTCTGTCAGGAAGGTAATGAGAGCCTCAAGGTTCTCATATCGAGCATGGCAATAGAGCGTTCTACCCTGGCGATCCTGGCGTACCAGAGAGACTGATATCAGCGATGAGAGATGATGGCTCAACGTAGACGCAGGGATTTCGAGCCGTTTCTGCAGTTCGCCAACCGGTAGCCCCTCATGCCCGGCTTTAACCAGCTCTCTGTAAACGCTAAGGCGCGTGGGATGACCCAGCTCTTTCAGGGTATCTGCTGCTTTTGAAAGCTCCATTTGCATCTCATTTCTATATTTCTGGAATAGTGGAAATATAGCCGTATCCTCCAATAAATACCAATGGTGAATAGCCTTGCCCCTGAGAATTTTGGATAAATATGGGGCGTCATCGAGTAAAAGTGGGTAGTAGGGAGGAGGAGTTCTACTTTTTTGCTAGGTGTAAAAGCGGTTCGGTATAAATCGGAACTGATATTAGTGGCCGGTAAATAGCAGATATTCATCCATCATCTGCGTGAGGGGTATGTTTTCCTCCTGCCGTCCAACCAGCCACAAGCCTAGATCTTCAGGTGCCTTACGTTTCAGATTATCCAGCCAGTCTTCCAGCGTCGCCCCCATCATCAAATCGTACCAACATAGCCAGACCAGTTTGTGGCGATACTCCGGTGAGCTGAATTGTTGTAGCAGGCTAATCAGCTTATTCGCCAGCGGACGCTGCTTCAGGCGGATACATTCACTCAGCAATATCCCTTCCAGCATTGGGTGGTGCAGTAAAGTTTTTTGCTTTGTCTCAAGGCTGATTTGCATATCAGTCACTAACGACACTGGCTCTGGATGCTGACTTCCGTAAATCAGTCGGTAAAGGCATTGAGGTACCACGGCAGTCATCTGCCCCGCGCCGGGAAAGTACAGACTGCCCACCATCAGATGGTGGCTGGCCTGGATATTGGGGTGACACATGCCATTCATGATGGCCAGTTTTGTGAACCCGTTTAGCCAACGTTGATAGCTGATTAACAAACTGTCATATCGCGTCTTTGTCTCTTTCATGGTGAATTATCCCTGAATACTGAATGACAGGCAGCCGCAAACCTCCGCAATCAACGGATAAAGAGTCTGCCTGACAGGAAGGTGATATGTAACGAGAGGTATCTAGCTGCGTGATTCGTCGATTCTCGCCTGTAGCCAGGCTTCCACTTCACTTTTCCGCCAGCGGGAGCTGCGACCAAATTTGGTTGGTTTTGGAAACTTACCGTCTTTAATAAGCTTGTAAAACCATTTATCGGTCAACTGGGTGAGTTGCGTAATGAATGCCATATCGATGAACTGGTCCTCGAGCAGGGAAATTTGAATAGTCATGATTTTATTCTCCGGTATCTGAATGGAAACCGGAGAAGGTCTTATTATTGTTACTATCCCGCTCCGGCATAGGTACCGGTGGTGCCGTAAAAAATAGTATTAGCTTGATATATATTTTCTGGGTCTACCCTGTCGTGCAGGTGGTGGAACCTCATTGCATCCCCAGATCGGATAACCATTTTTCTGGTCTTCTTTTGTCAAATAGCTGGCTATACGTCTCAGGCTGTCTATGGCTTCGTTGTTGTGATATTCAACAATATTGTTAATATTGTCCTGATGATATTCATTTGGCCTGCATCGTTGGTATTTTCCCTCCCCATGGGTAATCTGATGCCACAGTTCTCCTGTCTGTAAAATGAACGGGAATGACTTTTGATGTTCCTGAGCATTAAGATAGAAAATCGCATGGGCATGCACCGCACCTTCTGAAGTCCATTCCAGTACCCAAAAAATACCAGTGACGCCAGGAAGGTTCATTATCGCCTGAGTGAGTTCTCTAAGGTCATCCTGTATTTCGGCGGAGGAATTACGAATGAATCGGTTAGTACCTCGCTGGTAATCAAAATCCATTCGAAAGGCCAGTATTTTGGAGTGACATGCCAGGATCTGATTAAGATGGTGATTGATCAAATTCAGCAGAAAGTCATTAGGGGTGATTTTCTTTAGATGTGGGTAATGTTTTTGCATTGCTCTGTTCCTTTGGATGAGTTCAAAGGAATTGGCACATCTGTTTTTTTGTCTCTTAAAGGATACTTGTAAAGCAGGTTTTAATCACTTTTGACGCATATTTATCATCCTGTGGTTGGGATGTTAGATGGTTATAAATTGAGATCTACTCTCTATAATACCAATTAACCTTAATTATTTTTTAACCTGATGGCACTCCACAGTTTCCCTATGGCTTTTACATTTATATTGCCTGCTATCCGTGACAGCCGTCAGGGAGTGTCACATAGCCAATTTTTTGTGTTCCAAGTAAACGTTCTACATGATGTACGTCAAAGTTTCTCCGGTGTCATTAACATCCAGTCATGAGGTGCACGTTGAAAGGCTTGTGATAACAAAAAAATAACGTAATCTACTACGTAGAGTGCTACGATTTTTTCTACGATTATTGTTACGTTTGAGGTTATGATGAGTGCGGAAAGGCGAGTGACCAGTCTCTGGACGAAAAGAGTAAATTTATGGCTTTACTGGGAATTCTTTAGCTCAGCATTAATGCATGTTGATGAGTCTCGTGAATTAATGGAAAGAATAAATGATGCCAATCTTTTCAAAGAGTCTTGCATTAACTGTATGAATAAAAAAGAAATGGTTGAAGATGGGGGTGCGGAGGGAATCTTTGAAAAGAGTAAACGAGAGGCTGAGGGTAAATTAATACCTTTTAGTGAACTTGAATGGATTGATTGTGAGCGTTCGTTGTCATTTGTTGCTAATTATATTCATGCCGAATATAAGATATATACAAATAATAATACCCCCTCTCTTCTTGATGTCACTTTACCTGAATGGAGCCTTGATTCTGATAAGAGTGGTGTAAATTATGATGGGCTAATTCTTTTGATCGACTATCAATGTCGCGTATCAAGCTTTAATAATATCCGTTCCACCTTAGAACGTTTGAAGAGGTCATGGCTCCGTATCCAGAAAAAATTTGGTAATCCATTCTGGTTCTCATCAACCAGATATGATGCTAAATATCTGGCAGATTATCAGTGGGTGATGTCTTACTTCGATAAGAACAAAATGATTAATGGTAATGTGGATTTTTGGTTTGAAAAAAATTTGAATCTGAAAGTTCACTCAATATTTGATCAATGGGTTGAGAATAAATCCGATGCTGAAGGTGAATTGTTTATTATAAAAACAAAAAAAGCATGGGGTCAGAAAAAATTCAGAGATAGTGTTGCAAACAAAAAGGTTCTCAATACCTATCTTAGCAAAGATACTAAGAGACAACTTGATTATCTGGTAAGCCAAAATGAAATGAAAATCAATGAATTGATTGAGATGCTGATCAATGATGCATACGCAAAAGCTAAACTGAAAAGTTGGGAAAATTAAAAAAGAACACAGATATATATCATCACTCTGAACATACCCCATTAACGGCAGAACCTAGTGGTTCTGCCGTTTTTGTATTCTTTCTCAGAGGAGCAGTAATGAAACAATTTGACGGTTTGCAGTCACTGCAGCAATCGCTTTCCTGTCTACCGCTCTGGGTATCCCGCAATGGATAACGCTGGAACCCCGTATTTTCGCCTGGATGGAGCGCTTCTGTGATGAGTACAGCGGTGGTATCTGGTCCTTTTATACGCTCAGCAATGGCGGCGCGTTTATGGCTCCTGATGCTGAAGGTGACGATAAATGGAATCTGTTCAACGGCATGAACGGCAATGGTGCGGAAATGAGCGCGGAAGCCGCAGGTATCGCTGTCTGCCTGATTGAATACAGCCATCACGCCTGTCGCACCGAATGCGATGCCATGACGGAGCACTATTACCGCCTGCGGGATTACGCCCTGCAGCACCCTGAATCCAGCGCCATTCTGCGCATTATTGATTAAGGATACTTATGATGGAACAGTCACTTATCCCACTGACTCCGGCACTACCACTAACCGCACAACGCACGGTAAAACGCGCCTTAACGCTGCTTGACCGACACCTGCGCGAAACAGGCGTGGCATTCACCTCCACTCAGGCTGCCCGTGACTGGCTGAAACTGAAAATGGCGGGACTGGAGCGCGAAGAGTTTATGGCGCTGTATCTGAACCAACAGAACCAGTTGATTGCCCACGAAACCCTGTTTGCCGGTTCTATTAGCAGTACTGAGGTTCATCCCCGTGAGGTGGTCAAGCGCGCCCTGTATTTCAATGCAGCAGCAGTGATACTGGCGCATAACCACCCCTCTGGCGACACCACGCCCAGCCAGGCAGATAAGACCATAACGCAGCGTCTGGTACAGGCGCTTCAGCTCGTTGATATCCGTGTGCCTGACCACCTTATCGTCGGTGGTACGCAGATATTGTCGTTCGCTGAACACGGTCTGCTTTGAGGTATGACATGAGAATTATCAGTAAACGCCGGGCGATGACGATTTACCGTCAGCATCCGGCCTCCCGCATTTTTCGATACTGCACCGGCATATACCAGTGGCATGGCAGTGTCTGTCATTACACCGGTCTGGCCGTTCCTGACATTCCCGGCGGGCGGTATACGCCGAACGCCGCCAGGACCGCAACGGGCCCTGTGCCTGTCTGATGAGTATCACTCTGAACTGACAATAAAGGAGGTTATAAATGAGCAACATTACATGGGGCCTGCAGCGGGATACCACGCCGCGTCTGGGAGCCCGTCTGGTACAGGAAGGGAACCAACTGCATTATCTGGCTGACCGGGCCAGTATCACCGGTAAATTCAGTGACGCCGAATGCCGGAAGCTGGATGAAACATTCCCGCACTTTATCAGCCAAATGGAATCGATGCTGACCACTGGTGAAATGAATCCCCGCCATGCCCACTGCGTCATCCTGTATCACAACGGTTTCACCTGCGAAGCCGACACTCTTGGCAGTTGCGGCTATGTATACATCTCCGTCTATCCCACTCAACGCTAACGAATTTCACGAGAGCAAACATGAAAACTCTACCTGCAACAATTTCGCGGGCGACGAAGCCCTGTCTGTCGCCCGTTGCAGTCTGGCAAATGTTACTTACTCGTCTGCTTGAACAGCACTATGGTCTGATGCTAAGCGACACACCTTTTAGTGATGAAACCATTATAAAGGAGCATATCGATGCCGGTATCACTCTGGCTAATGCCGTTAACTTTCTGGTAGAGAAATATGAGTTAGTTCGTATCGATCGCAATGGATTTACCTCTCAGGTACAAGCACCATATTTGACTGCGACAGACATTCTTCAAGCCAGGAAAGCGTGCGGGCTGATGAGTCGGTGTTCTTACAGGGAGGTAAGTAATATTGTTCTTAGTCGATCACGGCTGTGAGGGGATGGAGATCTGCGAAGATTTCCACGATACGTGAAGAATTTGATGAGATTAACGACTCGATGAAAGCCTCATCGAGTCGCATGAAAAACAAGGTGGGGGCACAAAAGGGGGCATTTATAAAGATGAAACAAGAAAATAGTTATATTTATCAAAGAGTATGTGTGTTGTGTTATGTTCCTATTATCGCACCATTAAAATCAATAAGTTACCCCATATTTAAATACACCACGTTCTCCTCTTGTGCCGTATTTGTGCCATTGCGACTTATAATCGCATCGATTTTGCTCGCGTGCCCGGTGAAATGCCTGGCTGAAAGGTGAGCCTAACGACGAACCATTTCAAGAGTTTCCCATCCTCGCATCTCTTTAAGTGCAAGAAGAGAGACTCCGGACTGAACCAGCCAGCTTGCCTTTGCTATCAAAGTACCTTGAGGACCAGATGATTTCTGGCGATATTTACAGCGCTTCCGCAATGAGTTTTTCTCTGTGCCGCCAGAGACGTTCCCCGCTTTTTCAGCACCGCAATAATGTCGGCGGAATGCCAGTCCTGTTGCATCATGCGGCCACCTCACTGATAAATTTTACGCCGTCGGCGGTACGCAGCCAGCGCGGGGATTTGAGTCCTTCCGTGAAATTCCAGACCAGCTCACACAGCAGCCCGGTCAGGGTTTGCTCCATTTTTGGCTCCGCCGGGCGTTCCAGCAGAAGCTGGAGCAGTGCGAGGCAGTATTCGCACAAGGAATCGGGTTCGGAAATAAAGTGCTCTGGTGTGGCGGGAAGGGTATCAACGGTCAGGCTTTCGGTAAGATGCGGCGGGATGGGGTCGTGTAGTGTGGGTTGCAATAGCGCAAGAGCCGCGTGAAGCCGCCCGCAGAGCGCCAGTCGTAGTGCGGGATCGTTGGTTTCTATCAGGGTTTCGGCGAAGCGGGCGCAGTAGTCGGCAAGAACGGTGAAATCCGTGGTGGCATTGAAGGGAACGGATAACAGATCGAGTAAATCGCAGTCAGGGGTGAGGATTGTAGCCATAGGGCAACCTCCGATGAGTAATTGGTATTACCGCCAGCGGAGAGGTCAATCTCACGGGTGGCGGAACCGGACGGGGTTGACCTTACCGGCCTCATCGACACCGGCGCGTCTTGCGACGCCCCCGCCCGGCCCGCCATTGAGGTGTAGCCGTGCGCACGACACAAAAAAAGCGCAGACGCGCCTTGTGTCGTCGATGAAGGTTTTCAGGAGGTCAAGCCCGACGCCTGATTTTGCAGGCGCGGGGGAAAGATACTGCGATCGGTGATGAACGGCAAGCGGTTTTACGGCGGTGAACGAGGTGCAATGCGGATCTGGAATGCGCCTCGCAAAACACAGCGGGGATTATTTGACCGTGACCTGTCCGTTCATAAGCAAAGGGAGGAGCCAGTCGCGGAGTGCAGTGAGTTGCTGATTTTCTTGTTCAAGTTTGTCCTGACGGGAAAATATTTCAGCTACCGTTTTTGTAAAATGATCAGCAACAGAAAATGCCGGAAGCATAACGTCAATACTCTTCAAAACAGAGCCAGAAACTTCTTTAAACGTCGATCCCGAGGCATTTTGCACGATAACGGGGAGGCTATTTTTAACCGCATAGTATACATATTCCGTTGAGTAATTTTTTGACGGAATAAAGGATTTGAAACCCTGATTTGTAGTCAATTCATTTCGGGCAATCGCCATATAGCCAATCGGCGCTCGAGAACTTAATAACACCGTTCCGGCAGGGTAAGTCTTTAGTGATGCACTTTTAATCCCTTCAACAGAAACGTCCTGAGCACCACGAGAGATAAATTTATTGCTCTGATTGTCAGACAGATCGTTTGGCGTGATCCACGGAGTACCATTAGTTGTGAAATTCTCTGGTTTACTGGTCTTGGGAGTACTGCCACCTACAATCTGGCCTAAATCATCTAATGTTCCAGACTTCCACTCCGCCGGAATTTCCCGTTTCAGCGTGGCGTTATACTCCATCTTCCCGCCGGAAGTTTTATACGGTTTTCCGTTGGCATCCGGGAAATCAAACTGTACAAACCAGTAGTCATACAGTGTTTTCGCCATCGCTTCCAGTTCGGCGTTGATGCGATAGTTCAGATCGATTTTGTTATCAAGTGCAGCCAGAACAGAAGATAATCTCTTTTGTTGTTGGACACATGGCAGATTAACAGGGAAATCCTTAATTTGTTTAGAACTAATATGTGGAACTAATGAGCCTGTATTTATTGATTGAATATATTTAGAGAACCAAGGGCTGGCAATAATATACTTTAAATAAATGATATCCAAATCAACGCTACCACGTAGCCTTGCTGTACGCTGAACTAACAGTGATGGCAGATCTCCTTTGCGTATAGAACTGTATTTTAATCCAGCGCCAATCCAGGGACGATCCATTGCAAGCACGACATCATCTTCTTTAAGCTGATACTGTTCGTATTTTTTGTACTCGCTCCTTGGCCACCTCTTGGCATCATCCCATCTAAGAGTCCCCTGAGCGATATTATCGCCTCTCAATAATTTAATATCATTAGGATCATCAGAGTAATCACTACTTTTAAATGGAAACCCTGTAAAAACCTGAGCGACCTGACCTAAGGTGGTTTTTTTCCAATCACTCATACTTCAGCCCCGCCATCTGCTTCTTAATTTCCGCTTCCAGCTCGCGCGACTGGCTAAACAAGCTCTCCAGATTGTCAGTAAACCCTTTCATCTTCGCGGCAAACTGTTCCGGCGTCATATCGGTGTATTCGATTTTCACATCAAAATACTGTCCGGCGCTGAACGAGTAATTTTTCCCGGCGATCTCGTCATAGCTGACCACCACCGAGAAATCCTCTTCGCTCCACTTATTGTTGAACACTTCGCAGATGCGCTGCTCTTCTTCTTCGGTCAGTACCGTTTTCTGGTTTTTGCCGTCTTTGACTTTTTCACCTAAATTCGAGGCGTCGATCAGTACCACTTTCTCCTGGTTGCTGGCGTCAATAAACAGGATCGACACGTTGGTACCGGTGGTGGCGAAGATATTCGACGGCATGGAAACCACGCCCGCCAGCATCTTGTTTTGCACCAGATGTTCGCGAATGCCTTTATCAATGCCCGATTGCGCGGTGATAAACCCGGTCGGCACGACGACCGCCGCCTTGCCACCCGGTTTCAGCGAGAAAATGATGTGTTGCAGGAACAACTGGTAAATCTCCATTTTGTCCCTGGCTTTGGCTTTGATTTTCGGTATCCCGGCAAAGAAACGTTGCTGGTTTTCCTTGCTGTCCAGCGCGTCACGAAAGTCGCTGAAATCCATCTTAAACGGCGGGTTGGAGACGATGTAGTCAAAGCGTTTCAGCGCGCCGCCGTCCTTGTGGAACGGATGCAGAATAGTGTTGCCCTGGATAACGTTAGGGATCGAATGCACCAGGTTGTTGAGGATCAGGTTCAGACGCAGCAGGCTGGAGGATTTCTGCGAGATATCCTGGGCAAAGATGCTGCAACGATCTTCCCCAATGGCGTGCGCCACGTTCATCAGCAGCGTGCCGGAACCGGCGGACGGGTCGTAACAGCTTACGTTGCGCACCACGCCCTGCTGCGCTTTCGGCACCAGGATTTCCGCCATGATGCGCGCCACGGCGTGGGGCGTGTAGTATTCCGCGTATTTGCCGCCGGAGTTGCTGTTGTAGTCTTTGATCAGGTATTCAAAGATGGTGGCGTAGAAGTCGAATTTCTGCGTGAAGATGCGTTCGAAGCTGAAATCGGCCAGCTTGTTGATGATGGCGCGGCAGAAATCATCGCGCTTTGATTCGTCGGCGATGTACTGGCTGAGGCGCTCAAACAGCACCACTTTCGCGCCGCCGTCGGTTTTGACCGCGAAGACGTCGTTGTTGGTGGCGGCGATGTCCATCAGGGTGTCGTCAAAAGTTCTGGCAAAGTCCGCTGCGTTTTGTCGGTTATACAAGTAACGAATAAAATGGTGCGGCTTCAGGCGGGCGGTATCCGGGGCCATTCGCTGTTGCAGCTTTTTCAGTTGATCTTCGCTCATTGCGCTGAGCGCATCTTCCCAGCTTTCGGCGCTGGCGATACTTTTATCTTTCTGTTTGGCCTCAAAAGCGAATTTGTCGTTCAGGAATTTGTACAGGAATGCCTGAGTGATAATTTTGAATTCGTTACCGTCGTTGCCCAGGCCGTAGTTCGCACAGATGCTTTTCAGGCTGTCGATCAGGGCTTTGGTTTTGTCTCTAAATTCCAGTTCTACCACGTTCGTGCTCCGGTATTAAATTCGTTCAGGTATTCCGCCACAATCAGGCGGTTGATGTCGCTTACCGCACTGGAGGTCAGAGTGATATGGTGCTCATCCTCAAAGTGCGTGATGACGCATGACTCCATATGCCGCTCAAAATAGCTTTCATTGTTCAGTATCTGGCTGTTGTTCAGCACTTTTTCATCTGCATCCAGCTTAACGCTAAGCAGTGCTTCGAAGATTTTACGCTCCGGCTCGCTCAGGCCGCCGCGCTCGCGCAGGCGTTTGTGGGTACGCGCGTATTTCACGTCGCCCCGGTATTTCTGGCGCAGCAGGTTGTTTTGGCGGTTTAGCTCTTTGATGCGGCCATGAATTTTATTGAGTGTGCCGATATTCGCAACCATTTCTTGCTGGGTGACTTCGCTGAGTTTCTTTTTCTTAAACAGACGCTCCAGTTCGTCTTTCAGGCTGACGAACTGCGGGTCCTGCTGGTCGAAGTTGGCGGCCAGCGCTTCGCGGGTGCGGCGCAGCGTCTCTTTCAGCTCGTCGGCCAGTACCAGCTCTTCTTCGCCCACTTTGTGGAATTCAAAGATCACCTCTTCCAGCGCCCGGTTCAGCAGGCCGGAGAGGTCAACACCCTGTTCCAGATCCGCCTTCAGGTTGAGTAAGTCGAGGCGGCGGCTGGCTTCGCGGTAAAGGATGTTGAGTTTGTTGAAATCCAGCGCCTGGAGAAACTCAGTGTTGCCCTGGAGGCGAATCAGGTTGTACAGGCTGCGGGCGTCGGCCAGCGCGTTTTTCAGTACCAGCGCGGTTTCCCGGTCATGGATCTGGTTTATCTGGTCAGTGAAGATTTCCGCGTTTTCGGTATCGAAGCTAAACAGAACGTCTTTGATATGTTCGATTTCTTCGCGAATCTCATCCGCTGATTTGAACAGGCGGGAGTAATGCTCCATTTCATCGCCCAGTTCAGCCTGTAGCTCTTCGAAGTAGGCTTTGTTGGTGGCGTCAAATTCCTGGCGGATGTCGGCGAAGTCCACCACATAGCCGTAGCGGAAGTGGTTGTAGGTTCGGTTGACGCGGGTCAGCGCCTGGAGCAGGTTGTGCTTTCTGATCACCCGCCCGAGGTAGAGTTTTTTTAGCCGTTTGGCGTCAAAGCCCGTGAGCAACATGTTGTAGACGAACAGCAGGTCAATCTCGCCCGCTTTGAATTGATCCACCCATTCTTTGCGCTCCTGCTTGCTGCCGACGTCGTGCAGGATCAGGGCGGCGCGTTTGATTTTCCGCGTTTCTTTGGCGTGGATCTGGTAAACGGCGGCAGGCTCTGCGGCCTGTAATACCGGCATTTCTTCGGCGACGTCATCGGCAGCGGTGGGCGATTCGGCGTAGTCAGTGTTGAATATCTCAAACATCTGCTTGGCCTGTTCTGAGCTGTCGCAAATCACCATGCCGCCGATGGTGTCATCATTCAGTGCGCCCCGGCTTTTGGCAAAGTCGGTGACGATGTAGTTCAGCATCGGTTTGACGAAACTGGGATGGGCGTAGATGTCTTTGCGATCCACATCGCCCATTCTGACTTCTACGTCTTTTAGCGCCTGTTGCAGGATCATCCGGTAGTTGGTGGCGATCTCTTCACGGATCAGGCGCAGCGTGTAGCCGTCGGCAATGGAGGCGTTGTAGTAGTATTTGTGGATGTAGTCGCCGAAGAGGTCGCGGGAGTTGTAGTCTGTGCCCAGCAGAGGCGTACCGGTCAGGCCAATTTTGATGGCGTTGGTGTCCGACTGGCTTAAATTCGCCAGGAAGCTCCCTTTGGGGTTGTAGCTGCGGTGGACTTCATCGAGGAAGTACACGCGTTGGATGTTGATGTCGTAGTCTTTGGTGGTGACGACATCCGGGTCATCGCGGAATTTCTGGATGTTGACGACGGTGATTTCCGCTTTGCCGTGGTGGTTGTGCAGCGCCTGCGTCGCTTTGATGTCGCGGGTGAAGGCTTCGCGGGAGTCGATAAGGTGAACGATTAAGCCACGGGCGGTGAATTCACGCTGCGCCTGCTGGAGCAGATCAAGGCGATCGACAATAAAGTAGAATTTCGGGATCACCTGCTGATTCTGGAAGTAATCTGTCAGGAAGCGCACGTTGTAGTATGCCAATGCGGTTTTCCCACTGCCCTGGGTGTGCCAGATAATGCCTTTTTTCACGCCAGCGTTCAGTTTGCGCTCAATCGCTTTGGTGGCGAAGAGCTGCGGGTAGCGCATGATGTGTTTTTGGATGCCGCCCGGTTCGGCTACATACACCAGCGCATAGCGCAGGATAAATGCCAGCCGATCTCGGCTCAACAGCGCGGTGCAGAGGCGGTTTGTCGGGCGGTTGTGATCTTTGTTGGTCTGAAATTCCGGGTTGGTGCGGATCACTTCCAGGTTGTTGTCTTTCAGGACGGCGATTTCGGTTTCTTCTGACAGCGGTTTCAGTAAGTTGGTCAGGTTGAAGAGTTCTTCTTCGCGGAAGTAGTTGAATACCGGGTTGCTGTAAGAGCTGCTGGCGTAGAATGCCCCTTGAATCGGCTCCGGGTCGCTGTCGTCATACTCCATGTTATTGGAGAAGATCATGAACTGGGTGATGTTGGCGAAGCGTTTGAATTTGGGGTTTTTAAAGCGTTCGTTGATGCGGTTGCGTTCTGCGACGATGCCTTCCCGATTGTTGGGTTTTTTCACTTCGATAAAGATTAGCGGCATGCCGTTGATCAGCAGCGTGATGTCCGGGCGGAATTCTTCATCACCGTTTTCGCAGGTCAGTTCGGTGACGACATGGAAACTGTTGTTGTTGAAGTTATCAAAGTCGATCAGTTTGATACCGGAACGGTCACTGAGTTTTTCGAAGAAGGCGCGGCCCAGATCATCGTTGTCGAGAAGCAGCGTGAGGTCTTTTAACAGGCGTCCGATGTCGTCTGGCACAAGTCCGGGATTTATTCTGCCAATCGCAGCGGTGAAGAGGTCAGGGAAGATATTGGTTTCTTTGTCCCAGCGTTGTTCTTTAAGGGACAGGTAGTGGTAGCCCAGCCGTATCAGGTGGAGGATGACGGGGATTTTTACTCGGGTATCTTCAGTGAATTTCATTGTGTTCCCTGTATTTATCACGTCTCAGGCCATGCAGCGCCCCACAACCTTGGAACGGCTGGCAACAATGTCTGTTCGATTTGCATCTATGTTACACGTTCTCTTTAAACCGACCGAGTCTATTTGTCGCACTTTGCCTGAATGTAGGTAAGTTTGTATTTTTTGCTCAATGTCGATTTTAAGTGGACGAAATGAGGAATCATTAAACTATTTCTTGCTGTGGCGTATCCCTGAACCTACACTGGTTTAAATATTTCTACTAATGTCTATTCAGGAGCGACATTTGCCAAACTATCTAAACTGGTTGATGCAAAACACGCTACCCGGTCAGGTGCTGCTCCAGTCATGGCTTACCCGCAACGGCGTAGATCGTAAGCTTTCTTATCTCTATGTTCAAAATGGCTGGCTCAGGCGCATCGCTCACGGCGTGTACTGCCGGACGGGCCGTGAGCCGGATTGGGTAGACGCGGTTTACTGCCTGCAAACACAGTGGGAAAAGCCTGTTCGGGTGGCGGGGCTAACCAGCCTTGCGCTACAGGGCCATGCGCACTATACCGAACCGGGTAAGCCGCAGGTCTGGCTCGCGCTTCCGGCTTACGTCAAACTGCCGGGATGGTTTGCTGCCTTCGAACAATCTGCAACATTTATCACGCTGTATACATCCGGCCTTACCGCTGATGTCACGTCATTTACTACGGAACTGAAAATTGGCGACCGGCAGTTAGCAGGCAGTGCCCTGGAACTGGCTGCGTATGAGATCGCCTGCGGCGTTCCTTCGTTAATCTCGTTCGAACATGCCGATGCTCTGTTTCAGGGGTTGAATCTTCTCAGCCCACGCAAATTGCAGGCACTGCTTCGCGCCAGTCATTCGATTAAAACCAACCGGGTGATGCTTTTCCTTGCCCGGCGTAATGGACATCCTTATTTTCAGTATCTTGATCAAAGCGGTATAGAAACAGGTACGGGAAAGCGGCAAATCATACCCGGTGGCTGGCTGGAGCCGGATTATCAAATTACTGTTCCACGCGCATTTAAACCGGAAGGAGTCGAAGATGGATCTGCGTGATAGTTATGCCCGGCAGGTTAAGCTGTTGATGGCTGCTCTGCCGCATGTGGCGAAGGAGTCCTGTTTCGCGTTGAAAGGCGGCACGGCAATCAATTTGTTTGTGCAGGATTTTCCCCGTCTGTCGGTGGATATTGATCTGGCGTATAAGAGCTTTGCGGATCGCGATACCGATCTGGCGGCTATCAACGACGCTTTGAAGAGAATTACTGCATCGCTGAACAGTAAACCGGGGATTACCGCGATTCGGCAGGAAAATAAAGCGGATGAAAAGCGCATCATTGTGAATACCGCTGATGCAAAGATTAAGATCGAGGTTAGCCCAGTCTGGCGCGGGCTGTTGTTGCCTCCGGCAGAAATGTCGGTGTGCGAACGTGTGGAAATGGAGTATGGCTTCACCACTATGAGTGTCGTTTCTCTGGCGGATCTTTATGGCGGTAAAATCTGCGCGGCGCTTGATCGTCAACACCCGCGCGATCTGTTTGATGTGCTGAATATGCTGGAGAAACCGGGACTGATGCGGGAGATCTTTGACGGTTTTATTTGTTATCTGGCAGGCCATCCCCGTCCCATTGCCGAGTTGCTGGCTCCAAACTGGGATACAGATCGGATTGCCACGTTATACGCTCAGGAATTTTCGGGGATGACTCAGCAGGAAACGTCGCTGGAATCGCTGCTGTCAGTAACGACTTTGCTGCCGCAGGCGTTGAAGTCACATCTTACGGATCTGGATCGCGAGTTCTTGCTCAGTTTTAAGCAAAACAGCCCTGACTGGTCGCGGTATCGCTATCCTGAAATTCAGCATCTTCCGGCTATTCGCTGGAAGCAACGCAATCTGGCGGTGCTTAAAGATAAAAATCCGGCGAAGTATGTGGCGGCGGTGAATAAGCTAGAGAGGGTGCTGGAGTAATATTCTTAGCGCTGTTCAGGGACTCTGAATTGGGCCATGATGCTTTGGTTATATGAATAACTTCGTGGCAATAACTCAAACATATTCATTTAATTCAATACATAGCACCATCGAGTAAGAGATCGCTGAGTGATTAGACGATCTCTGCTCGTGGAAATACGAAACTATCTCTTTCCAAAGCTGATCTGAATAACATTATCTGGAGCATCATTGTTAGATCTGATGATCTCATGCTAATAAAATCCCCCCATTTCAAAAAAAGATCCCGTAATTTTTCCGCCTGTTGCCCGACCTGATAAGTTCTGATTAATCTGTCTTTCGGAACATGATTCAACAGAAGTTCTATAAGCCGTTCTGGCGCATCCAGATACTCAGCACTGCTTGTAGAGTGCAGGTGCAGACATTTAAGCCAATTGCTGCCGCCATTCCTTGACGTGGTCAATCAGGGCGCGGAGCTTTGGTGCAATATTGCGACGCTGTGGGAAATACAGATAGAAGCCCGGAAATTGTGGAAGAAAGTCATCAAGCAGAGATACAAGCTTACCGCTTTCAATATATGGCCTGAAAGTTTCCTGAGTGGCAATTGTTATTCCTCCGCCGGCAAGAGCCAGCCTCAACATCAGACGCAGATCATTAGTCGTAATCTGTGGTTCAATCGCAAGGTCGAAAGCTCTCCCGTTTTCTTCAAATGGCCAGCGATAAGGCGCAACATCCGGGGATTGACGCCAGCCGATACACTTATGATTCACAAGTTCACGCGGATGAACAGGTGTGCTGTTGGCTGCGAGATAGGAGGGAGAGGCAACGACCATTTCACGCTGCCTGCCGGTAAGGGGCACAGCAATCATGTCTTTTTCAATGACCTCTCCGAGCCTTACGCCAGCATCGTAACCTGCGGCCACGATATCGAATTCCTCATCCGTTACAACAATATCAAGCGTAACGGCTGGATTGGCAGCTGCAAACGAAGCGATTAGCGGACCTGAAAGAAATTCTTCTGCTATCGACGTCACCGCGATTCTGAGAAGTCCGCGTGGCACATGGTCAGAAACCATCTCTTCGAACGCTGCCTCAATACCGGATAAAGGTAATGACAGCGATTTATGCAGCCGTTCTCCCGCTTCTGTCAAATTAACTGAGCGCGTGGTCCGCATTACAAGCATTGTCCCGAATGCATCTTCAAGGCGTCTTATTCCCTGACTGACCGCTGAACGGGTAACGCCCAGCCGTGCGGCGGCTTTACTAAAATTACTCTCTTCTGCTACCGCGATAAAAATGGGTAAAAGATTAAGATCGATTTTCATTGTTTAATGCCGCTAACCACTGAGTACATTGAAAGCAGGATACTGGAACCAATCATAAAGTTCTATTCTCTCTCCGAACACATTTGAAGGAGAACGTAATGGATAAGGTCATATTAATTACCGGCGCATCAAGTGGTATTGGGGAAGGTATTGCCAGAGAGCTTGGAAAGACAGGTGCAAAGGTTTTACTGGGAGCACGCAGAGTTGAGCGTATCGAAGCCATTGCAACCGAAATTTGCCGCGCAGGAGGAATTGCTAAAGCGCGGGAGTTGGATGTCACAGACCGACAGTCCATGGCAGATTTCGTGCAAGCAGCGCTGGATAGCTGGGGGCGAGTTGATGTTCTTATCAATAATGCGGGCGTTATGCCGCTTTCACCGCTTGCAGCAGGAAAACAGGATGAATGGGAGCTCACTATTGACGTGAATATTAAAGGTGTACTGTGGGGAATTGGCGCTGTACTTCCGGTGATGGAAGCACAGGGTTCCGGTCAGATAATCAATCTTGGTTCTATTGGTGCCCTTTCTGTTGTGCCCACAGGCGCAGTCTATTGTGCATCCAAATTTGCAGTACGGGCTATTTCTGATGGCTTACGGCAGGAAAGCTCGAAAATCCGTGTGACCTGCGTAAATCCTGGCGTTGTCGAAAGTGAACTGGCTTCAACCATTACCCATGTGGAAACCATGAAAGCAATGGACGCCTACCGTTCTGTTGCACTTCAACCCGCGGATATTGCCCGTGCTGTAAGGCATATTATTGAATCTCCCGAAAGCGTTGATATAACCGAAATTACCATCAGACCCACTGCATCTGCAAACTGAAGAATAACTTTTACATTCACGTTTTATTAAATAGGTCAGAAGGAAGATTTATATATCCCTGTGTTTTTCATAGCAAGATGCATTATGTATTGCTCACCCCGAAGGAGATGAAGGTTTAATTACAGAAAGATTATTTTCACAGGAAGTAAACATGACTCATGTTTAATGCCTTTATATATAAAACTCATCCTCTCAATTGTCAGGAGAATTAGCGTGAATACTATCTGTTCTTTAATTGTTGTGGTTGCACTGTCTTTATTATCATTCAATAGCGTCGCCAAAACGATTACTGCCGTCGGTTCAACCATTAACAGCACTGAAAAAGAAATTTCTTTACAGGCAGAAAAACAAGGGAAATCATATAAAATTCTGGGCGCGTTTTTTAAGAACAGAGTTTATATGATGGCAAAGTTAACACCAGTCAGTAAAAATAATGCTTCATAAGGCTCATGGTATAATTTTAAGACATGATCAAGAAGCACGTCTATTGATTCAAAATTATCATTATGATGGCAATGGAATGCCCGACAAATGACGCTATACCCACCTTCTGTACCAGTCGTTCTGCTAATTCTACCGATGCTTCGGTCTGGAGTAGTAAAGTAATATTGGACACAGTTTTATTTTCTCTCTTTTTCGAGGGCTGTATATGATCAGGAAGAATACATCCCTAAGCGGTTAATGCTGGCGTAATCAATAGACCAGCATTAATCACAGATGATTACCAATCAGACAGAAATGGTTAAATCGTCGAATTCATATTTAATACGTTTTCTTACGCCGCTGAACAACTTGAAAAGCAGGAAAAGGATGCATATTTTAAATATCAGTGAAGTGATCAGTTTATGGCCGTTATTAATAGAAATGGAGGAATAAATACGCGTATTCTACTATTGCAACAAAAACAACGATATTGACCGGTTTTCATAATGAAGTAACCTGACAGATATAAAAATGTTGATTGAGGCTAAATGCCCGGATTAAGGTTGTCGAGGGGAGCCAGGTAGTTTTTTCTTTTGGGTGATCTCCATTGCTGGATAGTCCCCTTGTACAGATAAGTCCGCTCTTTCTCGCTCAAAGCGGCCCCTGGAATTGAACGCAGAGTGACTACCTGACACAATATTGCACCGTGAAGAGTCGGTCGTTGTTAACGTTCAGATTTTCAATGTATCAATGACCATCCGCAGGGCGGGGGAGACGTTGCGATGAGGGTAATAGAGAAACAATCCCTCCATTCGCAGGCTGTAACGCTGCAACACCCTGATAAGCTTACCGTGTTCTAAATCATCCGCGACCAGTTCAACAGGAACATAGGCCAATCCGAGGCCCAGCCGGGCTGCTTCTGCTTCCATATAGCTGTCGGATAGGGCCCATTGCCCTTCAGGGCGATGAGTGATTTTTTTATCATCCTGATTGAGTTCCCACTGGTATACGCTGCCGTCGGCAAACTGATAGGCGATACAGGGATGCGCCTTTAAATCCGCCGGGGTTTGCGGAAAACCATAGCGACGAAAATGTTCCGGAGTCCCCACAATTGCCATCTCCATATCGGGCGTGATGCGTACCGCGACCATACCCTGGCCGACTTCAGGCCCCAGGCGGACACCTGCATCGAATCTTTCCTCGATGATATCGACGAACCGGCTCTCATTTATCAGTTCAAGCCGGATATCAGGATATCGCTGTTTAAATACCGCCAGCTTTGGCAGCAGGCATTTATCAATCGCATGCTGGCTGGCATTGATACGCACCGTGCCGGAGGGCGTCTCTCGATAGTGCGCCAGCGTGGCAAGCCCAAGATCTAACATTTCAAATCCAGATGCCGTCTTCTGGTAGAGCTGCTCGCCTGCTTGCGTCAGAGACAGTTTACGCGTGGTGCGCACCAGCAGCTGGACGCCCAGCCTTTCTTCAAGCTCGCGAACAGAACGGCTGACTCCTGACTGCGCAAGACCCAGCCGTTTAGCCGCTGCGGTAAAACTGCCTTCCTGCACCACCTGCATAAACAGGTACAGCTCGTTGTAGTTCTCCCTTTTTGCCATTGAAACATCCCCCTTCATGCCGGCAATCTCAGTATTAATTTATAACAAAATGGTATTAATCTTAGCATTAATCGCCACCTAATCAGCACTAATTCTGCTCACTATAATGACCCCATCAAAGCAAAGCACTGCAGCGTTGCCCGTCGGAAACCTGTATCTCTCTGTTGTTTTTTATGGGGATTTTTATGAAAGCCTTCACCCGAACGCTAAAAACCGCGATGCCGGCCATGCTGCTTTTCGCATCATTAAGTGGAGTTACGACAATGAGTTATGCTGATTCAACCAATCCTAATGCCCCTGTGTCCATGACCGATAAATGGGATAAAACGTTCGCCGAGAGCCAGAAAGTCGATCACCGTAAAGTATCGTTCCCGAACCGATATGGCATCACCTTAGTGGGCGATCTTTACCTGCCTAAAGACCGTGGTGATCGCAAGCTGGCGGCGATTGCGGTCAGTGGGCCATTTGGCGCGGTGAAAGAGCAATCCAGCGGCTTGTATGCGCAGACGCTGGCGGAACGAGGGTTTGCTACCCTGGCGTTCGATCCTTCTTACACCGGGGAAAGCGGCGGCTATCCGCGAAACGTCGCCTCACCGGATATCAACACTGAAGATTTCAGCGCGGCGGTGGATTTCTTAGGGCTGCAAAAAGAGGTAGATCGCAACCGTATCGGGCTGCTCGGTATTTGTGGCTGGGGTGGCATGGCGCTGAACGACGTGGCGATGGATACCCGCGTTAAAGCGGTTGCTACCAGCGTGATGTATGACATGAGCCGGGCGATGGGCCATGGTGTGGGGGATGGCGAAGACCGTTATTCTACCGCCGACCGTCGTGCTGTTCTGCAATATCTGAATGAACAGCGCTGGAAGGATGCGCAGAGCGGAACGTTCGCTCACGGTGGTCATGATATTAATGTCGATAGCAACGGCAAGGTCAGTGCGGGCGAGCGCATTCTGCCAGAAACGCTGCCGGCAAATCCTCATCCGGTACTGAAAGAGTTCTTTGACTACTATCGCATGCCGCGCGGCTTCCACGAACGTTCCGTTAACTCTACCGGGGCATGGACGGCAACGATGCCGCTGTCATTTATGAATATGCCGCTGTTGAGCTACGCCAGTGAAATCACCATCCCGACGCTGATTGTGACCGGTGAGAAAGCGCATTCACGCTATTTTGCTGAAGATGCTTACAAGGTGGTTGGCAGTAACGACAAAGAGCTGGTTGTGGTACCAGGAGCAAATCACGTGGACCTGTACGATAACGTGGCCGGAAAAATACCTTTCGCGAAGTTCGAACAATTTTTCCAGACCAAACTGAAATAAAACCTCTCCTGAATTGATGCAAAGCCACCGGTCTATGGCAGGTGGCTTTTATCCTGATCTTTGTGAAATTTCACTATGTCGACACTAAGCCAAACACCATCACCTCATCATCAGCGCGCATACTGGGGCGGTATTTTTGCCATGACCCTGTGCGTGTTTGTGCTGATTGCTTCTGAATTTATGCCCGTCAGCCTGCTCACGCCGATTACCCGCGATTTAGGCGTGACGGAGGGGCTTGCAGGGCAGGGGATTGCTATCTCCGGCGCGCTGGCGGTTCTGACCAGCCTGACGCTTTCAACGCTAGCTGGAAAGATGAATCGTAAGTTCCTGCTGCTTGAGATGACGGTTCTGATGGCCGTATCGGGGCTTATTATTGCGCTGGCTTCCAATTATCTGATGTATATGGTCGGTCGTGCGATGATTGGTGTGGCCATTGGCGGATTCTGGTCGATGTCAGCGGCAACGGCGATTCGTCTGGTGCCGCAGCATCAGGTCACGCGTGCGCTGGCGATTTTCAACGCCGGTAATGCGCTGGCAACGGTCGTGGCCGCACCGCTGGGAAGCTATCTGGGGGCTACGGTCGGATGGCGAGGCGCTTTCTTGTGCCTGGTGCCTATCGCGGTTGTCGCCTTTATCTGGCAGTGTATTAGTCTGCCCAGCATGGATGCGAATAAAAGCCACGCGTCATTTGGCGCGGTATTCCGCTTATTTAGCCGCCGCATGGTCGTGGTCGGCATGATAGCTTGTGGCCTGTTTTTCATGGGGCAGTTTGCGCTATTCACCTATGTGCGCCCATTTCTGGAGTCGGTGACACGGGTTAATTCCTTAGGCTTGTCGTTGATTTTGCTGATTATCGGCGTGGCCGGTTTTATTGGCACGCTGGTTGTTTCGGCATTTCTCAACAGAAAATTCTACCCCACGCTGATGGCCATACCCGGACTGATAGCCGTCATTGCCATCGGTCTGATGCTTACCGGGCATCACGTCTGGACGGTCTCGCTGCTGTTAGGACTCTGGGGCATGCTGGCCACCGCCGCGCCAACCGGATGGTGGACATGGATTGCGCGTACGTTGCCTGACAACGCCGAAGCCGGAGGCGGGCTCATGGTCGCGGTGATTCAGCTCGCCATCGCCCTTGGATCAACGGCAGGAGGCATTGTGTTTGACCGCCTTGGCTGGCAGAGCACGTTTGCCATGAGTAGTGTGCTGCTCCTTTGCGCTGGCGTACTGACCTTTGTTACCGCACGCCAGAAGGCCGGTGCGCTTTAGTCCGGCGAGGGCGCGCGTTGCTGAATAAGTTACCCAAGGCGATGAGCGCCCACTATGGGTTGGGCGCTCTTTTAAACGATTTAGGTGATTTTCTAAAACGGCTACTGCAGATTTTTTCTCTTAATTTATGGGTATTTCCCCCAGAGGCGAGAAAGCGCTCTCCACGCCCGGCCGCAAGGATCAGGACGACGGGGGTAGGTATGAATCCTCCTCCTGATGGAGACGTACAGAGGCGACTTCTGCCAGCACGGAGAGTGCCAGAGTATGCGCATCCCGGGCTTTGGGAAATATCCCGACGGGTGCCCGGATTTGCGCAGTCTCCTCCCTGGACCATCCCCGCTCGTGGAGCTTTTGCAGACGTAACGTGTGGGTTCGATAGCTGCCCAATGCGCCGAGATAAAAGGGTTTTGCTTCTCGCGCGGCCTGCAACACTGGCAGCTCCCGGTTGAGATCATGGCACAGCAAAATGACCGCCGTGTCGGTATCGATCTGAGCGCTGGCTGAGGCCGGAAAAAGATCGAAGATATGGCTGTCATAGCCTGTGGCTGCTGCAAGACTCGCGGTTGCCTGCGCCTCAAGAGAACGCCCGTAAATCATCAGCCTGACGCATGGCCTGAACCCCACCTCAAAGCCATTGAGATTCCAGCCCGTCCGGGTTTGCGTGGGCAGGCACACCAGCGATTGTGCTTGCGGATCGTAGCGCAGCCCCGCCGGTTTTCTCTGTTCCAGGCGGTTCAGCACGGCGAGTAGAGGCTGTGCCGAGCGTAGTTTATGGAGCGTCAGCGTGATCCCTCCGCCGCAGGGCAGAACGATGTCAAACCACGGCGAACCTTCGCCATAGCGAATTTCGCGATCGCGGCCTGAGCCCATCATCTCCAGCGCTTCAAAAGCGGCAGCGGCCTCCACGCAGCCGCCAGAGACAAAACCGCAGTAACGACCATCTTCGCGAACCACCATCTGCGCCCCGAGCGGGCGCGCCGCGCCGCCGTGTATCTCCACCAGCGTCACCAGCACCGCTCCTTTACCGGACATTAGCGCCTCTACGGCGAAGCGCAGAATGGTCCGGTGGTTATCGGTGAGAAACGCCTGCTCTGGCTTATGCCAGTGTTCGTCTTTATCAAAAAGCGGGTATGACATTGTTCCTCCTTAAACCACATCCGGCAGCTTATCGAGCAGCTTATCCAGAGTGATGGGATAATCGCGTACCCGAATACCGGTGGCGTTATACACCGCGTTGGCGATAGCCGCGCTCACGCCGCACAGGCCCAGCTCACCGACACCTTTGGCCTTCATCGGGGAGGATATGGGGTCGGTATCATCCAGGAAAATCACCTCCTGTTTTGGGATATCCGCATGGACCGGCACCTCATACCCCGCCATATCGTGATTAACGAAGTAGCCCAAACGGTCATCCACCGCCAGCTCCTCCATCAGTGCCGCGCCCATGCCCATAGTCATTGCGCCAATGACCTGGCTGCGTGCAGTTTTCGGATTCAGGATGCGTCCTGCAGCACACACAGCGAGCATACGCCGGACCCGAACTTCTCCCGTCGCGCTATGCACGCCGACCTCCACAAAATGCCCGGCAAAGGTCGACTGCTGGTACTCCTTGCTCAGTGTTCCGAATTCAATACTCTCTTCCGCTGTCAGTCTGCCGCCTGCGGTGGCCTCATGTAGCGTGGCGCTTCGGGTACCGTTGGTAATCTTGCCGTCGGCAAACTGCGACTGCTCAGGATCAAACCCGACTGCCGAGGCAATCATTTCGCGAAGCTTCACACAGGCGGCGTAAACGCCGGAGGTGGAGGTATTCGCGCCCCATTGTCCACCAGAACCCGCAGAAACCGGGAAACTGGAATCGCCGAGGTGAACCGCAACCTGCTCCAGCGGTACGCCAAGCATTTCCGCCGCCGTCTGGGCCAGAATGGTGTAGCTGCCAGTGCCAATGTCGGTCATGTCCGTTTCCACGGTAACGGTGCCGTTTTGTTCGAGGTGAACCCGCGCACCCGATTTTTCCAGCAGATTATTGCGAAAGCCCGCCGCGACGCCGTGGCCGACTAGCCACTCTCCGTCGCGTACCTGTCCGGGTGTGGCGTTGCGCTGCTTCCAGCCAAATTTATCCGCTCCGGTGCGCAAGCACTCGATAAGCTGACGGCGAGAGAAGCGGCGCGTCGGGTCGGCGGGGTCAACCTGAGTGTCATTCAGGATGCGAAACTCGACGGGATCGATGCCCGCTTTTTCCGCTAGTTCATCGATCGCGATTTCGAGCGCCATCAGACCGGGGGCTTCGCCGGGCGCACGCATGGCGTTCCCTTCCGGCAAATCAAGCGCGGCGAGCCGCAGGCCGGTATGACGGTTTGCCCCTGCGTAGAGTAATTCGCTTTGCTGTACCGCCGTTTCCGGCGTGCCGCCGGGCAGGTTTCCGGACCAGCTTTCATGTGAGATAGCGGTGATTTTCCCGCTCTGGTCAGCACCGATACGCAGATGCTGAAGGGTTGCGGGGCGGTGCGTGGTGTTATTGGGAATAGTGGGGCGGGGGAGCATCACTTTAACCGGACGTTTCACCGCTCGGGCGGCGAGGGCTGCCAGCAGCGCATCGCTTCTCAGGAAGAGCTTGCCGCCAAACCCTCCGCCGATATACGGGGAGATAATACGCACATTCTCCACGGGCACTTTCAGCGTTTTTGCCAGATCGGTGCGGCACCAGTCAATCATCTGATTTGAGGTCCAGAGAGTAAGCTTATTTCCATCCCAGACGGCCATCGAGGCATGCGGCTCCATCGCCATATGGCTCTGGTCCGGGGTCGTGTAGGTAGCATCAATCTTCACCGCAGCGGAGGTGAAAGCCCCGTCAAAGTCACCGACGTTTTTGTCGGGCGTGTCTTCCGGCGGCTGACTGACGGCCTGTTTTTCGTCCGCCAGGGAGTAAGCTCCTTTATTACGGCGATAGTGCGCCTGCACCAGCGAGGCCGCCGCTCGTGCCTGTTCGAAGGTCTCGGCCACTACCAGCGCAATGGCCTGATGATAGTGCTCAATAGTGGGGCCGCCTAACAGCCTGGCGGTGTTTTTGTCGCCTTTGCCGAGTGCCCCGGCGTTACTGGCGGTAATGACAGCCAGTACGCCCGGCGCTTTTTGCGCGGCGTCCGTATCAAGGGCGGTGAGGCGTCCTTTGGCAATGGCGGAACCGACGATATAGCCATAGGCGGCGTTGGGGGATTCTTCATGCCATTCGTAGGCGTAGCGTGCCGTGCCGGTAGTTTTCAGCGGTCCGTCGATGCGGTCATAGGGACGACCGACAACCTTCAGCTGATCGATCGGGTTTTCCCCTGCGGGTTTATCAAATTTCATGCTTGTGCCCTCGCTTCAGCCAGTACGGAGGCAAGCGTTCGCTTCGCCAACAGGAGTTTAAAGGTGTTTTCAGCGGTGGGATGGGCGCTGGCGAACAGCGCGTCATATACGGCCTGCGCCCCCTGGGATAGCTGAGCATCCGCAGCCTCAATGCGCCAGGGCTTATGTGCTACTCCGCCCAGCGCGACGCGCCCGCTGCCGTCAGGCTGAATAATCGCTGCGACCGATACCAGGGCAAAGGCGTAGGAGGCGCGATCGCGCACCTTACGGTAGATATGTTTTCCGCCGAGCGGCGGAGGTAACGTCACCGCAACGATAAGCTCACCGGGAAGCAGGGCGGTTTCAATGTGCGGCGTTTTCCCCGGTGGGTGATAAAAATCAGCCAGTGTGATACTGCGAGTCTTTCCCTCCGGCGTGATGGTTTCCACCACCGCATCCAGCAACCGCATTGCGACCGCCATATCGCTCGGATGGGTGGCAATGCAGGCTTCGCTTACGCCTACCACCGCGTGCTGACGGCTAAAGCCTTCAAGCGCCGCGCAGCCGCTCCTGGGCAGGCGCTTATTGCAGGGCTGATTGGTGTCGTAAAAATAGGGGCAGCGCGTGCGCTGGAGCAGATTACCTGCGGTGGTTGCCTGATTGCGTAACTGACCAGACGCGCCAGCGAGCAGGGCGCGGGAGAGTACCGCGTAATCACGACGCACGCGCTCGTGAGCCGCCAGGTCGGTGTTCCGTACCAGTGCGCCGATGCGCAGCCCACCCGCGTCGGTCACTTCAATCTTATCGAGCCCGAGCCCGTTCACATCGATAAGGTGGGTGGGCGTTTCAATTTCCAGCTTCATCAGGTCCAGCAGATTGGTCCCGCCCGCAATAAATTTTGCGCCGGGTACGCGCTGAGCGCTAAGTGCCGCCTCGGCCGGGGTGTTCACTCGTTCATAGGTAAACGCCTTCATGATTTTATCTCCCCCGCAGCGTCTTCAATGGCGGCAAGGATGTTAGCGTATGCACCACAGCGACAGATGTTGCCGCTCATACGTTCACGGATCTCATCGGCAGTTGTTTCTGGAGCGGAAACCAAATCGACCGTGACGTGACTGGGAATGCCGTCCTGAATCTCTTTTAGCACCGCTACTGATGAGCAAATTTGCCCGGAGGTGCAGTAGCCGCACTGGAAGCCATCATGCTTGATAAAGGCCGCCTGCATGGGGTGAAGATTATCTGGTGAACCCAGGCCTTCAATGGTGGTGATCTCGGCCCCCTGATGCATGACTGCAAGCGTCAGGCAGGCATTAAGCCTGCGACCATTGACCAGCACGGTACAGGCTCCGCACTGTCCGTGATCGCAACCTTTCTTGGTACCGATCAAATGCAGATTTTCACGCAAAGCGTCCAGTAGCGTGGTTCGGGTATCCACCTCAAGCTGCTCGGTTTTGCCGTTCACCTTAAGTGTCAGGGGCATTATCTCTGGCGCGGGTGTAGCTGCCGGAACGCTTGCCGCAAGCGTAGAATGAGGATAAACCACGGCGGTCGCCGCCGTTGCGGCGCTCACTTTAATCAGATCGCGACGGGTCAAACTAAAATCGTGCGGCTCGCGCTTCCCAACCCGATTATCTTCGGGGTATTCGCCTTGGTTGCTCATACCAGGCCTCCGGTATTCTAAAGGGGAAAATAAGAGTGCGTTGCGAGAGTGCTGATGCTTTTTTAAACGTTAAGCATAGTCGGCGACAGCAGGAGGATTATTCTTAAAACGCGAATGCAGCTATGAGCCCGGCTAATAAATTCATGTTCGCCGGGATGTTGATGATGATGGGAGCTGGTTTATTGCTTGAGTTGTACGATGCAAAAACCGATAAGGAAACCTGTGATTTTCAGCTCTGCATTACCCTGCAAATCTCTGTCACTTCTAATATAAAAATAGGGAGAAATGATGGTGCTTATATTCATTGGCGATTAGGAACCCATCTTGTTATACAAAACAATACAGTTCTTTACATTTACCTTGTTTTATGAATACTCCTAAAGAGGTGTATAACATAATGGTACAAGCAGGGTAGATATGAATATATTTGAACAAACTCCACCGAACCGCAGACGTTATGGTCTTGCTGCATTCATTGGGCTGATTGCTGGCGTTGTTTCCGCATTTGTGAAGTGGGGGGCTGAAGTTCCATTGCCGCCACGTAGCCCGGTGGATATGTTTAATGCAGCGTGTGGCCCGGAATCATTAATCAGGGCTGTTGGGCAAATTGATTGCTCGCGTAATTTTCTCAATCCTCCGTATATTTTTCTTCGAGACTGGTTGGGGCTGACAGATCCCAATGCGGCTGTTTATACCTTTGCCGGGCATGTCTTTAACTGGGTTGGTGTAACGCACATAATCTTTTCGATAGTTTTTGCCGTTGGTTACTGTGTGGTCGCCGAAGTATTTCCGAAAATTAAACTTTGGCAGGGTTTACTGGCAGGTGCTTTAGCCCAACTTTTTGTTCATATGATTTCTTTCCCTCTCATGGGACTGACGCCACCTCTGTTTGATCTCCCGTGGTATGAGAATGTTTCTGAAATTTTTGGACATTTAGTCTGGTTCTGGTCCATTGAAATTATTCGCAGAGATTTACGAAACAGAATTACTCATGAGCCAGACCCTGAGATCCCTTTAGGCTCAAACAGATAATGCATTGAATGATAAAAATGGCGCAAATACAGCGCCATTTTTATAGGTTAAAAACATTGCTTTTTATATTCTGATTCAGATAGTCAGTGAGTATATCGCGCTACTTCAGGATGATGTAGATCCGAAGAACGCTACAGAAGAGAGGCATTGTTGCTGGCAAATACAAGAAGTATCGGGTTTTGTTGCCCCTAAAAACGAAGCCCCGCTATTACAGTAGGCGGGGCAGTGCAATTAATTATTGTATGTTTATAACGGTGTCAGCCCGTATTTAGCCCTTGCACGATTGCAAGCCTCATTGACGACTCCGTTCTCACCAGACATGGCGAATTCTCTGCATGTGGACGATCGATTTTTATATATCGTGCAGCAGGCATTTTTGCCCGGGGTTCCTGCAAGGGCAATACATCGGGGGTTTTTCTGATTAGTTCCGCTCATGCATCGGTGAAAAGGGGATATTTGTTCAGTGAGCCTGGCGGGAATGGTACCACCAGCATCGTCGGCTTCGGCCCAGTAAAAAGAGACGCGGAAAAATGCACAACAGGCACCACACGTCATGCATGGATTCAGATTGCTCATAATTCACCAGTACAGCTATAAATCGTAAAGAGAACAGCAGTACATCGTATGTAAGAACGTACCGCGGTTGGCTGGGGAACTTTCGATAGTGTGAGTATTGAATGATTTCCAGCCGTTACCGATTTTACGTACTAATTCGTGAATAAACCACTCGTTAGCAGGCTGCTTGGTACCTTTCTGTGTCTCCTGAACACTATGGTGTGCATATGAGAAAGCCCATCGTTACAGGTGACATTGACGATCGCTTCCACATCATTTAAACGATTTTTGGGGCTCTGAAGTGGAATTCTTCCCTCGACCGATGGATAAGTCTTAGTCCGCCGAAGGGGGCTTAGCCGGACAGGAATCGCTAATCTTAATGAATTTGTCGTTATAGACCAGATAATGATTCCCCGGCTGACGTAACTCAGGCTGATGAACCACGTCTCCCGGACGTAGATACCAGGCATCGCCTTCCTCTTCGGTCGAATCACATCCTGGTTTAATCAGTAGCTTAAACCACGTGTTGCCGGTGTTACTTACCGTTCCGGTCACCTGATCGAAGGACCATTTAAACTGAACCTGACGTGGTCGTACTACCAGAATGGTATCCATCACCACCACCGGCTCCGTGCTGACCTCACCGCCGGTAGGGCTGCGTTTTGTCAGGTTACGAGTGGGGACCTCGCGAAATGAGACCCGGTAGTAGCGCTCGCGGTTATCCCGTGGACCATGATAGTAAAATTTAAAATACTCGCTCTCACCAGCCTGCAACGCCAGCTGGCGGGGGGCGAAAAGCAGTTCACCATCCACCGGTCGGGTGCGCAATTCACTGCTGCCCGGGCTATCAATAGCACTGATGGCAATACGGTATATCCGTGCGCTTTTGTTGTTATTCACTACACGTTTGCTGACAAAGTCAGTCTCGGACGGCAGCGAAAATGTCAGATTGCCGACCGAAATCGCCTGTGTCAAAGGTGCCGCCAGCATACAGACCACTGTCAGCAGGGCCTTAGTTAATGTTACGCCACGTCGCCTGAACATGAATCTCTCCTGAAGCGCTGACTTCGCCAAACCAGCCGTTATCATCTACCGTACGCAGAGAAATGGCGTTATCCATTGGAATCGAAAATTTGACTGTGGTCTTATCCATCTGCCCCACTTCGCCAGAGATATCAGTCCACGGTGTGGTCAACCACAGCGCATCGGTCATATCCCGCCAGCTATCATCGCACCCGGCATCGTAGGTTTTTGTAGCTCCGTTGCGGGTAATAAAGGAAAGTGTCGCCGGGAACGGTACTTTCGCCTTACCGTCATCGGAGCTGAAGACACAATAGGAGCGCCCGCCAATCACCTGCGCGGGTCCGGTCACCTTGATCAGCACTTCGTCGGCAGCTGTTTTACCGCTGGTGGTTACGATATAGCCGAAATCGAGTGCCGACTCGCCGCTGCCAACATATCCCTCCCGCGACGGTGTCTGAGTATATTCATCGGAGATAATACTGATGCTGAAATCACGGGGTTTGATAATCAGCGTGTTGGAGGTAGAAAATTCATACCAGCCAGACTCCGGTGATGTGGTGTTCTGAAAGCGAAAGTTGAATAGATCTTTGGTGTTGATATCGCTGATCCCGAGGTTCACCATCTGCTTAAAGAAGTTGCTCGAGAAGAAAACATAGATCGAGTCTGCGCTCTTCATCTCGTTGAAGGTGTAGTAATAGGCAGTATTGCTCACCGGTTTCCATGAACTGCCATTCAGACTGAACTGCATATCGTACGCCCCGACGGCCGAGGCTAACGACGAGTTGGCGATCGCCGGGAATATATGGATTGAGGTGTTGCTGAGTCCGTTTGTTTGCAGGGTATAGTTAACCATCTTACAACTTAATCCTGAACGGCTGCCGATGGTTTGCGTCCGGCAGTCGGCGTTCCCTTCGCCCAGAGTCGGTACTCCGTCGCTGTTGATAAATACTTCCGCCAGCGAGTGGGTATTTATCAACCGTAGATTTGCTGCTTTCGTATGGGTGACGTTGCGAACATACCAGTTGCCGGAGGCCTGATCCTTACAGCGTGCGCCGCTGCTGGCGTCATAATTCACAGAGGTCTGGCAGGCATTGATGGTCATTGTAAAGCTGCTGCCGACGGGCATTTGTTGCAGATACTGGTAAAACGCGTCTGACAACATGCCGTGCATCCACTTCGCGCCGCCGCTGGTCACCGTCGCGCCATAAAATCCACTGGCGTCGGTGGTTTGCGGCAGGATAAGACTGGTGGTCATATTACACCCAGCGTACCAGTTGATGCAGCGCAAGCCAGTTAAAGGAGATGAAACTGGTGAATTTTCCAGCCACATATCAAACTTCCAGTTGGTATAAAGGCCGGTGTTGTAACCGTTATCAATGTAGCCGAGGCTTTGCTGATAGATGGTTCCTGAACCATTGTATTTTAAACCGGTCCAGCGGTTGGCACCGGTCAGGCGCGGATCCAGCGCCCCGCCAGGAGTGACGAAAAAGTTGTCGTCTGAGTTGTTTTCGACAAACACAAACTCGCGTGCCGGTGCATCCGCCCAGGTTGTTTTGCTCACTGCCGCTCTGAGCGCGGTTGCAGGCCAGATTAGCGCAAAGATTATCATCGCTATCAGTAGGTTAACTCTCATTCTCTTCTCCTGTCTGCGTCACCGCCGCCCACGATGAGAGGCCGCTGCAGACCACATCACCGACCCAGACGGCACCGCGCGCCTGGTTGAGTTCCAGTGCCACTTCGCAGGTTTTATTGCCACTGTAGCGAAAATCGATAGTGGGGTATTTCTTATCCACGTCCATGACAAACTCGCCGTTTTCATTGGTTCGGGTTCGGCCGATATGGTTGTTAATCCGTGCGTTAGCCAGCAGTGTGCCGTCTTCCGCACGGATACGACCGGAGACGGTAACCATCTGCTTCACCTCTGGCTCAATGACAGCGACATTGCCTGGATAGAGAGTCAGATGACTTTTGCGACCGCTGACGATATCGTAACTGTCGAGTGAGTTTTTGCTGTTCTGTAACTCCACCTCATATCTTCCATAGGGAGAGAGCGGGAGATAGTTACGCTTGCCGTTAAGCGGGAAAATCCGCCCGTTGATTTTGGCGCTGATCTGACCGTCGTCCTCCAGCCCGGTGTTGAATATCACCCCAGCGTTGCCATCAGTCCGCCCGCTGGCAGCAATGTTTTTACCCTGCCAGCCGACGCTGCCATTGGCGGTTAAATTGGTATTGACGTAGCCGTCCGCCGCGCTATTGACGTTCAGCGTTCCGCTGGCGTAGCGAGCGTCGAACTGTGCATACGCCCCACCACTGAGAGTTTTGTCATCACCGGTATCGCCGGAGATGGCTCGTGACAGATTGGCACCAACAGTGCGAATGGTCCCTTCATCAAACTGCTTGCGTGCTGACAGGTTTGCCATGGTGTAGCCGTTTTGATGAGTCATCCCTGCGCTAAACCAGTTGCCCAGTGGTAGCGAGAGATCGAGAGCGATATATTTCCCTGTATTGGCGTTGCTGTCGCCGTTGTTATAGCGCTGAATACCGGCCCGCAGGCCAAGCGAACCAAAGGGACCGCTGTAGACATTTTGATAGTAATCTGCCGTGTAATAATGGCTGTTGTAACGGCGGTCATCATTGTAGCTGATGCTGAATGTGCCCAGCTTCGACCACAGTGAGTTCAGGTTGAGTGTGCCGCCGATTGCACGGTTGTCGGCATCGCTACGTCGCAATTGATTGCCAATGCGGGTTTTTTCCTGGTTAACCCACAGCGAACTAAAGCCTCCCGGTAGAGTGGCGCTGATGCTGGCGATGTTGCTCCATGAGCTGTCACTGGCCAGCATATTTTGCAGGTTAACGTTGATCGCTCCCCCAAGCGGCAGCGTCAGACGGGTTTCACCCACCGCCTGATTATCGTATCCATATCCCGTTGCCGCCCAGCTAAGCGTACTCAGTGAGCCGGAGGTCGAGGCACCTGCCAGCCAGCTCTCCTTAGCTGGTCGCGTCTTTTTCCCGTTTTCCGACCAGCGATCCATATGAAAGCTACCGCCCCATACCTGCCACGCCAGTGGTGCACCGACGCCGCGCCCCCGGCTAAACAGCTTATTGACCCGCTGGGTGCGTTTGCTGATCACGCGACCGTTAACGATCACCTCAACTTCCACATCGTAAATACCGTATGGTAGACCCCGGGTATCCACTTCATGATTGCCCATGGTGAAGTTCTGAACGCTTAGTAACCGCCCATCACGGGTGAGATGTACTTCGCCCGCCGCCGGTAAAAAGGCGATCACTGGCGTGGCTGACTGGCTGCTGTCGAAGATGGTGGAGCTGGCCTGGTTTCCCCAGGAAAGGCCGTAAATCTTCCCTGCTGAAATGGCGGTCATCGGCCCTAAGGACTGCAAGTTCCAGGTGTCGAGCATTCCACCGGCAAATCGGTGACCGGCAAAATCGCGTTCATACATCGCTTTATATAATTCACTGTCCTGTTGACCGCTACCGATTCCGTACAGCGAGCCGTCGAGCACCACATGATGTTCGCGCAGTGCAGTAACGTTATTCAGCGACAGATAGCTGGATGTGTTGCTCCCGCCGTTACGCAACTGGTTGTTATAGATGCCGAAGTTATAGCTCAGATTACTGCTGAGGGTGTTAACACTGGACTGCCCGATGTCTTCGCTACGTGAGCGTAGTACAGTGCCCAGCGCTTCGCGCTTGACCACCAGCTGCAGCAGCAGTTGGCGCAAGCTGAGATCCAGCTGCGCGTTGTCAGTCAGGGGGATGGTAAGGGCCTCATTGAACGGGGCGTTCGCCAGAGCCATCAGCTGCTGTCGAGTTTGTTCGCTGACACTGGCGTTATCTTCACTCTCTTCCAGCTGTATTTTCCGGATGCGTAGCTGTCCATCATCCAACCAGATAAAAGCGCTGCCGATTCGCTGATCGTCCTGGCGACCCTGGCTACCGGCGAGATGAATATAAAGCGGGACGCTCATGCCGTCCTGGAGCGCCTGACTGAAGGCCTGCGGAATAATCACCCCACCTATTTGCTGCGCACTTATGTCAGCAGCGCTGGCATCGGGCTGAACGAACAAAAAGACCATGCCGAAGGCAAACTGGGCTTTCAGTCCTGGGGAGAACCGTCGTAAAGGCATTGTCGTTATCCATCTGCACAGCTATCTATTTCACGGGAATGAACTTATCACCCTGCCAAAGTGCAACCCGTCCTTTGTTATCCGCCGTGTCCACGCGGGTAAAACGACGCGACTTGCCCGGCATCAGGTAGTAATTCTCTTTACACTCTTTACCATTGGCGGCTTTCAGGCAGGGGCCGTAGGCGAGGATCCGCAGCGTCGCATTTCCTGTATTTGTCAGGGAGCCGTTGGCGTACTGAAAGTGGTAGTTTGCCTGGCGGGGTGCGACGACCAGAATGGTGCCGATGCGGGCGGAAGCAGTGGCCACAGCGCTGCGGTTGGCATTATCGCGCTGCGCATCACTGAGGGCCTGATCAAACCAGACAATGCGGTAGTAGCGCTCTTTTTCATCTGCTGGTCCCTTATAGAAGAAGCGGATCACTTCGCTGGCTTGGGCGGGTAGCAGCAAGCTGGCGGGAGTGAGTAGCAACTCGTCCGGCTTGTCCATTGAGATAACCTGCCCGTCGTCAAGCGGTGAAGAGAGCCGTTCGAGACGGATATTGATGAGGCGACCACTGTCGGTACTGTTTTTGATCGTTTTGCTCAGCGTGCTGCTGTCACTGATCATAAACGATGATATATCGCCGACATCCAGCGCCTGGGCCGGAGATATTCCGGAAAACAGCAGAGCGAGAGGCAGAAGGTGCTTTTTCATAACAATTCCGTCCAGGAATAAAGCAGGGGGGCTACCCCTGCTGGTACATCAGAGAGATTAACTGGTCCAGGTCGCGTCGAACTGTACGCTAACGTCGCCGCTCCAGATGCCTTCCGGTAGAGTGCTGTAATCGGTTACTGCGGTGGTACCATTGGTGGTGCCGCTGATGATGGAGAAGGTGAAACCATCCTGTGCGGTGGTACGATTGCTGGCATTGTAACCGTTAGCCAGCGGGCTAAGGTTGCCGCCCAGTACGCCGTTGGCGGTATCGATCATCACGGTATCGCCAGTTTTTTCGACTGCCGCGCCGTTATAATCCACGCCCACATTCAGTGTGGAACCTGAGGTATCCAACTGGGTTAATGTGTTGGTGATAAGACGTGAGGTCAGTTTAAAGGCGGTAGCCGTTGAGTCACCCTCGATAGCCACGTCAAATAGACCTTTCTGTGAGTTAAAACCTTTAATGCCTTCGGCATACTGGAACGCCAGGCTACCGAGTGGCGTCACAACCAGCTTACTGGTGGTGTCTTTTTTGGCTGTTGCTGACCAGGTCGCTACAGCCTGAGCTGTTACGTCAGCAGCCTGCGCCACACCTATACCGGTAAACACCGTTACCAGAGCTATTGCCAGAACCTTTTTTTTCATTGCTTTTCTTCCCGAGTTGAATTGAGGACATGAAGTCCCGGTGAGTCATTTATTAAAACTAACTTGCCTGGAGTTTACTGAACCAACTTATATAATTTTGAGTACAGCTTGGCCTCTGCATTACGCCGATGGGTATACACTGTCTTTACACTACAATTTTCAATTCTGGCAATCGATTTAGGCAGCATTCCCTGAGCCGTCATGCGGATAATTTCCATTTCCCGGTCAGTGATTTTATCTTTCTTAATATCTTTTCTCAGGAACCTGCCATTAATCACATAGGCCAGTTCTTTTCTAATATCACGACTCAGTCCAGCGTATACCACGCCCCTAATATTGCTGTTGTAATACCAATAATTTGCTAAGGCTTCTGACTTTCTGGCCGCAATCAATACGACCTGTTTCCCCTTTACCGCGGATAACCACTCATTATCACGGTTTATAAATTCAGTTAAAGAATCCGTATTGAGATTGATAAACACGAAATCTTTTCTGATTTTCTCCAGCGATAGATAAATTAATCTGTCGATATCCACAATCAGTTCAGATAGTCCTTTATAGAAGTAGGCGTCATGGGGAGACCAGATGTATTTATCAGAACGGTTTTGACATTCCATATGGTTTTTAACCTCATAGTCCCTGCTGTAATCATTTTGCCATGTCACTACTTTCCAAACCTGTAATTTTTACAGGTACATTCAGTTTCTTTAGTAAATCGGAAGTAAATAAGATACGTAGCACATATCAATATAGGTTAAACGAGATTAAGTTTTAATTATTTCGATTAGGTTTAAATTTATGTTTTTTTCCTGATGAGTGTCAATATGTGAACAGAAAATGAATTCCATGGTTAAGTCAATATTTACAAAAAATGAAAATATTGCTTTTTTGATAAGAAGAAAAAGACATTCAGTTTCATAAGGTTATTGGCAATATAACGTTCAATTCTTACTTGCATTTTATATTAGCCAGGAACTTTGCCCAGAGGTGTTAGGAATAGTCTTAATGTGTTGTGTAATGGACTAGTAAAAAAACAAGTTTAAATGATAAGAAATAGAATATAAAACTATCATGAGTCATAATTAAAGATGATTTGCCAATCAGTAAGGTGTTTTAATGGATTAACATGCCGCACAAAATGGTTATGGGTGTTCATCCCAATAAGTGATGAAAAATTAAACAGGTGTAAGTACGTCATCTGTCCGGTAAGCCCCCTAAGAGCCAAATTAAGTGAAGTTAAACGAAGACTGCCAGTTGTCACAGGAACGATGGCCTCTTTGCCAGGGCACTGCATTCAGTCATCTGTGCGCGTTACTCTAACTGGCACTCGAACGTCGGCGACGGGGTTACCGGTGGATCAGGCCGTTCCTGTGGCGTAAACGTTTTTATGTCAGTACCAACAGATTTACCACATTTATCATCTTAACAGTTTGAGTGTAAATGCAGGCTGCGTCGCAAAGGGAGGAAACTGAGTAGCGTGTTCAGTCTAAAAGAGGGTTGATGCCAGCATACAGGGGCGAAGCTGGTCAACAAGTCAACATTAATATAATGGAATATTCGGAGAGAAACGTCAGGCAGTTGACCTTAAATGAACAGGAAGATACATCCCCAGGAAAATTAATGCTGGTGTAATAAATACACCAACATTAATCCGGTCTGATTATTAATCAGACAAATATCGTTAATTCGTCGAATTTTAAATCAACGTTTTTTCTTACGACCCTGAACGGCCTTAAAGCGTGGATTAGATTTACAAATCACATATAGCCGTCCTTTTCGCTTCACAATCTGACAGTCTGGATGGCGTTCTTTTGCGGTACGCAGAGAGTTAAGGACTTTCATCACGCCCCCTTTTTCGTGCTAACAAAACGACCAAAACGTTGGGTGAATCGTGCAACATTTCCTTCTGATGCCACTGTTCTTAGCTTCCCTGTATAGAACGGGTGCGATTTCGAAGAGACATCAATTGTTACGTATGGATACGTTACGCCATCCAGCTCAATCTCACGGTCTGTTTTGATAGTCGAGCCGATTTTAAAGTACTCATCAACACTGGTGTCGTGGAACACCACAGTACGATACTCAGGATGGATATTGGGCTTCATCATTTTTACCTGTTATGTTATAACATAACCATAAAGATACATGCTCATCCGGATCATTTCAACACCCAATCCCTGTGACCATTAGTGGTATGTGGAATTTCCTCAACGGGGAACTCTGGCATTGTTAACAGCCATTGGCGACGCTCCCATAAACGCCTGGATGAGTGATTGATGATAGTTTCGCTGAGAGTATGGATTTTTCGAGAATGGAGGTTATCTCCACTTTACTGGCCGATGATTTATCGCAGTATGATTGATTACCTGACAGCGTGTATTCCTCTCCCACGGATATAATAATTACTTACAAAAAGGGAGAGGATGCATATTTTAAATATCACTGAAGTGAACAGTTTATTGCCGTTATTAATAGAAATGGAGAAATAAATAGGCGTATTCTACAATTGCGACAAAAACAACGATATTAATCAGTTTATGACTGATTTGTTGTACTTTATTCTCTTTCATTGGTACTTCCTCGCTTTAAAAAAGAGCGCACTTCGTAAGTGCCCTTATATAAATAACGAGTTTGGTCAACCAATTTTTTGACATGTATCACAAATTTGAATAGATGTATTACATCGGCTATCTTTTATTGCACCAACGTCATTGATATATGTCGCCTGAAGTCAGTTCCGGGAATGAGTCTGATCTCAAGACTGGCCCAGTCATGGCGTTGATTGGCGCTGAGGAGCATATCGCATCTCATCATAATGTCGTATCTCCTGGGGTGTTATACAAGATATCGTTGTTGGTTACCTGGGCGAGGAATTGAGCTCTATTAAACCGTCAACTATGCCGGATACATACTGGATTACACTGCAGGCACGCCTTATGAGAGAACGTGCCGCAGTGACGGGTTAATTATCTGAAAGAATTTGTGAGGCTGTATCGGTTACTCATTGATTTGATAGTTTTACTCTCGGGAGAGTAATAGATATTTAATCCATTAACGGAAACCAGCCAGTTCCTTTCGATGCCTGAATTTGATCCCATAGTTTATCCGGAATGGTTAATTCAGGAACAAGTTGTGGATTAAGGGTTGTTTGAATTTCATGGCCTCTACCTGATTCAGCTAAAGTCACCCATTCTGGATTTATCACCAGCCCTTTACCGATTGCAACAAGTGGCAGGCCAGTGGAAATTGCTTCTTGAGCCTGAGACGGTGTGCGTATTTTACCTGCAGCGATTACCGGCACTCTGCCTGCAATATGATTTAAAATCAATTCAATAGTTCGGGGGCCATTTGGCGACTCAACAGGGTAGCTATCGTTAATACTGACCAGCGAGGTATGTATATACGAAATACCGGATGAAATGAGCCGATCAAGGAGTTTATAAGTATCCTCTATCCGCAGCCCCCCTGTTGCAGATTCTTCAGGAGATATTCTGTAACCGATGGCAAAGGGCTTTGTCGCATATTCATAGACTACATTTTTTACTTCCTGTAATACGGCCAGCGGGAAGCGCATACGTCCTTCGAGATCTCCTCCCCATCGGTCATTACGCTGGTTAAATAGAGGGGAGAAGAAATTCTGTAGAAGGAATCCGTGCGCACCATGAAGTTCAATGCCATCAAAACCTGCTTTAATCGCCCTTTTTGTGACATCTCCGAATGCTCTAATGGTTTCCTGAATTTCGTTTTCAGTCATTTCCCTGCTTTGTACCACTCTCTTCATAAAGTCACCAGATTTTACGCTTGATGCGCTGGCACTAATAACATCGTTATTTGGTACAAGCTCCGGGATGGCTTTATTACCGGCGTGGAAAACCTGCAAAATAGCCGGAGCACCCCCACTTTTGGCTGCCGCTGCTAACTTTTCAAGGCTGTTAATGAAACGGTCGTCATACGCGGCAAATTCATGAGTAAACCCAATGCCGCTTGGCGTGACATAGGTACATCCTGTTATTACTAAACCAACATTTTGTGAGCGGCGTTTATAAAATTCGAGTTCTTGCTCAGAGATGGTTCCATCAGGATTCGCTGACCAGGTCGTCATAGGAGCCATAACGATACGATTACGTAGCTTTATTTTTTCTGTCAGCATAAAAGGAGAAAACAATGATGGGTGTTTATTTGTCATAACAATACCTCAAATGTTTATCTGATTTTGATGCGTATGTTTTAACTGGTTAGTTGTTGCCAGCTTTGGAATCAAGATTTCTGGCTTTATTTATAATCCCTTCAAAGGGTTTCTAATAATCTTAATAATTGAGTTGCTGCTTTTTTGTTTCTTTAATGAAATTTCTTTTTGAGTAATTTTATTATTGTTGTGTAGTCAATAAAGGATAAATATAAGGGAGATAAGGAATCTCCCTGTAAAATTATTACAAATGTGTTTTATAAAAAGGAATTAATTTATCGAGTGCCTGTTTTACAGGTTCTGGCTTATCATACAGGTCGTAATGTGAATAACCTTCAACCACGACCAGCTCTTTATGTTTTGAAGCAGCGCGGCCAATAATTTCGCAGCCGTCACGGTAGGCACCAAATGCGCCCACTCTATCGCCCACCACAACCATTATTGGTTGAGTTAACAGCACTTCTGCAAGATGAAATGCATCCCAACCCACGGCAACAGTCTGATGTGAGAATAGCGAACGATTTACCCCATTAGGTGCACAGCCTCGTGGCGAACGATAATATTCTGTGGCTTCAAAAAGGTCTATTTCTGTTAATCCCGCTTCAAGAGCTGCATCCGGAGAAGAGGGGAGTAAATCATCTACGCGAAGTTTTGCGCCGTTAGCTTCGTCTGTTCTTTGTTGCGCCATTGCTTCGAGTGCTCCGATAGGATTAAACGCTGTAAATCCCTCACGCATAAGACGCCCGTAGTTTGCACCCGTGACAGTACCAATAACTTTAATTCGACGTTCTGTCATTGCGGCATTAATGGCATATCCACCTCCACCACAAATACCCAGTACACCAATACGCCCGGCATCAACGTAAGGTAAGCTGGTAAGGTAATCAACGACAATGCTGAAGTCTTTTACTCGCATTGTTGGATCTTCCAGATAACGCGGTTCTCCACCGCTGCTTCCCTGAAAACTGGCATCAAAAGCAATGACGATAAAGCCAGCTTTTGCCAGGGCGGCACCATACACACTACCCGATGTCTGTTCTTTGCAGCTTCCAATTGGATGGGCGCTGATAATGGCAGGATACTTTTTTTCACTATTAAAATCGTCAGGGAAATAGATATCAGCAGCTATATCCCAGTAAGTGTGTTTTATCGAAACAGTTTTCATTTCAAGCTCCGGGGATTTGCCTAAACAGATTTAAATATCATTTCTATTATCCGCAACTGGCATTTGTGTTCATATCGAGAACGGCGTAATGGTATGACTTGTATTGGTTATCATCAATGGTCTAATATCTATCACAGTGTTAAGTTAAGGTTTACAATGATGAAAATAGAGCCTTCAATTTTGCCTTCTCTTGCCTGGTTTGCGCTGATTGTTCGTGCCGGCAGTTTTTCCAGAGCCGCTTCTGAAATGGGTATTACGCGGGCCGCATTGTCCCAGAATTTAAAATCTCTTGAGGAACGTCTTAACACCAAGCTGATATACCGTACGACCCGCAATATGTCGCTTACTGAGGAAGGACAGCGTCTGTATGAAGTGCTGGTGTCGGCTTTGGGGCAAATTGATGATGCTTTGAAAGATGTTGGTGATACCCAACTTGAACCTACAGGCCTGTTGAGAATAAATTCCTCCCGTGTTGCAGCACGGATGCTTGTTGAGCCTCATATTGGCGAGTTTCTTACTCGTTACCCCAAAACAAAGATAGAACTCATTATGGATGACGGTTTATCTAACATTATTGCGGACGGCTGTGATGTGGGCATACGTCTTGAGCAAGGACTGCATATGACTGCCGTTCCTGTTTCTCCGCTTATTAAACTGGTTACTGTGGCATCGCCAGATTATTTAAAAGAACACGGTATTCCTGAAACGCCTCAGGAACTGAGTAACCATAATTGCCTTCGGTTGCGGCATAAAAGTAGCGGTGCACTCTCTGCATGGGAGTTTTCTAATGTTGCGGGCGGGAATGAAGAGTTCGAAATAGAGGTTTCAGGTAAGTATATTTCTAATGATGACGAAAGCATGATACGAATGGCGCTGAATGGAACGGGTATCATTCAACATCTGGATTTTGCAATCGCTGAACATATCAATGCGGGCAAGTTACAGCCGATTCTTGAGGATTGGGCTGTTTCATTTCCTGGATTTTATATTTATGTTTCATCACGGGTGAGAATGCCCTCTAAAGTTCGTGCTTTTATTGATTTTATGGTGGAGAAAAGAGTAAAACTCGAAAATTGATGATATGTGTCAGAATATCGGTAAGAAGAATGGCACAATCGTGAGGATACGTTTATTCATAATAAATCTTCTGAAATTTTAGAATTATTTTCGATACAGCCAGATTATCATTGTTACTAATAATGTGGCTAAAATAATAGCATCTATGCCCCCCCTTCATGAGTGTCTGTGAAGAGGATGTTTCTACAAGGAAATCGCCAATGCTCAAAGAAAACTTCAACGAACTGCAAATCTTTCTTGTGGTGGCAAGAGAGCGAAGTTTTACCAAAGCAGCGGGCAAACTCGGCGTCTCTCAGTCTGCACTTAGCCATGCAATGAAGGCTCTGGAGGAAAGGCTCAATATCCGCCTCCTGACACGGACTACCCGCAGTGTGGCTCCCACAGAAGCGGGGGAGAGAATCATTGCCTGCCTTGAACCGCGTATTGACGAGCTTGAACAGGAACTGGAGTCACTTATTCAACAGAACGGCACGCCCTCCGGGAATATTCGTTTATCTGCCGGGGAACATGCCGCGCGAAGTCTGGTCTGGCCGAAGCTAAAACCTTTTCTCAGAAAGTATCCCGAAATCAGTGTCGAACTGGTGGTGGATAACGGTTTTGTCGATATTGTTGAAGGCCGTTTTGATGCCGGGATACGACTGGGTGAAAATGTTGATAAAGATATGGTTGCGGTCAGAATTGGACCAGATATGCGGATGGCTGTGGTGGGGGCACCGGCGTATTTTGCTGCAAACCCTGCGCCTGAAACGCCTCACGAGCTACAAAACCATCGCTGCATCAACATGCGTTTGCCAACTGCCGGTGGACTTTACCACTGGGAGTTCGAGCGAGAAGGGAAACCTCTTCGCGTTAAGGTTGATGGGCAGCTGACGTGTAGTCCATTGCCAGAAAGAATTGATGCCGCGTTATCAGGGTTTGGGATCGCTTGTGTCCCTGAAGACATGGTTCAGGAGTATATAAAGTCAGGCAAGCTTATTCAGGTGTTACAGGAGTGGTGTCCAACTTTTCCCGGATATTATCTTTACTACCCCAGCCGCAAGCAGCATCCGCCTGCTTTTGCGCTGTTAATCGATGCGCTTCGCTACACCGAATAACGGGTCCTTTGTTCCTGGACCCGTTTGGGTATTAGCGGCCTACGCGTGCCTGGTGTTCAGGCGAGTAACGTTCACCGACGATTTTAATTGTTTCCAGCGCCTCGGTTATCTGCTGCGTATCTTTCTGCGAAAGAACAATGTCAGCAGCGGCCAGGTTTTCTTCCAGCCGGTGCAGTTTAGTGGTGCCAGGGATGGGAACAATCCACGGCTTTTGTGCTAACAGCCATGCCAGTGCGATTTGTGCAGACGTTACCCCTTTCTCCACAGCCAGTTCACCTAACAAGGTGACCAGTTTTTCATTAGCTTCAATGGATTGTGCTGCGAAACGCGGTACGGTGCTGCGGTAATCATCTTTGCCGAAAGTGGTTCCCGGCTTAATCGACCCGGTCAGGAAACCTTTACCTAGTGGGCTGAAGGGGACAAAACCAATCCCCAGTTCCTCCAGCAACGGCAGAATTTCCTGTTCAGGCTCACGCCACCACATGGAATATTCGCTTTGCAGGGCGGTGACAGGTTGTACCGCATGCGCACGACGAATGGTTTGTGCGCCAGCCTCGGACAGACCGAAATGTTTGACCTTACCTTCTGCGATGAGGTCTTTCACCGTTCCTGCAACATCTTCAATAGGAACATCCGGATCAACACGGTGTTGGTACAGCAGGTCAATAACATCTGTCTTCAGACGACGTAATGATCCTTCAACGGCTTCACGGATATGTTCCGGACGGCTGTTTAAAATCTGCTGCTTATTATCATCGCCGAAGGTAAAACCGAATTTAGTGGCGATCACCACGCGGTCACGAAACGGTTTTAAGGCTTCGCCGACCACTTCTTCATTCAGATACGGACCATACACTTCGGCGGTATCGAAGAAGGTGACGCCACGTTCAACCGCAGCACGAATAAGTTCGATAGCCTGACGGGTATCGGTCGCCGGGCCGTAGCCGTGGCTTAAGCCCATGCAACCGAGCCCAAGGGCGGAGACTTCGAGTCCGGATTTACCCAGATAACGTTTTTGCATTGAATGAATACCTCTTTTATCGCGGCTTAAACATCAAGTTTGCGGCCAGTCAGCCATTCCACCATTGCCGGGTCGCGGTGAGAGAAGAACGCACTGGTTGCGGTATCCAGGGCGGTAATTTGCAGCATATCTTCAGGACTGAGTTCAAAATCGAGAATGTTGATGTTCTCTTCCATGCGTTCTTTGCGTACCGATTTTGCCAGTGAAACAATGCCTCGTTGGTAGATCCAGCGCAGAACAACCTGGCCCACGCTTTTGCCATACTTCCCGCCAATTGCAGTGAGAACAGGATGCTGGAACAGACCATTTTTCCCTTCCGCAAACGGTGCCCAGGCTTCTGGCTGAATACCACGACTTTGCATCCACGGAACGGCGTGTAGCTGCTGATTGAAAGGGTTAACTTCAACCTGGTTTACCGCTGGAACGACGTTATTAAAGGCGATAAGGTCAGCCAGTCGGTCAGGATGGAAGTTACTGACGCCAATAGCGCGAATTTTACCGGCCTGTTGCAGCTCTTCCATGGCACGCCAGGCACCGTGGACATCACCGTAAGGCTGATGAATCAAATACAGGTCAACGTAATCAAGTTGCAGTCGATTCAGAGAGCGTTCGAACTGGGCTTTGGCCCCTTCGTAACTGGTATCCTGCAACCAGAGTTTCGTGGTGACAAAGAGTTCGTTACGGGCAATACCGCTTTGTTTCAGTGCGTTCCCGACCTGGGTTTCATTTTGATAGGAGGCGGCGGTGTCAATCAGTCGATAACCGGTGTTAATAGCGTCAATGACCGCTCTTTCGCATTCGGCGGCATCGGTCATCTGAAATACACCAAAGCCCAGCAGGGGCATTTCAATACCGTTATTCAGTTTTACTTTTTGCATGGTGTTATCCTTCCGTTATCGTTCATGAGAAGCATAACGTAAAGAGAAGAGCTCGATTAGACGGCAGGATTTGTCAGGGGTTATGAACGAAATTCATAAATCTGTTTGAGTGTTGCGATGGGTGGTGCAAGTTCGATATCTCCGCAATTTACAGTCCGATGAAGGAAAATGAATATCCATAAAAAATATATCGGTTTATCCTGGCGTATATACCTACTTCGACGTATTTCCAATAGTTGCTAATTAAAGGTAGGTCATTATTATTCACTCTGAATAATGAATTATTCACTGTCCGCAGAGTAAAAAATATAACTTAGGTATCTATTTAATGACTTGCACAAAAAGCTAAATTTTCACCCATAAATAAAAATATAATCCCGCGCCCAACCACCTGATGAGTGGCTACAGGCACTGGATATATTAGGTGGCGGTGTACTTTCTTACATAAAGGTATTTCCTTTTCTGCGGAAAAGGAAACCGGGAAATCCCCGGTTTTTCTGACAAGCAGACGCCATTATTTGTGTCTGCCTATGTTCGTTAATTCGTTCATCAGGAAATTATCTCAATGTCACGTTATAAAACAGGTCATAAACAACCACGATTTCGTTATTCAGTTCTGGCCCGCTGCGTGGCGTGGGCAAATATCTCTGTTCAGGTTCTTTTTCCACTCGCTGTCACCTTTACCCCAGTTATGGCGGCACGTGCGCAGCATGCGGTTCAGCCACGGTTGAGCATGGGAAATACTACGGTAACTGCTGATAATAACGTGGAGAAAAATGTCGCGTCGTTTGCCGCAAATGCCGGGACATTTTTAAGCAGTCAGCCAGATAGCGATGCGACACGTAATTTTATTACCGGAATGGCCACCGCTAAAGCTAACCAGGAAATACAGGAGTGGCTCGGGAAATATGGTACAGCGCGCGTCAAACTGAATGTCGATAAAGATTTCTCGCTGAAGGATTCTTCGCTGGAAATGCTTTATCCGATTTATGATACGCCGACAAATATGTTGTTCACTCAGGGGGCAATACATCGTACAGACGATCGTACTCAGTCAAATATTGGTTTTGGCTGGCGTCATTTTTCAGGAAATGACTGGATGGCGGGGGTGAACACCTTTATCGACCATGATTTATCCCGTAGTCATACCCGCATTGGTGTTGGTGCGGAATACTGGCGCGATTATCTGAAACTGAGCGCCAATGGTTATATTCGGGCTTCTGGCTGGAAAAAATCGCCGGATATTGAGGATTATCAGGAACGCCCGGCGAATGGTTGGGATATCCGCGCAGAGGGCTATTTACCTGCCTGGCCGCAGCTTGGCGCAAGCCTGATGTATGAACAGTATTATGGCGATGAAGTCGGGCTGTTTGGTAAAGATAAGCGCCAGAAAGACCCGCATGCTATTTCTGCCGAGGTGACCTATACGCCAGTGCCTCTTCTGACACTGAGCGCCGGGCATAAGCAGGGCAAGAGCGGTGAGAATGACACTCGCTTTGGCCTGGAAGTTAACTACCGAATTGGCGAACCTTTGGCGAAACAACTCGATACGGATAGCATTCGCGAGCGTCGGGTACTGGCAGGCAGCCGCTATGACCTGGTTGAGCGTAATAACAACATCGTTCTTGAGTACCGCAAATTTGAAGTGATCCGTATTGCTCTGCCTGAGCGTATTGAAGGTAAGGGCGGTCAGACAGTTTCCCTGGGGCTTGTGGTCAGCAAAGCAACTCACGGACTGAAAAATGTGCAGTGGGAAGCGCCGTCATTACTGGCTGAAGGTGGCAAAATTACCGGTCAGGGTAGTCAGTGGCAAGTAACGCTCCCGGCTTATCGTCCAGGCAAAGACAATTATTATGCGATTTCTGCGGTTGCCTACGATAACAAAGGCAATACCTCAAAACGCGTGCAGACAGAGGTGGTCATTACCGGAGCTGGTATGAGCGCCGATCGCACGGCGTTAACGCTTGACGGTCAGAGCCGTATTCAAATGCTTGCTAACGGTAATGAGCAAAAACCGCTGGTGCTGTCTCTGCGCGACGCCGAGGGCCAGCCAGTCACGGGCATGAAAGATCAGATCAAGACTGAACTAACTTTCAAACCGGCTGGAAATATTGTGACTCGTTCCCTGAAGGCCACTAAATCACAGGCAAAGCCAACACTGGGTGAGTTCACCGAAACTGAAGCAGGGGTGTATCAGTCTGTCTTTACTACAGGAACGCAGTCAGGTGAGGCAACGATTACTGTTAGCGTTGATGGCATGAGCAAAACCGTCACTGCAGAACTGCGGGCCACGATGATGGATGTGGCAAACTCCACCCTGAGCGCTAACGAGCCGTCAGGTGACGTGGTTGCTGATGGTCAGCAAGCCTATACGTTGACGTTGACTGCGGTGGACTCCGAGGGTAATCCGGTGACGGGAGAAGCCAGCCGCCTGCGACTTGTTCCGCAAGACACTAATGGTGTTACCGTTGGTGCCATTTCGGAAATAAAACCAGGGGTTTACAGCGCCACGGTTTCTTCGACCCGTGCCGGAAACGTTGTTGTGCGTGCTTTCAGCGAGCAGTATCAGCTGGGCACATTACAACAAACGCTGAAGTTTGTTGCCGGGCCGCTTGATGCAGCACATTCGTCCATCACCCTGAATCCTGATAAACCGGTGGTTGGGGGTACAGTTACGGCAATCTGGACGGTAAAAGATGCCTATGACAACCCTGTGACCAGCCTCACGCCGGAAGCGCCGTCATTAGCGGGTGCCGCTGCTGAAGGTTCTACGGCAGCGGGCTGGACAAATAATGGTGATGGGACGTGGACTGCGCAGATTACTCTCGGCTCTACGGCGGGTGAATTAGAAGTTATGCCGAAGCTAAATGGACAGAATGCGGCAGCAAATGCGGCAAAAGTAACCGTGGTGGCTGATGCGTTATCTTCAAACCAGTCGAAAGTCTCTGTCGCAGAAGACCACGTAAAAGCCGGCGAAAGCACAACCGTGACGCTGGTGGCGAAAGATGCGCATGGCAACGCTATCAGTGGTCTTGCGTTGTCGGCAAGTTTGACGGGGACCGCCTCTGAAGGGGCGACCGTTTCCAGTTGGACCGAAAAAGGTGACGGTTCCTATGTTGCTACGTTGACTACAGGCGGAAAGACGGGCGAGCTTCGCGTCATGCCGCTCTTCAACGGCCAGCCAGCAGCCACCGAAGCCGCGCAGTTGACGGTCATCGCCGGGGAGATGTCATCAGCGAACTCTACGCTTGTTGCGGACAATAAGGCTCCGACCGTCAAAACGACGACGGAACTCACCTTCACCGTGAAGGATGCGTACGGGAACCCAGTCACCGGGCTGAAGCCAGATGCACCAGTGTTTAGCGGTGCCGCCAGCACGGGGAGTGAGCGTCCTTCAGCAGGAAGCTGGACAGAGCAAAGTAACGGCATCTATGTTGCGACCTTATCGCTGGGATCGGCTGCGGGTCAGTTGTCTGTGATGCCGCGAGTGAACGGACAAAATGCTGTTGCTCAGCCACTGGTGCTGAACGTTGCAGGTGACGCATCTAAGGCTGAGATTCGTGATATGACAGTGAAGGTTAATAACCAACTGGCTAATGGACAGTCTGCTAACCAGATAACCCTGACCGTCGTGGACAGCTATGGTAATCCGTTGCAGGGGCAAGAAGTTACGCTGACTTTACCGCAGGGTGTGACCAGCAAGACGGGGAATACAGTAACAACCAATGCGGCAGGGAAAGTGGACATTGAGCTTATGTCAACGGTTGCCGGGGAACACGATATTTCCGCTTCGGTGAATGGTGCTCAGAAGACGGTCACGGTGAAATTCAACGCGGATGCCAGCACCGGTCAGGCAAACCTGCAGGTAGACGCCGCTGCTCAAAAAGTGGCAAACGGCAAAGATGCCTTTACGCTGACGGCGAACGTTGAGGATAAAAATGGTAACCCTGTTCCAGGGAGCCTGGTGACCTTTAATCTGCCCCGGGGTGTCAAGCCGCTTACAGGCGATAATGTCTGGGTGAAAGCCAACGATGAGGGGAAAGCAGAGTTGCAGGTGGTTTCAGTGACTGCCGGAACGTATGAGATCACGGCATCGGCAGGGAATAGCCAGCCTTCGAATACGCAGACTATAACGTTTGTAGCCGATAAGGCTACCGCAACCGTCTCCGGTATTGAGGTGATTGGCAACTATGCGCTGGCGGACGGCAAAGCCAAACAAACGTATAAAGTTACGGTGACTGATGCCAATAACAACCTGTTGAAAGATAGCGACGTGACGCTGACTGCCAGCCCGGCTTCGTTAAACCTGGAACCGAATGGCACTGCGACAACGAATGAGCAAGGGCAGGCTATTTTCACCGCTACCACTACTGTTGCGGCGACATATACACTCACGGCGCAAGTGAGTCAGACCAACGGTCAGGTATCAACGAAAACCGCCGAATCTAAATTCGTCGCGGATGATAAAAATGCGGTACTCACCGCATCATCTGATGTGACTTCTCTGGTGGCGGATGGGAAATCGACTGCAAAGCTGGAGGTGACCCTGATGTCGGCAAATAACCCCGTTGGCGGGAATATGTGGGTCGACATTCAGACGCCGGAAGGGGTGACGGAGGAGGATTATCAGTTCCTGCCGTCGAAAAATGACCATTTCGTGAGCGGAAAAATCACGCGTACATTTAGTACCAGCAAGCCTGGTGTCTATACATTCACATTTAACGCCCTGACCTATGGCGGGTACGAAATGAAGCCAGTGACGGTGACCATTACCGCGGTGGATGCCAATACGGCAACGGGCGAGGAGGCGATGAAATAATATTAAGAGTATGAAAGTAACATTCTAATAAACAATAATGGCGTTGACATCTTCAACGCCATTATTTATTGAATTTCCTGACAGTAGTCTCGTTATAAATTCATTTAGACATAGCGACAGCTAAACCGGACGAACAGGGATAAATATTTCGCAAACAACATCATTGCTATCCTTTTCTACGAAATCTTCATTGTAATAAAATCGCTCAATATCACTGCCGTTCACTCTGGCTAACCCCCTGGCGGGTAATTCCATCAGATAGAGGTTTCGCGCCCATTCAGGGTAGTGCTCCCACTCACCTTCATAGCGGAAAGAGGCATACAGTCCTCGGTTAATTGTCCACTCTTTCGGCATCTCTGAATCGGTTTGTTTGCATACCGTACCGGCAAAAGTTTCAACCGTGAGCAAATCGACCGATTTTGTTGACGGTTCAAACGTGGAGACGAAATAGATATCCGTCTTAAAATTCTTCATACATCTGGCTAAATGATGACGTCGCAGTTTGACTTCTTCATCCGGTGATTTATTCGACACTTCAATATCATATTTAAATGAATTGCCAAAAATAGGTGTCTCAGGAAAGTTGACTAATCTACACTCCGTCTTTTGCTGTTGACGTATTAAAAAAGAAGGGAAGATATTTGCGAGATCCCAATAATCACGGTGGCGGTATACACGGGGAGAGCAGCCGAATAACTTTTTAAATTCGCGGCTGAATGACTGCTGTGAATCAAAATGCAAAGAGAGTGCAATATCAAGCATAGATTTCGCGGTGAGCCGGACAAGAATGGCGGCACGACAAAGCCTTCGTTTGCGAATGTATTCTCCCAAAGGCACATGCATGAAATTTCGGAACAGAAGCTGGATGTTGCGTCTGCTGTAGCCAGATTTCTGTGCGATATCTTCGATTGAAATAGGGTGCTCAAGATTGCACTCAATCCACTCCAGGAGCTGCTGTAGAATCTTCTGCCTGATCATCACATTCTCCATTAATTCTTCGTCATATCGCACATTTTCGTTATGCCCTGGGCCCTAAGTGTATCAAAAACAGCAAGGCCCAAGGCAAAAGCACTGATAGCGTCTGCTTCATTGCCCCAAAAATAGAGAGGTTTCAGTCCTACATTATTAATGAATTTTTTGCATAAGTGATATCAAAATCCACATACTAATTTGAGGTTACGTTTTAACGTAGACTCATTGTTCATGCTTAATGGAGGGACTGACAGTGGAATTTTCCGTATTAAGTAACAATCTGAAAATGCCGATGATGGGATTTGGTGTTTTTCAGGTTACCGATAAAAACGTGTGCAAACAGTCAGTGTTGAACGCTATCCGCACGGGTTATCGACTCATCGACACTGCAGCGGTATACGGTAATGAAGATGCTGTCGGTGAAGCCGTTCGTGAAGCCATATCCGAAGGTTTATGTACCCGAGAAGAGTTATTTATAACGTCTAAATTGTGGGTGCAGGATATGTTGAATCAGGATACGGCAGCAGCAGGTATTGAAGCATCATTAAAAAAATCGGGACTAGAATACTTCGACCTCTATTTATTGCATCAGGCTATGCGCGATTATTTCAGTGCGTGGCGTGCACTCGAAGATGCCTATGAAGAGGGCAAATTAAAAGCGATTGGGGTTTCCAATTTCTATCCTCATGTTCTGGCGAACTTTTGTGAAACGGTAAGAGTTAAACCGATGGTCAACCAGGTCGAGTTGCATCCCTATTTTGCCCAACCAGAGGCGCTGGCAACCATGAAGTATTATAACGTGCAGCCTGAAGCATGGGCTCCGTTAGGTGGTGGACGACATAAACCCTTTGAAAATAATCTGCTTCAGAGTATTGCAGATGCCCATCAAAAATCGATTTCTCAAGTCATTCTGCGTTGGAATATTCAACGGGGAGTGGTCGTTATTCCGAAATCGACACATCAACAGCGTATCGAAGAAAATTTTGCTATCTGGGATTTCTCACTGACAGAGAAAGAAATGGCACAAATTAGTTCGCTTGATTTGGGTTATGTTGGGGAGTCGGTAAAACATTTTAATCCTGAATTTGTTCGTGGTTGTCTTGCTGTAAAAATACATGATTGATATTAATCATGTATTTTACCTGAGACGACAAGAATCTTTTAACAGGGGAGTGATATTGATCTTCACTCTGTCATATCTCCGGTAATATGGCGTCAGGCTTCATCATCAGAAAGGGGGCCTGACGCCTGAAAAAGTGAACAACAGACAGTGTTCGGATTATCAATATTCAGTTTTTAACGTTGAACTGGATTCATTACTGCGTTGTTTAAGAATTTCCCGCGCCGAATCTGCCATTATCATGACAGCACCTGCCAGCATCAGAGTATCTTTCAATACCAAGCGACCAGCACCGGATAAATAAGGGAAACCATGATGAGCGTCACCCAATGCGGGTACCCATGCCTCCGGGGTGGTGATTAAAAATGAGAGTGTTACCAACGGTGTGGTAAATGCCATCAGCCCTCCCAATAAACCTAACCAGCGATTGACAGGATTAGCCAAAACCAGCAGAGCAATAATCACCTCCACGACGCCAAGACCGTTGGAAAAACCATAGGTATTATTGGCCGATTGCCATGCCCTTGCTTCTGGTTTGTATTCGCCTTCGTGAGTCAGATACTGTTTATAGTCTTCCGGGTGTTCATAAAAGAACGACATTAGTGGACTGTTTGCGACGAATGGTGTAATGCTGTCTGCCTCGTAAGGGACAAACTTTAATAACCCAATCCACATAAAAACAATCGCAATACTCAGACGAATCAATGTCAGGCCAATTTTATCTCCCCGACTTAACAGGTGCAGGTATTTTTCCATTGTGAACATCCTTATTTATACAATACTGCTGTTGCGGTTGAATTATTATCAATTCGCATCGATGTGACTTTCCAGGATGAAGCATTATATTTTCTGGCTATATCAGCAATGGCATCCTCCAGAACTGTCGGTGATGCTGATACTGACGAGACGCTGATATGTTTCAGAATTATTTTATCATCTGCATTGGTGGAAAATGCCATAACGCCAGATAATAGTGTTGCAAATAAAACGGATTTTTTAAACATATAAAATACCATCAATGAAGTGATTAAGAAGTTATAGAGTAACAGGGAATTAATAAGATTCTTTTCTCTGAGACGCCAGAATATTTGTTCTGGCGTCTGATTTTGAGTTTATTTGACTAATGAAAATAGATCATTGAGTGATTCGCTCATCGACGGATGAGTAAATATCTGATCGCGTAATATGCTATAAGGCAGCCCGGCATCCATCACCATTTTCACTATATTAATCATCTCGTGGGAGTCAACACACAGCAGTGATGCCCCTAATATACGTTGGGTTTTATTATCAACAATCGCTTTTAATACCCCACGGGTATCGTTCATCACTCTGGCGCGCGGAATTGCAGCTACAGGCAATGTCACCACCTGAATATCAGCACCACTCTCTCTGGCTTGTTCTTCTGTCATACCAACCCTGGACAGGGGCGGTGTCATAAATACGGAATAAGGCACATTTTTCCGATCATCAGTACTACGTTTGCCTTCACCCAGTAACTCATCACGTACAATGCGGTAATCATCCAGTGATATGTAAGTAAATTGCAGCCCGCCGGTAACATCTCCCATCGCCCAAATATTGTCTGCGGTGGTATGTAATCGCTTGTCAACGACAATTGCCCCGCGCTCGTTTACTGCGATACCGGCATTTTCTGGATGTAACGAAGCGGTAGCCGGTTGACGACCGGAAGCTATTAACAGTGCATCCACCGCCAGTTGGGCGTGCTCGCTATGCACTTGCACTTGATTTTCATGGTGACTGATTCGCTCCACATGGGCATTGAGGATAATATCGACGCCCTGATCGCGTAAAATCGTCGCGATATTATCAGCAATATCCCGTTCTTCCCGAGGCAAAAACAGCGAAGCTGCTTCTAAAATGGTTACCTTGCTGCCAAAATTAGCGAACATAGAGGCGAACTCAACGCCAATATATCCGCCGCCCAAAATACCTAAATGCCCAGGCAATTCTTTTAGATTAAGTAATCCGGTGCTGTCATATACTCCTGGCGTGGTGGTAATTCCAGGAATTGGCGGAACCACGGTTTGTGCACCAGTATTAATAAAAATTTTCTCGCCATGAATCTCCAGATTTCCCTCAGGCCGATGAACACGCAGGCTATGATTATTGATAAACTCCGCCTGGCCGTCGATCACGTCGATATTGGGCATATCCGCAAGATTATGAAAATTCTTATTACGTAAAAAATTAACCACTTCATTTTTACGCTGTATGGCACGGACAAAATCTGTGTGCTGCTGTGCGTCATGAACCAATGTTTTGGTTGGGATGCAGCCGATATTAATACAGGTCCCGCCATACATTGCATTTGATTGTTCGATGAGAGCCACACGCCAACCTGCTTTTGCCAGCGTGACGGCTAATGTTTTTCCAGCCTTGCCAAAACCAATAATCACTGCCTGATATTTATTCATGATGATTTCCTGTCGAAACGCGTTCATTTGACATCATGACTATAGACGCAAAAGAGCAAATAACATTTCTTCACAACGCTTGATATTTTGTCTTATCGTCTGGTATTTTCTTTTTCATAATCAGAATCACAAAACAAAAATCATGATTAACTATTTGATGGTATTAGATTAGTTATTTACTAAGATTGTTGGTGTTTGTAAACAAAAACCACTCAGGAGTCTGATATGGATGCCCTTAGCCGTTTGTTGATGCTTAACGCTCCACAAGGAACGATCGATAAGAATTGCGTGTTAGGAAGTGACTGGCAGCTTCCACATGGTGCCGGGGAATTATCGGTTATTCGTTGGCATGCGTTAACGCAAGGAGCGGCGAAGCTGGAAATGCCGACGGGGGAGATTTTTACATTACGCCCGGGAAATGTGGTCCTGCTACCACAAAATTCAGCCCATCGCCTGAGTCATGTCGATAATGAATCGACCTGTATTGTCTGCGGCACTCTTCGGCTGCAACATTCGGCGCGTTATTTTTTAACGTCTTTGCCGGAAACGCTGTTTTTAGCACCGGTTAACCACAGCGTAGAATATAACTGGCTGAGGGAGGCGATCCCGTTTTTACAACAGGAATCCAGATTGGCAATGCCGGGAGTGGATGCACTGTGTAGCCAGATCTGCGCTACATTCTTTACCCTCGCGGTGCGTGAGTGGATTGCACAGGTTAATACAGAGAAAAACATTCTCAGTTTGCTTCTGCATCCACGTCTTGGTGCGGTAATACAGCAAATGCTGGAAATGCCAGGACACGCCTGGACCGTCGAATCGCTGGCCAGCATCGCCCACATGTCCCGGGCAAGTTTTGCCCAGCTTTTCCGTGATGTTTCCGGAACCACGCCGCTGGCTGTATTAACAAAGTTGCGTCTACAAATAGCGGCCCAGATGTTTTCCCGGGAAATGCTCCCTGTTGTGGTGATCGCTGAGTCAGTAGGCTATGCCAGTGAATCATCTTTTCACAAGGCGTTTGTTCGCGAGTTTGGTTGTACCCCGGGAGAATATCGGGAAAGGGTCAGACAGCTTGCACCCTGAATAAAACCGCCAGAAATCAGGGCAAAGATAATCCGCATTCCGGGAGTTGTGAGCCTTTCAACTATTTCTATTTCCAACGGTGGTTTGGGCTTTATATATTTTTTTCTGATGGACTCTAGCTCAGTTTTTAAATAAAAATGCAAACTAAATTGCTTCAATTAAATAAAATCCCGACTATTACTTGATACGTGATTATTGTCGGTGATTTTTTTGTACACCATCAGTGTATATCTCAATAACCCCTGAATAAGTAGCTCTGAATAGGTATAAGGGATGTAGCCATTTTTAAATGGATTTCTTATGCCAAAAATGATCGTCGATTTCCCCATAAAATGTGAGCGATGCCGAAAGAAATAAAATTAGTTATTGCATTTGACGTTTGGATGAAAGATTATCATTTGTCATACAAATGAGGGGTGGTATGTTGCTAGCCAATTAAAAAAGAACGCCATATTTATTGATGATTGATCCCCCGGTGGGGGGAAACATCGGGCATAAATGGGCATGAAGTAATGGAGTATTAGTTGTGAATGTCAATTTCTTTGTCACCTGTATTGGTGACGCCCTGAAATCAAGAATGGCACGAGACTCCGTGCTGCTACTGGAAAAACTCGGCTGTCGCGTAAATTTCCCGGAGAAACAGGGATGCTGCGGTCAGCCTGCGATCAATAGTGGTTATATCAAAGAAGCGATTCCAGGGATGAAAAATCTGATCGCCGCACTGGAGGATAACGACGATCCCATTATTTCACCGGCTGGCTCTTGCACCTATGCCGTAAAAAGTTACCCGACGTATCTGGCGGATGAACCTGAATGGGCATCACGAGCCGAAAAGGTTGCCGCGCGTATGCAGGATCTCACCTCTTTTATTGTTAATAAATTAGGGGTAGTCGATGTAGGTGCCAGTTTGCAAGGGAGAGCGGTGTATCACCCATCTTGTAGCCTGGCCCGTAAGCTGGGGGTGAAGGACGAACCACTTACGCTGCTGAAAAATGTGCGTGGACTGGAGCTGTTGACCTTTGCTGAACAGGATACCTGCTGCGGATTTGGCGGCACGTTCTCGGTCAAAATGGCCGAAATATCCGGCGAGATGGTGAAAGAAAAGGTTGCGCACCTGATGGAAGTCCGCCCTGAGTATTTAATTGGTGCTGACGTGAGTTGCCTGCTGAACATCAGTGGGCGATTACAACGGGAAGGGCAGAAAGTCAAAGTGATGCATATTGCTGAAGTGTTGATGAGCCGCTGAGGATATAAAGATGTCGATCAAAACCAGTAATACAGATTTTAAGACACGCATCCGTCAGCAAATTGAAGATCCGATCATGCGCAAAGCGGTGGCAAACGCGCAGCAGCGTATTGGGGCAAATCGGCAAAAAATGGTCGATGAATTGGGGCACTGGGAGGAGTGGCGCGATCGGGCCGCCCAGATACGTGATCATGTTCTAAGTAATCTCGACGCTTATCTGTACCAGCTCTCAGAAAAAGTGACGCAAAACGGCGGTCACGTCTATTTTGCAAGAACCAAAGAAGACGCTACCCGCTACATTTTACAGGTTGCCCAACGCAAAAATGCCCGGAAGGTGGTGAAATCTAAATCGATGGTGACCGAAGAGATTGGTGTCAATCATGTGTTGCAGGATGCTGGCATTCAGGTGATTGAAACCGATCTGGGTGAATACATTCTCCAGCTGGATCAAGATCCGCCATCTCATGTTGTGGTCCCGGCAATTCATAAAGATCGCCATCAGATCCGTCGAGTGCTACACGAACGTCTGGGCTATGAGGGGCCGGAAACGCCTGAAGCGATGACCTTATTCATCCGGCAAAAAATCCGCGAAGATTTCCTCAGTGCTGAAATAGGTATTACCGGCTGTAATTTCGCGGTGGCAGAGACAGGTTCGGTATGCCTGGTGACCAATGAAGGTAATGCGCGAATGTGTACCACGCTGCCTAAAACGCATATTGCAGTGATGGGAATGGAGCGTATTGCCCCCACGTTTGCCGAGGTAGATGTATTGATCACCATGCTGGCGCGCAGTGCCGTTGGTGCACGTTTGACGGGATACAACACCTGGCTGACAGGACCGCGCGAAGCGGGGCACGTTGATGGTCCTGAAGAGTTTCATCTGGTTATTGTCGATAACGGGCGTTCTGAGGTGCTGGCCTCTGAATTTCGGGATGTGCTGCGCTGTATTCGCTGCGGGGCTTGTATGAATACTTGTCCGGCATATCGCCATATTGGCGGTCATGGATATGGCTCTATTTATCCAGGGCCAATTGGTGCGGTGATTTCTCCGCTACTTGGCGGCTATAAAGATTTTAAAGATTTACCCTACGCCTGCTCTTTATGCACTGCTTGTGACAGCGTGTGTCCGGTGCGTATTCCGCTGTCAAAACTGATTTTGCGTCATCGTCGGGTGATGGCTGAAAAAGGGATCACCGCAAAAGCAGAGCAACGGGCGATAAAAATGTTCGCTTATGCCAATAGTCATCCAGGATTGTGGAAAGTCGGGATGATGGCCGGTGCTCATGCGGCAAGCTGGTTTATCAATGGCGGCAAAACACCACTCAAATTTGGCGCGATTAGCGACTGGATGGAAGCACGCGATCTTCCTGAAGCTGACGGAGAGAGTTTCCGTAGTTGGTTTAAGAAACATCAGGCGCAGGAGAAAAAGAATGGATAATCGGAGCGAATTTTTGAATAACGTTGCTCAGGCACTGGGTCGCCCGTTGCGACTTGAACCGCAAGCAGAAGATGCGCCGCTTAACAACTATGCTAACGAGCGGCTTACCGCACTTAACCAACAGCAGCGCTGTGACGCGTTTATTCAGTTTGCCAGCGATGTTATGTTGACGCGCTGTGAGCTGACCAGCGAGGCGAAGGCGGCAGAAGCTGCAATACGTCTGTGTAAAGAGCTGGGAGATCAGTCGGTCGTGATTAGCGGTGACAAGAGGCTGGAGGAATTGGGGATTAGCGAACGTTTGCAGCAGGAATGCAATGCCGTTGTTTGGGATCCGGCGAAAGGTGCCGAGAATATCTCGCAGGCAGAGCAGGCTAAAGTGGGTGTCGTGTATGCTGAATATGGTTTAACCGAATCGGGAGGCGTGGTTCTTTTTTCCGCCGCCGAGCGCGGGCGTTCATTGAGCCTGCTCCCGGAATCTTCTCTTTTTATCCTGCGTAAAAGCACAATCCTGCCGCGTGTAGCGCAACTCGCAGAAAAATTGCATCAGAAATCGCAGGCCGGTGAACGCATGCCGTCCTGCATTAACATCATTAGCGGCCCTAGTTCAACGGCGGATATTGAGCTTATCAAAGTCGTCGGGGTTCATGGCCCGGTGAAAGCGGTGTATCTGATTATTGAGGATTGCTGAGAGAGATATGAAGTCTGGACATAAACCTGAAGGCGGCATACGAGGTTGTGAATAGCGTTAAGGACAACCTGACTTAACCCCGTTCCGTCATGGTTATGCTGCTCTTCTGTAAATATCCTGGCATTAGTAATGCCAGGATATTTACAGTGAAAAAGACAGGCATCCATTCCTGAAAACGGGTTCCCTTCCCGGTCATTGTCACTTCAGCTTTATACAGGCACTCTCTATCAGAATGCTGTTTATTACTGCCCAGAGTTTTGTTGGTATTCATCTACCATTTTTTTGACAAGGCAAAACATTACAGAAATCACAATGCTTAGAAAAAATCCCAGAATCAGGCAAATGGCAACAGGGTATTTATTTTTTATTTCTGGTGAGCTTATAGTTACACAGCCATCACCGTTCGGATACAATGACCAGTTCCTGGTCAGGTATATCATTTTTGTATAAAGCTCACTGTTAATTGCTGAAGGTGTTTGTATCTCATCGAGAACTTGCCTGCCATTATGGTATTCTGACGCATACCAATTGATAATAGATGCCTGCACGCGAGATATTTCCGCTTCAGCAGTTGGTAAATCTCTCTTATCTCCTGACCATTCCAGCTTTATTTCTCTGTTCTTGACATCTGGGCTGGTGTGAAAAAATGTAGTAATTCGCTGAATAACATCTTCAGTCATTGTGGTCTGACAGGCAAAGTTATTATTGCTATCACAGTTAACAAGTATGCCGGGTGTTGTCTGGTTTATTTTTAGGCTGTAAATCACCTTTATATTGTCTTTATTGATATACAGAAACAACAGCACCATTGCCATACAGATAGCCATAATAAAAAGGATAACACGAATCTTTTTCTTCAGATAAAATAAAATCTCAATCAGATCGATATCCTGTTTGATTTGTTCACTCATAATATATCCAGAAAATAAAATCTGTCGCAGATAAGGTTGTATTAATAGTCTGTATCAGGAATGTTCGGGGTAAATATCAGCAAAAAAAACAGCATTATGAATACTGGATGTTTATAGCCTGCAGGCAGTATAATTTAGCTTTACATTATTTCCCGTGGCCCTTCCAGAGATATACCTGTCGCACTACTTTTTTCATTTTTCGCAACAAAATTACCGCCATTAACAACAACATCGCCAGTTGAATCAATGACCATTGCAATCCGGACATAGGTGCCTTCACCTTGAGCTGTGATGGTGGAGCCTGTAGCTTTAATCACAACATTTTTGTCATCGCTAACTTTTACACCGTCAACGAAGTTTTGGTCTACCGTTGATTCGGCGGTAATATCATGACCGCCAAAAGTAACATTAAGGTCTTTATCTGCCGCATTAATTGTGACGGCTGTAATCTGTTGGTCTGCTGTATTGCTAATAACAACATCTTGATTCAGAGTCGTGTTATTTTTATCCAACGTAACCGACGTAGTTGATACCGCGTTATCAGCAGCGAATGCTGATGCAGAAAGAGCCATAACAATAGCTGTCGCTAATGCGCTGCGGTAAAATGCCTTACTGTTTTTCATGAAGAAATTCTCCATTCTGGTAACTAATTTCAATTTCCCACTTATTTATATTTATGCAGAGATAAAGCCTGCGTCCCTGCATTTACCACCACGGAATACCTGTTGGTATTTCCGTTTTCACGCAATGTCATGGCATTCGTTTTTTCCAATACATTTCCATCACTGTGAAATTCATTGCTGCTCAGCAGCAGGGCTTCCCGCAATGACATGCTGTCCGGTATTCCCCAACGCTTTTTTAGCGATTGCTCGGCAAGCCATATCTGTCTTATCCCCGTTTTGAGAAACTGCGCACTGTATTCCCAGCTGTGTCCGGCAAGAAGCAACGACAACACTTTCTTTTGCTTTTCCGGGAAGCGTTCTGACATGACGATTGTCTTTGTGCGGTTATTCACCTCATTCATAAAGACAGAGTAACTGTCCATAACTGGCAAATTTTCTGCATGTTTCAGTCCTGAAAACCCACCAGAGGCATTTGCAATACTGATGACACGCTCTACTGACATTCCTGGTTTCAGTAACCTCAGGTTTTTGAGAACGCCAGAAATACTCACATCCGGTGGCAGAAAAAAGGGCGCGACGCACAACACCACCACGAATGAGTGATCCCGATAAAATCGGAACCACATTTCAGCGCATTCGGCAGGTCGCCCTGCCGATATCACGACACTCTGTGGCCTGTGCCGCAATTTATTGCGTAACTCCTCTTCTGTTCTGATGCAGGTAATATTGCAGACAGAACCGGTTGATAGAGCTGCAAACTGTGCAGGTACAATTCCTGAGGGACAGAAAAGAACGAAACGCATCCTTCCCTCACAGATGTCAGTACGCCAGCACGCTGTACAGGCTGTACAGCGTGCCTCCCACTCCTGCAGCCCAGAGCAGTAGAAATATTTTGGCCCCTACACTGTAGCGAGTCCGTACGCGCCGCAGTGGGTGGTAGTAACAACGCTGCTGTGTCATAACACTCCTGGTCTTTTTTTAGACATATGTTTTCTTTGCCCGGAAAGCACTTTTCCGGATATGGCGTCAGAATTTATTGATTTACCAACGATAACTTTCTCTGGATAAAGAATTCCGGACACCATGTTCTGCACATACTGAGTGAGTCGATGAGCGGAATGTTGTCCGACATATCTTGCATGTAGCCGTATATTCCGTTTGACTCTGCTGTCACCGCATCCTGTATAGAGCAGCCTGAAATCGCTTAGTGTTCCCAGTCCAAGTTTCTTTAATGCCTGTGTGGCAATCGCATGCAGAGTCTTTGAACTGCGTTGTTCATAACGGGCAATCTCACTGAAACTCATGCCCTGCATCAGAATCTTAAGCACGCTTAACTCCCGTGCAGTCAGGAGCCAGAAATCACTCATATCGCCGGGTAAAGGACGTAGTAACCAGCGGATAATTTGATTCTGATAACGACTCGCTTTCAGCAAGGTGCCGATATGTGGGAAGCCGTTATACAGACTTGCAGCAGGAGCATTATCGAACCAGTCGGAGTCACCGGTCAGGCAGACCTGCCATTGCCCGGCATCACTCCGCAAGCGGACAAGACAAGCCAGAAGAACTAACTCCCCCGAAGGAAGCGAAGGGATATCAGCCAACAGGTAGCCACAGGAGGTCTTTAAAACGAATTCAACCTCTGTAGTGACGTTGCTGTACACCCGCACGATATACCTGTCCGCTGGGATGAGAGACTCAAGTGCCAGCCTGGTGAACTGACAGGCACTGATAATAACCAGAGGCTTCTTCATTCAGACTCGTCCACGCCATTGCTACGAAACCTGACATTTTGATTCAAAATGTCAGGTTTGGTTTAATTGCCTGAATATTTAATTTTCTTGGAATATAAATCTAATTTGTTTGATTTTTATTGTTTTTAATTTGGTTGTATTTAACAACATGAGTGAAAGTTAATCACTGGTATGACCTTGGCGGTTAATCATTTCAAATCATGGGGTTATTTTACTTTAGCGAGAAATATCAACATGTTATGTGTTTTATTGAATTGAATGGGCTGTTTTTTTATGGAAGAATTGAGGAAAACGTAGGAATCTGACATTTTGAATCAGAAGGTACTGTTTTAACGAGGCTTTTTTTTCCACACCCCTTTAAATCGAGCAGCATTACTGGCTGTGTATCTGACAGTATGCTGGATATTTCGATGACCCAGATAATCCTGAAGTAGTCGGGTATCGACACCATTGTCAGCCAGAGCAAAACCACAGGCATGACGTAACATATGAGGATGTGCTTTTACAGCTAATCCTGCACGTCTTCCAGCCTCACGAATGATAGAAAAAAAATGTTGTCTGCTGATAGGGCGGCGTTTCCGGGAGAGAAAAAGCCAGTCTCCTTCAACTCCGTTTTCAATTAACTTCCTCTGCTTAAGCCACAACTTGATCAAATTATATTCATCAGGAAGAAGAGGATGTGTTGTCGAGAAACCATTTTTAATCCGCCGAATATTAAGTTGTTTTCCTGATGCATCAATATCGGATAAACGTAAATCAAGAAGTTCACTGGCCCTAAAACCGTGAATGAAAGCCATCATAATTAGACAGCGATTTCTTTCAGGAAAGGACATGCTCTGGGCTGCATCCATCAGCCTGTAGACTTCATCCTGTGTGAGATATTTTCTCGTCATACGCCACCGTGTACAGTTGTAAAAAAGAGAGGCACACCCAGATAAGTATGCCTGCCATCAGAACGTTATCGATGTAATCTCATTATCTCATTAATAAGATTTTTTGAATAGTAGTTCTACGCAATAGACTAAATATGAACTATTTATTGTGCAGCTTTTCTACAAGCCATTTTTAATGCGTGTTTTTATCTACAGCGATGTGGAAAAAATAAATATAAAAGCTATGAATTACAGGGCGTGGGGGATGTGTGTTACGTCTAATGTTTTAGTTATTTTTATTAGTTTGAGATATTTGATATTATTTCTTGCGAGATCGCTTTATTGTGTATCTAATTGATTTTTCTTTTGTTTTTTTTGGTTGGTGAAATTATAAGGTAGAAGGTGAGATTAGTTTAATATCAATGATATGAATTTATAAATACATATTATTGCAAGGTGTTCTTTAATTTTCTGGTCGTGAGTAAACCATTGTTAATGAACTCTGCTAATAAATTAAAAATGTTCTTTTGAATAGCTTTTGTTTTTTTGTAAACCTCAGTTTGTTTATTTTGCATTCATTTGCTGGAGAGTATTTCAACAATTTTTATTTTTCGCATAAACTTATTAACAACTTTTTATTATCAATTGGAAATCAATGTAAACTAAAATGTTAGCGAAGCGATAATCTTGTGCTAAAAAATATTTAAGCATGATGATTAATTAAAGAAGAGTAAAAATAAATCACTGCTAATAAATTATACGAATTGTGTTTAAAGCTCCACGTTGTTTTGGTCTGACTTATTTTTGTCCTCGTTACAAGAACCCTTTTCGTATATGCTAACCGTGAGCGGGAGTGAACAAGTCACCATAGCCAGGAACACTAGCGGCGTAATTCTTAAGCTGAGTGGCATTTCACCTGCGGTTTATCAGTGCATTCATAGTACCTTCATCAGCGAGATTGAACGAGTCAGCTTAGAATTTGCTGGCGAGGTTGTCACTATGAAGCATGAGAGTTACCCCTATGTTTTATATAACGATTCTGTCCCCATACCTGGAACGGTAACTCTCAATCTGATCGGTTCCTGAGTCAGTTCAAATCACGACTCATTTTTTTCGCTCTCACCGGCATCCCATTCGCCACAAAATATCCCGCCGTGCTCCTCGGCAGCGATTCTTGCCCGCGAATCATGTCCGCTATTTTCTCGCCAATCATAATTGTCGTGGCGTTCAAATTCCCGGTGATAATCTGCGGCATAATTGACGCATCCACCACGCGCAGGCCTTCCAGCCCATGCACGCGGCCTTCGCCGTCAACCACTGCCATCTCGTCATAACCCATTTTGCAGGTACCGCACGGGTGGAAGGCGGTTTCGGCGTGGTTACGCACGAACTCATCGAGTTGCTCATCCGTCTGGCATTCGACACCGGGGCTGATTTCGCGGCCACGATACTGATCCAGCGCCGGTTGATGCATGATCTCGCGGGTGATGCGAATTGCGTCGCGGAACTCCTGCCAGTCCTGCTCGTGCGACATGTAGTTAAACAGAATCGCCGGATGCTGGTGCGGGTCGCGGGATTTAATCCGCACATGCCCACGGCTTGGCGAGCGCATCGATCCGACGTGGCACTGGAAGCCGTGCTCTTTCACTGCATTCGAGCCGTTATAGTTAATCGCTACTGGCAGGAAATGGTACTGAATATTCGGCCACGCAAATTCCTCTCGGCTGCGAATAAATCCGCCTGCTTCAAAGTGGTTGCTGGCACCAACGCCGGTGCCGCCAAACAGCCACTCCGCACCGATTTTCGGCTGATTCCACCACTGCAGGGCAGGGTAGAGGGAAACCGGTTCTTTGCACTCATATTGCAGATACATCTCCAGGTGATCCTGAAGATTTTCGCCGACGCCGGGTAATTCATGCACCAGCGGAATATCAAACTCCGCCAGCAGTTCAGCGCTACCCACGCCGGAACGTTGCAGGATCTGCGGAGAGGCGATCGCACCTGCACATAACAGCACCTCTTTATTCGCTGTCGCGCGGGTTGGAATGGTGCTATCGCCTTCCAGCCACTCGACGCCTACCGCGCGTTTGCCGTCAAAAATGATGTGATCGGTCATAGCGTGAGTACGAATGGTCAGGTTCGGGCGCGATTTGGCCTGATCGAGATAACCGCGCGCGGTGCTGGCGCGGCGGCCCTGCGGCGTAACGGTGCGATCCATCGGGCCGAAACCTTCCTGCTGATAACCGTTGAGATCGTCCGTGCGCGGGTAGCCCGCCTGCACGCCCGCTTCAATCATCGCTTCAAACAGCGGATTGACGCCGGGTTTGGAGGTGGTGACGCTCACCGGGCCGTCGCCGCCGTGGTAGTCGTTCTCGCCCATATCGCGAGTCTCGGCCTTGCGGTAGTAGGGCAGGCAGTCGAGGTAGCTCCAGTTCTCCAGACCGGGTTCTTGCGCCCAGTTATCGAGATCCAGCGCATTGCCACGGATGTAGCACATGCCGTTGATCAGCGACGATCCACCCAGACCTTTACCGCGTCCGCACTCCATGCGGCGGTTATTCATAAACGGTTCAGGTTCCGTTTCATAGGCCCAGTTGTAGCGTTTACCCTGTAGCGGGAATGCCAGGGCAGCGGGCATCTGGGTGCGGAAGTCAAAGCGATAGTCCGGGCCGCCCGCTTCAAGCAGCAGCACGGAGGTATTCGGATCTTCAGTCAGACGGGTAGCGAGAACGTTGCCAGCCGAGCCGGCACCAATAATGATGTAGTCAAATTGCAAATAAACCTCCTGGTTAGAATATGGACTGGAATTTAGCCATCTCAACCTGGATGGACTTCACCTGGGTGTAACTCTGGAGCGTCATCACGCCGTTCTCGCGGCCAATACCGGAGTGTTTGTAGCCGCCAACGGGCATCTCTGCCGGGGATTCGCCCCAGGTGTTGATCCAGCAAATACCCGCTTCCAGCTGATGAATGACGCGATGCGCGCGGTTCAGGTCCGTCGTCACGATACCCGCCGCCAGACCGTAGTCGGTATCATTGGCGCGGCGAATGACTTCGTCTTCCGACTCGTAGGTCAGAATGGACATCACCGGCCCGAAGATCTCTTCACGCACGATGGTCATCTCGTCGCTGCAATCGGTGAACACGGTCGGTGCAACCCATGCGCCGTTATTGAGGCCATCGCCTTTCAGTACATCGCCGCCGCACAGTACGCGCGCGCCTTCCTCTTTGCCTTTGGCGATATAGAGCAGCACGTTATCGCGATGCGGGAAGCTGACCAGCGGGCCGAAGTTAGTTTGCGGATCGAAAACGTCGCCCGCGCGAATGCGCTCAACGCGCGCCAGAATTTTCTGCTCAAATGCGGCTTTGCATTTCGCCGGAACGAAGACGCGGGTGCCATTGGTACACACCTGACCGGAGCTGAAGAAGTTTGCCATCATGGCGATATCGGCGGCGAGATCGAGATCCGCATCGTCGAAAACGATCAGCGGTGATTTACCGCCCAGTTCCATGGTCACTTCTTTCAGGGAAGAGGCCGCCGAGTTAGCCATCACTTTTTTGCCGCTGGCGACACCGCCGGTAAATGACACTTTGGCAATGCCCGGATGCTCGGTCAGATATTGCCCGGTCTCCGCGCCCACCCCCGGCAACACGTTAAATACGCCGTCCGGCAGGCCCGCTTCGCTGTAAATTTCAGCCAGCTTTAACGCGGTAAGCGGGGTGACTTCGCTCGGTTTGAAAATCATTGCGTTGCCTGCCGCCAGTGCCGGGGCGGATTTCCACAGGGCAATCTGGATCGGGTAGTTCCATGCGCCAATCCCCGCCACCACGCCCAGCGGTTCGCGGCGGGTATAAACAAATGACGTCTCACGCAACGGGATCTGGCTGCCTTCCAGCGCCGGGATCAGCCCGGCGTAGTACTCCAGCACGTCCGCACCGGTAACGATATCGACGGTTGAGGTTTCCGAATATGCTTTTCCGGTGTCGAGGGTTTCCAGTTTTGCGAGTTCGTCATTGCGTTCACGCAGAATATCAACGGCCCGACGCAGAATACGCGAGCGTTCCATAGCGGTCATCGCCGCCCAGATTTTTTGCCCCTGTTGGGCACTCTTCACGGCGCGATCGACATCCTCACGCCCGGCGGCCTGCACGGTCGCCAGCACGTTACCGTTGGCCGGGTTAATGGTCTCGAAGGTGCGACCGCTGGTGGCGGAGGTATAACCACCATGTATATAAAGCTGCTGTTCTGCCATTCGGGACATCACGTCTCCTCGGTTAATCGGTGGGTAAATGCTGAGTAATAAAGTGACGGGTCAGCGAGTGTGCGAGAGGTTTATCCAGCGGTTTGCCGCTCAGTGCCGCGCGCAGCCATAATCCGTCAATCAGCGCGGCAAGGCCGTAGCCCGCTTCCTGTGCCTGGTGGCGCGGCAATTCGCGGCGAAACTCGCTCACCAGATTCGACAGCAAGCGGCGGCTGCTGACCTGCTGTAAACGATAGAGCATCGGCTGATGCATACTGCTGGCCCAGAACGCCAGCCAGGCTTTCATCGCCGCACTGCTCACCTGCGTTTCATCGAAGTTTCCGCCAACAATCGCCTGTAATCGCTGCTCTGCACTGCCCTGCGGAAGTGCATGTAATCGATTCAAAACCGCGTCACGCAGCTGACTGGTGATATCGCGCATGGTTGCTTCCAGCAGACCATTTTTGTCCCTGAAATAGTGGCTGATGATCCCCGTAGAAACGCCTGCACGGCGGGCGATCTGCGCGATCGTTGCATCGTGCATGCCCACTTCATTTATTGCTTCCAGTGTGGCGTCGATCAGTTGTCTGCGCCGGATCGACTGCATCCCCAATTTGGGCATTTTCGCCACTCCATTCATCAGCGTTGTTTATCTATTAAAGCGGTTATTGATTGGACGTTCAATATAAAATGTGTCTTAATTGTTACGAATTTGATTTTAAATGGTAACAATAACAGTGGGGATACTGGATGACAGACCTTTCACACAGCAGGGAAAAGGACAAAATCAATCCGGTGGTGTTTTACACCTCCGCCGGACTGATTTTGTTGTTTTCCCTGACAACGATCCTGTTTCGCGACTTCTCGGCCCTGTGGATTGGCCGCACGCTGGACTGGGTTTCTAAAACCTTCGGTTGGTACTATCTGCTGGCGGCAACGCTCTATATTGTCTTTGTGGTCTGTATCGCTTGTTCGCGTTTTGGTTCGGTGAAGCTCGGGCCAGAACAATCCAAACCGGAATTCAGCCTGCTGAGTTGGGCGGCGATGCTGTTTGCTGCCGGGATCGGTATCGATCTGATGTTCTTTTCCGTAGCCGAACCGGTAACGCAGTATATGCAGCCGCCGGAAGGCGCGGGACAGACGATTGAGGCCGCGCGTCAGGCGATGGTCTGGACGCTGTTTCACTACGGCTTAACCGGCTGGTCGATGTATGCGCTGATGGGCATGGCGCTCGGATACTTTAGCTATCGTTATAATTTGCCGCTCACCATCCGCTCGGCGCTGTACCCGATCTTCGGTAAACGGATTAACGGGCCGATAGGTCACTCAGTGGATATTGCAGCGGTGATCGGCACTATCTTCGGTATTGCCACTACGCTCGGTATCGGTGTGGTGCAGCTTAACTATGGCTTGAGCGTACTGTTTGATATTCCCGATTCGATGGCGGCAAAAGCGGCACTGATCGCCTTGTCGGTGATCATCGCCACGATCTCTGTCACCTCCGGTGTCGATAAGGGGATTCGTGTGTTATCGGAACTTAACGTTGCGCTGGCGCTGGGATTGATCCTGTTCGTATTGTTTATGGGCGACACTTCGTTCCTGCTTAATGCACTGGTGCTGAATGTTGGCGACTATGTGAATCGCTTTATGGGCATGACGCTCAACAGTTTTGCCTTCGACCGTCCAGTTGAGTGGATGAATAACTGGACGCTCTTCTTCTGGGCATGGTGGGTGGCATGGTCGCCGTTTGTCGGCTTGTTCCTGGCGCGTATCTCGCGTGGGCGTACCATTCGCCAGTTCGTGCTGGGCACGTTGATTATTCCGTTTACCTTCACGCTGTTATGGCTCTCGGTGTTCGGCAATAGCGCGCTGTATGAAATCATCCACGGCGGCGCGGCATTTGCCGAGGAAGCGATGGTCCATCCGGAGCGCGGCTTCTACAGCCTGCTGGCGCAGTATCCGGCGTTTACCTTTAGCGCCTCCGTCGCCACCATTACTGGCCTGCTGTTTTATGTGACCTCGGCGGACTCCGGGGCGCTGGTGCTGGGGAATTTCACCTCGCAGCTTAAAGATATCAACAGCGACGCCCCCGGCTGGCTGCGCGTCTTCTGGTCGGTGGCGATTGGCCTGCTGACGCTCGGCATGCTGATGACCAACGGGATATCCGCGCTGCAAAACACCACGGTGATTATGGGGCTGCCGTTCAGCTTTGTGATCTTCTTCGTGATGGCGGGGTTGTATAAATCTCTGAAGGTAGAAGATTACCGCCGTGAAAGTGCCAACCGCGATACCGCACCGCGACCGCTGGGGCTTCAGGATCGCCTGAGCTGGAAAAAACGTCTCTCGCGCCTGATGAATTATCCGGGCACGCGTTACACTAAACAGATGATGGAGACGGTCTGTTACCCGGCAATGGAAGAAGTGGCGCAGGAGTTGCGGTTGCGCGGCGCGTACGTGGAGCTAAAAAGCCTGCCGCCGGAAGAGGGACAACAGTTGGGGCATCTGGATTTGTTGGTGCATATGGGCGAAGAGCAAAACTTTGTCTATCAGATTTGGCCGCAGCAATATTCGGTGCCGGGCTTTACCTACCGCGCACGTAGCGGTAAATCGACTTACTACCGGCTGGAAACTTTCCTGTTAGAAGGCAGCCAGGGCAACGACCTGATGGACTACAGCAAAGAGCAGGTGATCACCGATATTCTTGACCAGTACGAGCGGCACCTTAACTTTATTCATCTCCATCGTGAAGCGCCGGGCCATAGCGTGATGTTCCCGGACGCGTGATTGTTATTGCATAAAACCGCGCCATGTCTGCATATGGCGCGGGAATCATTGACTCGCTGTAAAAATTTATGCATATATTATATATGATTGTCATGTCATATCCTGAAATTCCTCTTGTATCACTTCATGATTTTATATTTTATTAATTAACGATTTTATTTTGTATTAGCTGAATGGATTCAGTCCTATAGGGTTATATATTTATTAATAAGACGATTCTTATATTTGGATACCTAATAAGAGTTACCACTTTTACCGGCTGTATATTAAATGTATTTCTCCTGCTTTTGTTTATATTTTGAGTTGATTTGAGTTCCCGGATACATATAATGCGCAGGTATTAGAGACTGGGGGGGAATGTAATGATAAAGTTAAGAGTGTTAACTTAAAATAAGTTTTCAGTAGTAACTTGCTATTTTATTACCCTCTGAACTACATACTCAGATATGTGGTTGCCAATGCTATGCAAAATTTTTGAATTTTTATATGCGATGAACAGTAACCGGAATGGCATTTAATGCGTTGCTGTTTATGCAATCTTGGTTTTATTTGGATGTATTGCTGGAGATTGTGATGAATAAAATATATCGGCTAAAGTGGAACAGGTCCCGTAACTGTTGGAGCGTCTGCTCGGAGCTGGGGAGCAGAGTAAAAGGAAAAAAGTCCCGGGCTGTTTTAATTAGCACGATAAGTTTATATTCATCTCTGGCACTGTCTAAAGATGTTACTGTAAGTGAAGATCACACAGCTGTATTCGGTAAAGATAACCAGACTATTGATTACCGTATTTCAGTGACCGACAATGCCAATCTGGTAATCGATGCGACAGATTCTTCTCGTCCACGTCTGACTCTTGCTTCTGGTGGTGGGCTGGATATCACCGGAGGGAAGGTGCATATCAATGGCTCGCTTAACTTTTTGCTAAAAGGGACGGGATTTCTGAACGTCTCCAATGCCGGTAGTGAGTTATATGCTGATGATTTATATGAGTCTTACTCTAATATTACCCACGATAGAGGCTATTTTAATGTTTCCAACGGCGGCAAAATCCATGTTAAGGGCACCAGCCGTCTGACCTATTTGCAGGGAAATGTCAGCGGTGAAGGTAGCCAGGTAAATTCCGAAACCTTCTTTATGGGCGTTTACGGCAGTTACGGTGGTAATCAGTACCTGTCAATTAATAACGGCGGTGAAGTTAATGCCAGGAAGCAAATTAGCCTGGGCTATTATGATCAAGTCTCCGATACAACACTTGCTGTTTCGGAAGGTGGTAAAATTTCTGCGCCTACTATTAGTTTAAGCACCAATTCGGAGTTGGCGCTAGGTGCCCAGGAAGGGAGTGATGCAAAAGCGGCAGGGATTATTGATGCCGAAAAAATTGAGTTTGTGTGGGCAAAGACATCCGAGAAGAAAATCACCTTAAACCACACGGATAAAAACGCGACTATTTCCGCGGATATTGTCAGTGACAGCGAGGGCCTGGGCTATATCAATGCGCTCAATGGTACGACTTACTTAACCGGGGATAACTCTGCCTTTAGCGGCAAAGTAACGATTGAGAAAAATGGCGCTTTGGGGATCACCCAAAATATAGGCTCTGCAGAAATCACCAACCGCGGGAAATTACACTTGAAGGCTGACGATAGCATGACCTTTGCCAATAAGATTTCTGGCAACGGTACAATAAGTATCGACAGTGGGACAGTGGCGCTGACCGGCAATAACTATGCATTCAGCGGATATATTGATGTTGCTTCCGATGCTGTCGCGGTTATTTCTGAAGACAAGAACATCGGCCGTGCGGACCTGGATGTTGATGGCAAATTGCAAATTAATGCCAACAAAGATTGGGTATTTGATAACGCTCTTGAAGGTAGAGGCATTGTTGAAATAAACATGGGGAATCACGAATTCTCCTTCGATGAGTTTGCTTATACAGACTGGTTCCAGGGTTCACTGGCGTTCCAGAACACGATATTTAACCTGGAAAAGAATGCTGAGTTTCTGCAGAGAGGCGGGATCACTGCGGGTCAGGGAAGTCAGGTAACAGTAGGTAAGGGCGTTCATTCTATTAGCACTCTGGGATTCTCCGGCGGAACGGTTGATTTTGGTGCCCTGGCAGCTGGTGCACAGATGACAGAAGGGACCGTCAACGTTAGTAAAACGCTGGATTTGCGCGGCGAGGGTGTGATTCAGGTTTCTGACAGTGACGTTGTAAGCTCAGTATCTCGTGATATTGACTCTGCGTTATCGCTCACTGAAGTCGATGATGGTAACAGCACCATTAAGTTGGTTGATGCGCAAGGTGCGGAAGTTCTGGGCGATGCGGGCAATCTGCAATTGCAGGATAAAAATGGGCAAATCCTCTCCAGCAGCGCCCAACGTGATATTCAGCAGAATGGGCAAAAAGCGGCCGTCGGCACTTACGACTATCGTCTGACGAGTGGGGTAAACAATGACGGTCTGTATATCGGTTACGGCCTGACCCAGCTTGATTTACACGCTACCGACAGCGATGCTCTGGTGCTGAGCTCTAACGGTAAAAGCGAGAATGCCGCCGATCTCAGCGCAAAGATTACCGGCAGTGGTGACCTGGCATTCAGCAGCCAGAAGGGTCAGACCGTATCGCTTTCTAACAAAGACAACGACTATACCGGTGTTACCGATCTGCGCAGTGGAACGCTTTTGTTGAATAACGATAACGTGTTGGGTAATACCCATGAACTGCGTCTGGCGGCAGAGGCTGAACTGGATATGAATGGTCACAGCCAGACCGTGGGCACGCTCAATGGCAGCGCCGATTCACTGCTGAGCTTAAATGGCGGCAGTCTGACGGTTACCAACGGGGGCACTTCAACCGGTTCGTTAACGGGGAGCGGAGAGCTGAATATTCAGGGCGGCACGCTGGACATCGCGGGCGATAACAGCAACCTGACGGCGAATGTGAACATTGCTAATTCGGCTAATGTCCTGGTAAGTCATGCGCAGGGATTGGGTAGCGCAAACGTTGAGAACAACGGTACCCTGGCGTTGAATAATAGCGCTGAAAAAAGAGCGGCTGCGTCTGTGAATTACACCCTGGGCGGCAATCTGACCAACAACGGTACGCTGATGACCGGAATGTCAGGACAGCAAGCTGGCAATGTGTTAGTGGTGAAGGGGAACTACCACGGTAATAACGGTCAACTAGTAATGAATACGGTACTGAATGGCGATGACTCAGTAACCGATAAATTGGTTGTCGAGGGCGATACTAGCGGCACGACTGCCGTTACGGTGAATAACGCTGGCGGTACAGGTGCGAAAACCCTTAACGGTATCGAACTTATCCATGTAGACGGTAAGTCTGAGGGCGAATTTGTTCAGGCTGGGCGTATCGTTGCGGGGGCGTATGACTACACTCTCGCGCGTGGACAAGGGGCAAATAGTGGTAACTGGTATCTGACCAGCGGCAGTGATTCTCCTGAACTGCAGCCGGAGCCAGACCCGGTGCCGAATCCGAATCCAGAGCCGAACCCTAACCCGACACCTACGCCGGGCCCGGATCTGAATGTGGATAATGACCTGCGACCGGAGGCGGGTAGCTACATTGCGAACCTTGCAGCAGCGAATACCATGTTCACCACGCGTCTGCATGAGCGTCTGGGTAATACGTACTATACCGACATGGTGACGGGTGAGCAGAAACAAACCACTATGTGGATGCGCCATGAAGGTGGTCATAATAAATGGCGTGATGGCAGCGGCCAGCTGAAAACCCAAAGCAATCGCTATGTTCTGCAACTGGGAGGCGATATCGCGCAGTGGAGCCAAAACGGCAGCGACAGCTGGCATGTTGGGGTCATGGCGGGATATGGCAACAGCGACAGCAAAACCATTTCCTCGCGAACCGGTTATCGTGCAAAAGCGAGTGTGAACGGATATAGCACAGGCCTCTATGCCACCTGGTATGCCGATGACGAGTCGCGTAATGGCGCGTATCTCGACAGTTGGGCGCAGTACAGCTGGTTTGATAACACAGTGAAAGGGGATGACTTACAAAGTGAATCCTATAAATCAAAAGGACTTACCGCTTCACTGGAAGCTGGATACAAACACAAATTAGCTGAATTTAATGGCAGCCAGGGAACGCGTAATGAATGGTATGTTCAGCCGCAAGCACAGGTTACCTGGATGGGAGTCAAAGCCGATAAGCACCGCGAAAGCAACGGAACCCTCGTTCATAGCAACGGTGATGGCAATGTTCAAACCCGACTTGGCGTAAAAACCTGGCTGAAGAGCCACCATAAAATGGATGACGGTAAATCCCGCGAGTTCCAGCCGTTTGTAGAAGTGAACTGGCTGCATAACAGTAAGGATTTCAGCACCAGTATGGATGGCGTGTCCGTCACTCAGGATGGAGCCCGAAATATTGCTGAGATAAAAACCGGGGTGGAAGGACAGCTAAATGCCAACCTGAATGTCTGGGGGAATGTGGGCGTTCAGGTTGCCGATAGGGGATATAATGACACCTCTGCAATGGTTGGCATTAAGTGGCAATTCTGATCTGAATAATGAGTAAAAGGAGAGAGAGCCGAACGGGAGATAATTCGGCTCTCTGTGTCATTTTCTTGCAGCCAGCTTTATCCGTCAGAGTGAAGACTCGCAGATTTAGCTGGCGCACAAGATTTAATCAAGGTGTGTTCAATGGCTTCGCATGATTTGAGTGTTTTTTTGGAAGAGTTCGGGGCAACGGTGAATTTGACGTTGCCTGGTATCGTGTCCGAAAAAGAACGGCTTTTACTCAAGCTGCTAATGGAGGGAATGTCGGTTACAGAAATCTCACAGTACAGAAATCGCAGTGCAAAGACAATTTCACATCAAAAGAAGCAGCTGTATGAAAAACTAGGCATCCAGAGTGATATTACCTTCTGGCGGGATATCTTTTTTCAATATCATCCGCAAGTCAGCAGTGGCACGGGAAATAAAAATAATTTTTATATCCCTGATAACCGTTGTCACCATATCGTCACGCCTGAAGCCATCAGTCTGGCGTTGGAAAACCACGAATTCAAACCGTGGATCCAACCGGTTTTCTGCGCGCAGACTGGGGTACTGACGGGCTGTGAGGTGCTTGTCCGCTGGGAACATCCACAAACGGGAATCATCCCGCCGGATCAGTTTATTCCTCTGGCGGAGTCATCCGGTCTTATTGTCATAATGACCCGCCAACTGATGAAACAGACTGCGGATATTCTGATGCCGGTAAAACATTTGCTGCCGGATAATTTCCATATTGGTATCAACGTCTCGGCGGGTTGTTTTTTGGCCGCGGGATTTGAAAAAGAGTGTCTGAACCTGGTCAAGAAATTAGGAAACGATAAAATCAAACTGGTTCTCGAGCTAACGGAACGTAACCCTATTCCGGTAACGCCAGAAGCCAGAGCGATATTTGACAGCCTTCATCAGCACAACATTACCTTTGCGCTGGATGACTTTGGTACGGGTTATGCGACCTATCGTTACTTGCAGGCGTTTCCGGTCGATTTTATTAAGATCGATAAGTCATTTGTGCAAATGGCGAGTGTCGACGAAATCTCCGGTCATATTGTGGATAATATTGTCGAACTGGCGCGTAAGCCTGGTCTGAGTATCGTAGCGGAAGGGGTAGAGACCCAGGAGCAGGCGGATTTAATGATCGGTAAAGGCGTTCACTTTTTGCAGGGCTATTTGTACTCCCCGCCAGTTCCGGGTAATAAATTTATCTCTGAATGGGTAATGAAAGCAGGTGGTTGATGTAAACCGCTATTCACAGCGCATCGGGAGGTTGGCAGCGATTAATTCTCCCGATGCAGTAAATCCTGATAGATCCCCGTTAATATGCCATTTGGCGCAAATTGCTTTTTAATCCACTGCGTCACCTGACCGGTGGCAGAGTGCTGGGTTGCGAGTAACATGCGTGAATCCTGGCGCGGGTTATGGATTTGTCGGGTAACCAGCAAGGATTGCGCCATCGCCTCACGGACCATGTAATCCGGCAAAAAACCAATTCCTTCACCTAAAATCTGGCACTGACATTTGGTGTTGAAATCTGGCACCAGAATTGACTCCTGCCCATGCAGCAACCAGCCCACTTTTTTATTAATCGTATGTGCGGTGTCCTCCACCATAATATTAGGGTAGAGACGCAGTTGGCTTTCGGCGATGGGTTCCGGCACAAAGGCTAACGGGTGATCCGGGGCGATAGCAAAAGCCCAGCGAATCGCGCCAATTTCAGTGTAATCAATACCGCCGCCGTCCAGTAGTGTATCGGGTGCGCCGATGGCGATATTGGCCTGATTATTAATAATCGCATCCCAGACGCCGTTATACACTTCGGTGGTGACGGTAATCTGGCAGGTAGGAAACTGCTTTTTCAGCACCTGTAATAAGCGCGCGGTGTGTTTGGGCGTATAAAGTAACTGGTTAATACAAATGCGAACCCGTGCTTCTATGCCCTGCGAAATAGTATCGATACTGCGTTTGATGGCGTGAAAATCATTCAGCAGGTCGGTAGCTTTGCGGAAAAAATAACGCCCGGACTCCGTTAACTCAATGCTGCGGGTACTGCGAGTGAACAGCACCACATCCAGCCCCGTCTCCATACGCTTAATGGTGTAGCTAATGGCGGAAGTGGTTAAACCCAACTCTTCTGCGGCTTTACTGAAGCTGCCAAAACGCGCAGCGGTAGTAAATGCCAACAGATTCTCTTCGGTAAAAATTGAGTTCATTAAACCATTCCCGCCATTATCTACTATGAATTTCTCCAGGCATAACTGTAGAGGTATCAATTAAAGATGGGTAATCATTTTTGAATAACTTTTAATACCCGTCGCGTTTAGTCGTCGCTTCGCTTAATTTTTGTCCACCATATTCTGAAATTATCCCCACGCAGTTACCCGCCAGAAAACCCAGTAATGTCACCGTCCAGTTCATCCCGCTGGCAAAAAATAGCGTCATGCCGAGAAAGCCTCCGGGAATAAAAGACAGTAACCAGAAACGCCCTTGCCAGACCACTACCGCTGAGAAAGGCACGGTAGTAATCACGCTCGCCCAGAACCCAGAAATCCCACTCACCGAGGCCAGCCAACCGGCAGCCAGCGCGGCGAAAAACGCCCACACCATCCCGGAATAATTAACCGCCAGACTTCTGATAAACCCCGATTTACCGCCGCCTGCGGCATAAAAACTGCAAAAGGCGACGAAGCCAATGGTTCCTAATAATTCCCATCCCTGAGAGAGCCCGACATGTGAAGACACTAACTGCCAAAGCCCTGCACAAATACCGACGGTGACACCCGTTGCCGTGAGTCCGTTCATCTTGTTCCCCTCTGGTTAGACATGGACAAAAGCTACTCTTACATGTGCAGACTATAGAGAAATAAAACCTGATTGAGTGAAAGGGTATCGGGTCAAAGAAACAAATATTGCACTACCGCACACTGCGAAAAGATTGTTGAACATCATTCAACAAAAAGGCGAAATACGGCGAATTAAATTTAAGCGGGTTCTTTTATCAGATTATCGTTGCTATTCTCAATTCATCGAGAACAGCCACAAAAACCAGGGGAATGTGAATGAGTATAAAAAATCTACCTGCCGACTATTTATTGGCTGCACAACAGGGTGATATCGATAAAGTAAAAACCTGCCTTGCGCTGGGTGTCGATATTAATACCTGCGATCGTCAGGGGAAAACGGCAATTACGCTGGCAAGTTTATATCAGCAATATGCTTGCGTTCAGGCATTAATTGACGCCGGAGCGGATATTAATAAACAAGATCATACCTGTTTAAATCCTTTTTTAATTAGCTGTCTGAACGATGATTTAACACTACTACGAATTATTTTACCGGCTAAACCCGATCTTAATTGCGTAACCCGTTTTGGCGGTGTCGGCCTGACGCCTGCCTGTGAAAAAGGCCATTTAAGTATTGTAAAAGAGCTTTTGGCGCATACGGAGATTAACGTTAACCAGACCAACCATGTAGGCTGGACGCCGCTACTGGAAGCGATTGTGCTTAATGATGGTGGTATTAAACAGCAGGCGATTGTGCAGTTATTGCTGGAACACGGTGCCAGCCCGCATCTGACCGATAAATATGGCAAAACGCCACTGGAACTGGCGCGGGAACGGGGCTTTGAAGAGATTGCGCAGTTACTGATTGCCGCAGGTGCATAAACCGGGAGGCTTGCTATCAACACACCAGAAAAACGGTGTGTGTGGGCGCTAACTGCGGATGCGGATTTTCTGGCGCAGCGGGGGCAAGGACAGGTTGAACAGGTCTTTGCCAGAGCGGTAAATATCGCAATCCCGGCTCGCCAGCAGTTGCTGACGCTGCTTTGTGAAGAGTACGACAATGCGCCAAACAGTTGTCGGTTGGCACTCACTCACTTTGATGATCTGTTCCGGCATGGTGATAAGGTTCAGTTTGACGATCAAGGTATTACGGTTGGTCAACATCTTCATATAGAGATGAGTCGTTGTCGGCGTTGGCTGTCCCCAACCTTGCAAATGACCGCTCTGAATTTTCACCTTATCGCCTGGCAACAGTGGTACGACATTATTCATCAGCACCTGGGGGAAAATGAAACCCTGTTTAATTATCGCGGCGATAATCCGTTTTATCAGGCGTTAAATAAAGAATTACATATTAAACGACGGGCAGTTATTCAGACAGTAAACGATAAGCAAAATATCGCCTCAGCGGTCGCCAGTATGATTGGGTTAGGGATTGGCCTTACGCCATCAGCCGACGATTATTTAACAGGTCTGGCGCTTATTTTATTTATTCCCGGGCATCCGGCGGAAAAATACAAAGAGGAATTTTATCTCGGTCTGCAACGCGGCAGAAATAATACCACATTATTAAGTGCTATAACGCTGGAAGCCGCATTACAACAACGTTGCCGGGAAAATATTCATCGTTTTATTCACAACATTATTTATGACATCCCTGGGAACGCAACTCAGGCAATAGAAAAAATTAAACATATTGGCTCCAGTTCCGGCTGCGACATGCTGTATGGCATGGCCGATGGTTGTGCGCTGAGCCAAACCTACGGAGGGAATTATGTCAGTTAAAATAGTCATTAAACCGAATACCTATTTTGATTCTGTCTCGCTGATGTCTATCTCCACGCGTGCAAATAAACTCGACGGCGTCGAGCAGGCATTTGTGGCGATGGCGACCGAAATGAACAAAGGTGTGCTGAAAAATTTAGGACTGCTGACGCCGGAGCTGGAGCAGGCGAAAAACGGCGACCTGATGATTGTCATCAATGGTAAATCGGGTGCGGACAACGAGCAGTTGCTGGTGGAGATTGAAGAATTGTTCAACACCAAAGCGCAAAGCGGCTCGCACGAGGCGCGTTACGCCACCCTTGCCAGCGCCAAAAAGCATATCCCGGAAAGTAACCTGGCAGTGATTTCGGTCAACGGTCTGTTTGCCGCTCGCGAAGCGCGTCAGGCGCTGCAAAACGATCTCAACGTGATGCTGTTTTCCGATAACGTCTCAGTTGAAGATGAACTGGCGCTCAAGCAACTGGCCCACGAAAAAGGGCTGCTGATGATGGGGCCAGACTGCGGCACGGCGATTATCAACGGTGCGGCGCTCTGCTTTGGTAACGCCGTGCGTCGCGGCAACATCGGTATTGTTGGCGCATCCGGCACCGGCAGCCAGGAGCTGAGCGTCCGCATTCATGAATTTGGTGGCGGCGTTTCACAACTCATCGGCACCGGCGGGCGCGACCTGAGCGAGAAAATCGGCGGCCTGATGATGCTCGACGCCATCGGGATGCTGGAAAACGATCCGCAAACTGAAATTATCGCGCTGATTTCAAAACCTCCCGCGCCTGCGGTGGCCCGTAAAGTGCTGGAACGCGCCCGCGCCTGCCGCAAGCCGGTGGTGGTCTGCTTCCTCGGTCGTGGCGAAACGCCAGTGGATGAGCAGGGGCTACAGTTTGCCCGCGGCACCAAAGAGGCGGCGCTAAAAGCGGTGATGCTCTCCGGCGTGAAACAAGAACATCTCGACCTGCATACCCTGAACCAGCCGTTGATTGCGGATGTGCGTGCGCGTCTGCAACCGCAGCAGAAATACATTCGTGGCCTGTTCTGCGGCGGCACGTTGTGCGACGAAACCATGTTCGCGGTGATGGAAAAACATGGCGATGTCTACAGCAACATTCAGCCCGATCCGGAATTCCGCCTGAAAGATATCAACCGCAGCATCAAACACACCTTCCTCGACTTTGGCGATGACGACTTCACCAACGGCAAGCCGCATCCAATGATTGACCCCACCAACCGCATCAGTCGCTTGATCGAAGAGGCGCGCGATCCAGAAGTGGCGGTGATCGTGATGGATTTTGTGCTCGGATTTGGATCGCATGAAGATCCGGTCGGCTCCACCATCGAGGCGATCAAAGAAGCGAAAGCGATCGCCGCTGCCGAAGGACGCGAGTTGATCATTCTCGCCTATGTGCTGGGTACCGATCTTGATACGCCATCGTTAGAACAACAAAGCCAGATGCTGCTTGATGCCGGAGTGATTCTGGCGAGCAGCAGCACCAATACCGGATTGCTGGCGCGTGAATTTATCTGCAAAGGGGAGGAAGCCTGATGAGCCAGTCACTGTTTAGCCAACCATTGAACGTTATTAACGTCGGCATCGCCATGTTTAGCGATGACCTGAAAAAGCAGCATGTAGAAGTGACTCAACTCGACTGGACGCCGCCGGGGCAGGGCAATATGCAGGTGGTGCAGGCGCTGGATAACATTGCCGATTCGCCGCTGGCAGACAAAATCGCCGCCGCTAACCAGCAGGCGCTGGAGCGCATTATCCAGTCGCATCCGGTGCTGATTGGTTTTGATCAGGCGATTAACGTGGTGCCGGGCATGACGCCGAAAACCATTCTTCACGCCGGGCCGCCGATCACCTGGGAAAAAATGTGCGGCGCGATGAAAGGCGCGGTCACCGGAGCGCTGGTGTTCGAAGGACTGGCGAAAGATCTCGACGAGGCGGCTGAACTGGCGGCTTCCGGGGAGATCACCTTCTCGCCGTGTCACGAGCACGACTGCGTGGGATCGATGGCGGGTGTTACCTCGGCCTCGATGTTTATGCACATCGTAAAAAACAAAACCTACGGCAACATCGCTTATACCAACATGAGCGAGCAGATGGCGAAGATTTTGCGTATGGGCGCTAACGACCAGAGCGTGATTGACCGCCTGAACTGGATGCGTGATGTGCAGGGACCAATACTGCGCGACGCGATGAAAATTATCGGCGAGATCGATCTGCGCTTAATGCTGGCGCAGGCGCTGCATATGGGCGATGAGTGCCATAACCGCAATAACGCCGGGACGACGCTGCTGATTCAGGCGCTGACGCCGGGGATTATCCAGGCGGGCTATTCCGTCGCGCAACAGCGCGAAGTGTTTGAGTTTGTTGCCAGTAGCGATTACTTCTCCGGCCCGACGTGGATGGCGATGTGTAAAGCGGCGATGGATGCGGCGCACGGCATCGAATACAGCACCGTCGTTACCACCATGGCGCGTAACGGCGTCGAGTTCGGCCTGCGGGTCAGCGGCCTGCCGGGGCAGTGGTTTACCGGCCCAGCGCAGCAGGTCATCGGCCCGATGTTTGCTGGTTATAAGCCGGAAGATTCGGGGCTGGATATCGGCGACAGCGCCATCACCGAAACCTACGGTATTGGCGGATTTGCCATGGCGACCGCGCCTGCAATCGTCGCGCTGGTGGGTGGCACGGTGGAAGAGGCTATCGATTTCTCCCGTCAGATGCGTGAAATCACCCTTGGCGAAAACCCCAACGTCACCATTCCGCTGCTCGGTTTTATGGGCGTGCCGTCGGCAATCGACATCACCCGCGTGGGTAGCAGCGGCATTCTGCCAGTGATCAACACCGCCATCGCCCATAAAGATGCGGGCGTCGGCATGATTGGTGCGGGCATTGTGCATCCACCTTTTGCCTGCTTCGAGAAAGCCATTCTTGGCTGGTGCGAACGTTACGGCGTCTGACCTACATGTTCATGCCGGATGCGGCGTGAACGCCTTATCCGGCCTACGAATGGCGCGAGAATCTGTAGGCCTGATAAGCGTAGCGCATCAGGCATTTGTCACCATTGCCGGATGCGGCGTGAACGCCTTCTCCGGCCTACGAGTGGCGCGAGAATCTGTAGGCCTGATAAGCGTAGCGCATCAGGCATTTGTCACCAT